>Ga0315284_10004659_pt1 | contig 19464 bp, 33 predicted proteins | sample YL17G09_16_MG_FD_203696 | JGI IMG/M metagenome (GOLD analysis project Ga0315284, IMG submission 203696) | Sediment microbial communities from Yellowstone Lake, YNP, Wyoming, USA - YL17G09_16 | ecosystem: Environmental > Aquatic > Freshwater > Lake > Sediment | place: USA: Wyoming | collected... | reverse complement strand
ATATCCTTGGTGTTCCGCTTCATTCAGCAGGTCGTGGAGTTGAGCGGCGTCCGCCACTACAACCGGCCAGAAGTGCATACGATTCAGCGGCATGTCCATGATCTTCGGTGAATCCATAATGGTCCTTCCTTTGGAACCGTTACAATTGTAACGGTTTCGGCCACCTTTGGCGCAGCTTCTTCCCAGGAAAATCCCGCCCCAGCGATGGCCGTGCGGAGCGCATCCCAATCCCTTGCCTCACCATCGGCTTCCTCTTCGCACTGCGGATCGTCGGATGGGCGTCGGTAGGGCGATTGCAGCAGGGTTATCGCCGCCTCGGCAAGAGCAGTCAGGGCGTTGGGATTGAATCGCCCCCAGTTCACGCCACTAGCCTTTCGGACTTCAACACCCGGCGGCAGGAAGATCATGGACATGCCGGGGACATTGCAGTCCCGCAGCACCGCCTCGCGGAACACCGCCCGCACCTCAGGATCGAGAAAGTAGTCGGTGTGGACAACGAGGGTGTCGCCCTTGTCGAGTTGCAGGGGAAGCTTAGCCGCGTCAAACATCATTGGTGGCCTATAACTCGCCGGCGGGTGCGAACGCATATCAATTTCCGGTTTCCGGCCTTTTCGCCTATTCCTATCAAGGATAAGCAACTGTCTGGCATTTTCAGCGCCCTGTCGTTCTGCGAACGGCCCTTGATAAGCGTGCAAACCGTAATAGTCCAGTACGCAATACCATCCCCGCTTGCCTGGAATCCCTGTGTCGTGTTCGTTGAAACAAACCGACAAGTCAGAATCCAACTCGGCCGCTTCCGTCATTGTTTCCGTCACCACGGCAATCCTCCCGCTGTTGACATAGCCATCGGCATCGAGTCCCCTGTCATGGGCGCATCGCTACCCGCCTCCCGGCTTACCTCCAGCGCAGCATAGGCCAACGTGTCGATCTGGTCGGCCTGTTCCATTGGGTGCCCGGTCCAAGTGAACAGTTCTGTTTCGCAGTCCTCAAGCCACGGGGCCTGTTCGGGCAGCCAGATTTTCCCCCGCTCCATGCGGTTCATAGCGTCAGTAGCCCGGACGATCTTGTCGTTGCCCATCGGCCGCATCGGTTTGACGGGTAGGCCAGCCAAGAGCGCCATTTGGAAAACGCCGATACCAAGTCCGCTGTCCTCAATCCCGATAAACTCCGGCTGGCCGTCGCGGTCGGCAATCCGCTGATTGAACTCAGAGCGGATGGCCTCCAACACGCCGGGAATCTCAACGCGGACCCGATGCACTTTCCACCAGAGCAAGTCCCAGTTGGGCGTCACATAGAAACTAGACACGACCGTCCAGGATGGTTCGCCGGGCATTACCCCGACGTTGCCGCGCCGCCAAATCTCACCCGTTGACGCTGCCGGATCGCAAATCATCCACAGCCGACAATCCCGCTTCAGGAAGGTCATACCATGCCGATCTCTCCCGAGTACGATGTAATCGCCGTTGATCGAATAGTACCGGACCCACTGCTTCTTGAATCGCCCGGACATCGACACGCCCCAGTCGCCGCGCAAAAGCTGTTCTCTCGTCACGGGATCGAGGTTTGACAACGACTCCTTGTACTGCTGCTGGTCGAGGTATGGATTGTCCTTTACAAACGCCGGGATGAAGGGCCGCTTGGGATTCATGCCGCGATAGACGCCGTTGACGTTCGTGATTGCAAAACGGTTCTTGACCCACTGGTGTCCGAGATTTCCGGGATTTGTCGCCCCCCGCACGCGAAGAGGAACGTGGGACACCAGGGCGTACTGCCGGCACGATGGGCATTTCGGATCGCCTTGCGGGCCGAGGTCCGGGCGGTTGACGTGATGCGGGCACTTAGTCGTCCGTAGTCGAGAGAACATCCAGGTATAATCTTCCTCCCAAAACTGGGTTAATTCATCGAAAAAAATCGCTTGGTATTCTGCCGATTGATGGTGCTGTAGGTCGCTCGGGTTGTCGAGGTACGAAAACGCCAAGGTAGCTCCACTAGGGAACCGCCAGACGTGTTCTTGCGGATACCATCGGGCATCGGTCCCCGACAGCCATTCCAGCGAACGGTCGATCAGGGCACCCCGCTTTTTCAGGTCGGCGAATGACTTGCGGAAAATCACGGCCGAGTATCCGGGGACATCGACGTACTGCAACGCTCCCGCCAAGAGAGCATCAGACTTCCCACCGCCGGCTGACCCCCCGAATAGCGCCTCTCTGTGCGGCAGCAAGAGGAAGGCCAGTTGCTTGCCGGTTGGCTCGTGTGGAATGTACGGCGTCCATTTGGGCCACAGGGCGGCCTCTGCGCCCGGCATAGCCTCCAGGAGGCGCGCAAGGCCCCGCACGCTCACTGAGTCGAGTGGCACGTCAAGGGACGGCGCAACAGGTTCGGGCTTCACTATCGCTATCATAGAATCGCTGGGGGCGATTTATCGCCGTCGCCCTCCTTCTTTTTCTTCTTCGACTGTTTGCCGCCGCGCTTTCTACCTTGGCTCGGCGTTCTCCGCATCCACTCGGGCATGGCCGTCAATACTGCTGGCACCCCGCCGACGCCCTCACCATTGCCTTCGCCCTCTTCGCTATCACTGACGTTTGCAAACGAAGCGATCAACGCCTGCCCCTTCTCGTCGGTCGTCGGCATAATGCCAAGTTGTTGGAAGATCAGGTAGGCTTGGGCCAGGTGCGTCACGGGTGCTGGTCGGGAATCCTCGATCCGCAATGGCCGGTCGCCGCCGCTGATTTCCAGTTGCGCCCTGTCGCCCCAATCTCTTTTTCCCGGCCCGGAGCGGAGCCAGTTGTAGGGTTCCTTGGTGAAAACGCGATGCTCGGCATCTGACCTTGCTTCTCCAATCGCTTTAGTGATTTCCTGGAAGAAGTGTACATAGTGCGCCTTTCCCCCACTCTTCCGACCCCACCGCATCCACTTCATTAACGCACTTTCCGATAGACAGCAACTTGTGGCAGCTACGGTGATGAAAGCGCCTTGTCGGACGCGATCTGCAATCATCGCTGTCAATTCTGGGGTACACAGGGTTGGCCGACCCATTCTTTCCATTGTCCATCGAACTCGCTTTGTAAAGACCAGCAGGCGCAAGCAAAAACGGCAGCACGAGGTACGGACCCGTACTGCCGTCACTTACTTGCGCCGCTCATCCCATCTGCCCGTCGGCTCGCGGGGGAGTTGCTGATCGTAGGTTGTCAAAAAGCTTGTCTTGTCCCGTCACGTCTAGTCGCGTCAAGTCGGGTCATGTCGCGTCTCGTCCTGTCGCGTCTCGTCCTGTCGCGTCTCGTCCTGTCCGGTCACGTTTGTCCGTTGTGAAATAGTGCCAACGTCTTGCCGATCGGTAGGCCCGCTGCATCGGCTTTCTGTATCGCCCCTTCAATCCGTTTGATGCCGTGACTGGTAGCCATGTGCGAGACCGCGCCGAAAATGCTCGCCACCGAACACATCTCCACCCGTTGCGGATCGGTCAGTTTGGCAAAGTCCACGACTGAGAGCCGTTCGCCTTCCCGCCGCGCCTTCCGCCGCATAGAAGCAATCCCATCCTTCCGGTCCAGAAGATTGTCGGCGCCTTCGCGTCGGCACCAGCCGCCCCGCTTGCGGACATACTTGATTACCACCCCATACTCGCGCAGCATGTGGCGGAGGGCCGTGTAAACCAGACTCCCAGGATCACGGCCTATAGCCGCCCGCAAGTCCTCTTTCGTCACGGTCTTTTTGGAACCGTCCAATTCCCTGAACATGCCGATGATGGTCAAGGTATCCGCGCTGATTGCGGGGATTGGTTTTCGCATCGTCGTTTGCATTTCGTCTCTCCGTACTGAGGTTTGGTAAAAAACTGCTTGTCTTGTCTCGTCGGGTCTTGTCTCGTCATGTCAGGTCTAGTCTGGTCAGGTCGCGTCACACATTCCACTGTATCCTTTCCACGGCGAACCGGCCGTAGTACCCGTTGTTTCGCGGCCGGAAGAAACCGATGCCGATAAACTTCCCCGCCTGTTCCAAGTGATAGCGAAAGACCTCTTCCGTGATCGTTTCATCGAGCACTAAGAACGTCACGTCGCCCGTCCATTCCTGCAACACTGGAAAGCACTTCCATACCCGCTTGCTTCCGCCCCGCCGGCCATCCGACGGCACGTAGAGCCAGATGCCCTCCACGTCTTTTGCCAACACCGGCAGTACCACTGGCTCCGGCACCAATATACCCGCCTCGAAATGCTTGGTGTAGGTCGCCTTGCCCTTCCCAGGAATCTGCATACCGAGAAACTTCGCCGCTTCGCTAATGCAGTTCTTAAACGACATCGGCGGGATAAACACGTGGCCGTCGGGCATCACGTGTAGTCGGTTTCTCCATGTCCGGTCCTCCCGATCCTTGGGTGATTCCTTTTCTTTCTTGGGAACGTCCATCTCATAGTTTCGGCTCTGACCGTAGGCTGAAACCGATTTTAGGGTAGCAACTGTGGTAATCATTTTTCCGTACTCCGTACTAAGGGGTTAGAACTGAAAAACTGCTTGTCTTGTCTCGTCGGGTCCTGTCCCGTCCCGTCACGTCATGTCGCGTCAAGTCGGGTCATGTCTTGTCGCGCTAACGCCTATCGACTCCGGGAAAGTCCCGGTTTGTCTTCCACCTCTACGTTACGGTAATTTCCAACGGGTTATCAATGTCATAGCCGGTTGCCACTATCCAAATGTACTGATGCCCCAAGGGGAATAGACACGTAGCAATCCCTTGCGCATTCGAGGTAAAGGGGCCGCGGATAAGGGCGCGCATAAGAGCATCGGAACTGGAGTACACCAGCGCACCAACGATTGAACTGCCCGTCGTGTCCTGACATTTGATTGTCTTGACCCTATCGTCCGCGACAGCGCCACCGGTCAGTGCCTCAATCGTTTCTACGGTAGTTTTGACTATTGCCAGATCACCCGCACCGGCCGCCTTGGTGAGCGTATCCACGTTTTCTGCCTTGGCGGCGGATGTTAGTTGTAGTTTCTGCGCCGCGCTGAGGAAGTTCCCGTCGAAAACACCCAGGGCGGCGGCAGCAGCGGCTTGAACCCCAACATCATCCAGCGCGTAGTGCCTCTGCGTTGCAACAACCGTATCGGTTTCAGCCTCAGCGCCTTCGACGCCCACGCGGAAGCGCGCCTTGAAATCGCCCGCCGCCACGACGGCGGGCACGGCTACTTCGTATATCCCCGAGGCCGTACCCCGCTCAGTTGCCTTGATCCAATAGCGATCGTGGTAGTTGGCCGTCGCGTAGGTCTCGTAGGCGAGCGTGGTCTTGTTGTATTGTAAGCCAGCGTCGTTGCTAAAATCCCACGTTGCGTATTTGCCGGTCTTGTACTCTTGTTCGATTATCATGCGTTGCTCCTGACTCGCAGCGGCCTGCCGCTGCGCTTGGGCGTTGCCGCCGCCTCGATAAACGCCTTGGCGTCCGCAAACGCCTGGATGCCGACGGGAATGAGCCGAGTCAGCGCCGTGTCGTTGGGGCACTTTTTGCCCTGATAGCCGGGATACGGAAGGAAACCCACGGCCCCCGCGCGCCCGAGCGCGTAGCACAGAGCGTAGAACTGATGGTCGGTCAGGTAGACGCCATAGACTTCGCCGTCCAGGTTGCCCGCAAGTAGTTGCGATGCAACCGTGGCGTGCGTCAGCCACACGTAGGAGCCGGCCAGGGCCGCCGGTCGAGTTTGCCACCAGTTTTCCTCGTTCTTGCACCAGAGGTAGTCCGGGGAAGTATCATAATGCTGTGCGGCCCCGGCTTGAAATATCGCAAGCTGGTCTGCCGGGTCGATGCCGTTCGCAATCGCCACCGTGGATAATGCGTAAATCAGCGGCGCGCCCACGGTTATGCCTGAATCGGAAATGTCGCCGAAGTTCCAATACTGAGGCGAGTACAATTCGTGGATATGGTTGGCCTTGGTGCTAAAGCAGTTGCAAAACGTGACGATGGCATCGGGCACGTGCCGTCTCACCGTGGCGATGATGTCGGCGGCGAACGCATCCCTGGCCGCCTCATACCCCGCCATGCTGCCGCACCGCGAACAGTGGGAGAGGTCGTCCCTGAAAACAAACGGCCAGTTGCCGTACAGCCAGCGGGACACCCCGTACTCATTCTGCCATGCAGGAGTCCGAGTCAAATCTTCCTGGTCGTTGCACACCATCACCGGCAGCAGCCACTTGACATACTGCTCAAACTTTGCCATTGCATTGTCGTAAAGGGCGTGTCCAGGGGAGAGGTAGCCGGGACACCAGAACATCTCGGGCGTCACGTTGACGGCGATTCGGTGCGTGCCGCTTCCGGCATCGGTCAAAGTGACACGAACCCCGCCGGCATAGATCGCGTACTCCTGCCAGTCCGTCCCAATACCGTCTTCATCCGGCCCCACGGTGTAGAGCGTGGCGGCGTTCAGCGGTGCCGGGAGCGCGCCGCCTTCGTTGTAGACCCGGAACGGTCCGCACCAGTAGAGGATTTCAAAGCGGCTCAGCGTTATCGTGTTGTTGGCGACGCCGGCCGTGAATTGCAGGTTGTGCAGGTGCGGCACCAGGTCGCGGACATTGGTTATCCCATGCGCCGCCATCAGGTCTGCGACGCACGTGTGAAAGGTGTCGAGATCAGCGGCGGAATCGGACTGGTGATCGGGCGTTGTGCCCTTGGTCAGAGGGGTACTTCTGAACAGAATCGAATCGCCGGGCTCCCCTTCCCACTCAACATGCTCACCGTCGGAATCGCCAATGCTCATCTGGAGTGTGATCGGGATTTTCGCCGGCCGGGTGCCGAACTTCGCCTCGTAGGCATCCAGCACGTCGGCGTCCGTTTGCATCTGCAAGAGGTTCTTGAAGTACAGGCACGTCTTGGCGTCTTCCTCATCCTCGTACTCCCGAATCACGGTAGACCACGAGCCGGCCGAGGATGTCGTGTAGGTGTTCAGCCCAGCCGCAATCTGCTTCAGCGCGCAGTCCTGCACCAGCGAGTAGTCGTTGCCGTACTCGACGCATCCCGGCCAAAAAGGCGACGCATTGGGTATAACGGTCATTATGCGTTCCCCGGTGGGCTGTAAACGTGGGCTTCCACGGAACCATCGACGACACCGACTACCGCCTGCCCGCGTAGCAGCCGGCCCTCGCCCGCAACGTGCAGCGACGGAGTGCTGCCTTCCTTTGCGTACTCAAGGTACATCACGTCGGCCTCAAAGGGCGATTCGTCCAGTTCGATGGTCCAGTTGCCGTCGGCCTGATGCGTCATAGCGTTGGCCTGTTCGCCGGTTTCCCACGAGTTGCCATCCCACCACTTGCCGGCATAAGTGCCAGTCAGACACTTGAGAAAGTAGTCGCAGTCTGCGGTTATGGCCGAGCCGCTGGTCTTGGCGACCATGCCCAGGCTGCGCCACGTCTCGCCTACGCTTATCGAGTGAATGTCAAACGACATGATTTGTTGCCTTTACGTGATCGTCAGGAGCGACGCGCCGAAATCGACCTTGAATGATTCCGTGTCCTCAAGCGTGATCGAACCCCCATAGTCCCAGTACCCGATAAGACTGCCCGAGGTCCAGTCATAGAGTACGGCATAACGGAATGGTCCAATGGTGCCGCCCGTTGCCGTCCACTCGACATAGCCCGTAGTATTGGCGGCAGCGACGAGTGTGGCGGTTCCTCCGGTGCCTGAATAGCCATTGACGACATCCGTGCCGCCCGCCGAATAGCCGTGTTCCGCGACAATTTCCTCTGGGCCACTATCAACTTCGTTTCCATGCGGTCGGATGTACAGATCGGTTGCGATGATAGGGGCTTCATTCGACAAATAGACGTTGAGGGCATCAAGGTCCAGGTTTTCCGTTTTCAGCCCCGGGTTCTCGTAGAAGTGGTCAAACAGGTAAAATGTTTTTGATCCGCCTGGCATGATATGATCTCCTTCGTGTTAGGCCGATTTCTGGAGGGTGAGGATGGCGTCGGCAGCCCAGCCCAAAGTGATGCTCTCGCCAATGCCCAAACTGACGGCGCTTCCATAGTCCCACCAGCAGATGAGGTTCTTGGCGGTTGCCGTGGCGTTGTAGAGAACGGCCCAGCGGAAGGTCGCCATTGTGCCGGTAGCCGCCGTGAACACGACATCCTCGGCAGACCCGAGTGTGCCGACGCCGGCAGTCTGTGCATAGGTGGGGGTGGGAACTTCAGCGCCAGTTGCCGTATAGCCGTTGCCTGCGGCGATTTCTGCCGGGTCGCCGCCCGTGCCACCATACACGGTGTCGCCAACGACGGGCTGATGATTCGTCAGAAATATCTTGAGCGTGTCGGTGTCGAGGTTGTGGATGCCAAGCCCGAGGTCGGCGGCAAAACAGTCGAATTTGTAATAGGCCGAGGATGCCATGTTAGGTTATCTCCTTCTCCGTCTGTGAACGTAAGCGATAGCCCCGTAGGCACCGCCGCCTGCTACGGGCGTGTAAGTGAGCGTTGCGTTGGTGGGCGTGATTCGGTAATCGCCGGTAGCGGCTGCCAACTTCCTGGCGGCCAGCAGACTCGCCGCCGTGGGTGTGATTCGGTAATCACCCGTGGCAGCCTTGACCATCCGAGACAGCAGCAGACTCGCGGCGGTCGGCGTTATTCGATAGTCGCCTGTAGCCGCGCTGAGTTTCCGCGATACAACCAGCGAGGCGGCCGTGGGCGTGATCCTGTAATCACCCGTTGCGCAGGTGAGGCGATAGATGGCTGGACCACCGTAAGCGCAAGCCCCAATCGTTTCGTTATCGTGTCCGGCCTCATACAGGTCCGGGTTCTCAACAACAAACCCGGCCTTGACCCAAGTCACCAGATCGGCGATCAACGACGTGTCGCCCCGCAGAAGAGTCAGACCAGCCGCTACGGTTTCCGCCTCTTCTTTGTACGCGGACCATTTCGCCAGGTTGCGCGTCGAGTCCGCAAATTGCGGGTCGCCTCCGGGCGAACACTCCTGGTCGAACGTCCCCGTGCCGACGGAGAACATATCGTTGCCGGTTTCCGCGTCGTTGAAGCCGTTCCCCTCGGTGCCGTTCGCCAATCCCCATCGCCAGTTGTGGGAACAGTTGTCGGGGTCGATAACGTCTGACGCGATGTTGGGCGTCTGATCAAAGCGATTGGCGACGTAACCCGTGTGCCCCGCGTTCGCCCAGACAATGTTGCTCTGCACCTGAATCTGATCCGCGTAAGCGGGTGTCCCCAACTCCCCATAGACAATCATCGCAGCAGAAATGCCGCCACACAGCCAGGTGTTGTGCGTGAGCTTGCAAAGCGTATCCACGTCGGAGGCCATATTGAGCAGGTCTCCGGGCGAATGTCCAGCGGGGCTCGGAAGGCCAATGTTGTTTTTCAAGATCAGTTCGTAGGGCGCAGTCCAGGTTCCGGTTTGGAATCCGTCGCCGTCGTCAGAATCCGCCACCGTCTCAAAAATGCAGCCTTCGATGGTCGTGTTGCGATAATCCGCGTAGATGTAGCTGTAGTGCGGATTCCCGGTGTACGGATGATAGAGGTAGCAGTTTTGCAGAGGAATATAGCTGTTCACCAGGCCATTGACGGCCCCCGTAAAGACACAATCCACGGCCTTGCCGGCGGTTCCCCAATTCCCTACGAAATTCGCCTGTGCGCCGAAATAACACCGCGTCACTTCGCAACCGGCCAATAGCCAGTTGAATGCGAGGCACAAAATCACGTTGTCCGTGCAGGTAGCCGATCCACTCGTAAAGGCTCCTGTTTCAATGTACAACCGCGAAGTCGCGGCATCGACGGCACAATGATGGAAATTGATTTTGCCTGCGGCCTCGGTCTGGTAAATGAACATGCGACCGCAATCGGTCCAGGTACAATATCCAGTTTGGTTGTTGCCACCGCCCTGCACGTCGTAGCCCAGCGATGACTCCGCCCCGAGGTAGGAAAAATCCGTGTAGGTTGCCTCGTGGGCGACGCCCGTACTGCCCATATAATGCTTGATTTCGCCACGGTAGGTCGCGTCGTATCCCCGGACGGTGCAACGCGATCCCGACGTTCCGTTGAAGGTCATCGAGCCGGCGTTATAGTTCGGGGCAGAGAGCGCATAGCGCGGCGTGCCGCCGCTTAAATGACTGTCAAGAATAAGCGTCGAGCCGGCAGACATCGCAAAGTTGCCGGTATTGCTGTATAACCGTCCGCGAGAGGTGAGTGATATTCCACCGGCGACCGTCAGAGTGATTGCGCTATTGATGAGGATGGCGTTGGTAGTGGTGTCGTTTGGTGAACCGCCGACGATGGTATTTGCATCGACCGAAACGGCATGGGCCACAGTTGCCGTGTCGCCATTTCCCGGACAGGCGGCCCATCCCGTTTGCGTTCCGGCGTCATACCACGGAGAATCGGCGTTGTCGCTGGTGCGCGACCAATTACCGGCCTGTGTGGATGTATAAGCGTTTCCCATGCTGTCTCGCCAAAATAAAAGAGGCTGGCACGTCACCGCACCGGCTCCCAAAAGCCGCGACTGTTTGGGCAGTCTAACGGGTAGCTACTCCCGCTTCTCGCCCTGTGACCCGGCACGATAACGTGCCGGCCTCTCTACGTTCTCGTCATGTTTCACTCCGCCTTTCCGCCGTCGCCGGCTTTGTTCAACGCCAAGTCCGGCAGCACGTTCTCCGCCGGAAACATGTCCACGTAATTCTCCATGTTCGCATCTTGCTTATACGGCCGATCCTGGAATGTTCCGTCCGCGAACGTGTGGCGCACACGGTCGGCCAACAGGTCGGATCGTACAATGCGTGCCGTCGCTACCATGCCGTCACTCCACCTTATAAACTATCTCGTAAACATCGGACTTGCACGGGAACAATTCACCCCGGATACCCCTGATAATCCAGTCGCCAGGTTCAGCGTATCTCACACCGTCGAGAGTCTGAACGGCCAATACATCGCCATGTAACCGAATCGTGCCACCTTCCTCGGCTACGACAAACCAAAGCGGCGCGTCAACAATTTTTTTGTTGAGCCATTGAACGGCCTCAAAACGCGGCTCCGGGATCAATTCAGCCGACATGGCCGTTTTCCCGCCAGTTTCGGCGGCGGCCATCGCCTCTGATCCGTTCTCAGCGGCAACAACCGTCTTTGTGCAGTCCGTAAATTGCACGATGTACTCATTCATTGTCATTCCGCCTTTCCGCCGTCGGCTATCCGCCCGGCGGCCGATAGGTCACGTCCGGCTGCATCAGGCACGGCCGCCGCATCATCGTCTCGCGCAGATCGTCCACCTTGAACACCACCGCGTCGGTTTGCTTCGCCACGTTGCCGATGGCCTGCGTGTTGCCCGCAATCACGACGTTGGTTTTTTCGATCACGCCCACCAGTTGTCCCGACGTTTCGCGCAAAACCTCCGTGTTGGATTTCCGTTCGTCTACCCACAATTTCAAGAAATAGGCCAGCACGACCAGCAGGGCGACGCACACGCCGCCGATCGTCGCATTGGCCCAACCGCTGTTGGCCAGGCCCGAGGGGTCAATGGGCTGCGCGAATAGTTGTACCATCATGTTATCGACTCCTTAGTTCCAAAACCTGCCGGCCGCTAGGACCGGCAGGCCAGTCTATCGGTTACCTCTTAACCCTCTAGGGGCTTTCTCTGCCAGAGAGCCGATAGTCTATTCTCCGTGTCTGTCAGTAAACCGTCACGGGCGAATGCAACAACGCCCGTGACGGCCCCTTTTCCCTCTTTCGCGGAGGCTGCGATCGAGGAGATTCATTCGCCGCGCCGTTCGATCCGGCGCTCGCGGCCCACAACAGCCTTCACGGCACGCAACACGGGCTTATGCTCACGATTGCGGATTGTCTTCGCCAATGCAGCCACGGCCTTCACCGGGACACGCACGACCGCCGTGACGGGCACGGCGATGACCTGACGCGGCAAAATGTACTGGCCCTCACACGGCCCGCATAACAGACAAAACAAAACTGCGCTCAACATGGTTCTTCTCCAGGTTAGACAACGGAAACAAAAAACGCACTAAGCCGCCCGGCGCTCGGCCGGGCAGTCTTACGTGTTCACAGAACGACCGTTGGTGAAACTAAAGGTTTCTCTTTCAAGTCCGTTGGACTGTGGACACATTGCACATCACCTTCTTTCGGCCGGCCGGCGGTTGAAACGCTCATCCTCGCGCTCCTCAACACGTTATCCAGGTCTGTTGAAGCGGAGGGGGGTCGCCACTCTGCATCGGTCGAAACGGCAACGAGTCGCCTATGGGCCATGCCCTCGGCACAGTGTTGCTGCACTCCTCGCATTGCAGCACCGACGGGGCGTACACTCGGCCGCACTCAGGACATTTCCAGCCGTCGTTCATCCTCAACCTCCTTCACGCATTATCGATCTGATAGTCACGAATTACTCCAGTCAACTAGAGACATGACACATGCAATCACCAGCATCATCGGTCCAAACACGCAACCCCACAATGTTCTAACAATAATCGTACGATTGCTTTGGCCCTCCTTAAAACTCTCCCACGCAAAGAGTATGCCCATCATGCCGCCGACAATCAGGTACAGGCCGAGAATGGTCAATCCTGTCTTCATCGCCGCCTCCGCAGCAGGGCGCGCCGATACACCGGGCCGTTGTCAGTTGGTGTTGGGCACACGCCCCCGGCGCAGCTAGGCTTCTCTATCACGTTTGCAGTGGGTGGAAGCGGCTGCGGTGGGGGCAGTGGCAACCCGGCATCGTCACTCGACTGGCCGGGGGAGTCGTCTGGTTTCGACGGCGCGATGATCGGCGCGGGCGGGTTCACCAGTTGCGTTTCGTCTATTGCCGGCGGCTGGGGCGCGAATAGCGGGTACGCCAGCACCACGGCTGCCAGCAGGACGAAAACGATTATCAGCGCGCGGGTGAGAGTCATGCGGCGGCCTCTTGTATACGTTTTCTATATGCTTTAGTGGCAAGGTAAACGCAACTCATTATGCTTGGCTCCAGGTTATCACGCGCGGCGCGAAACAGCCGCAACCGATAGACGGTATTTTCTTCGTACCCTTGAGAACTCCATAGCCTTGGTCGCCCCAGGATGGCTCCCATGAGTTCTCGATTTCAAGGCATATCTCCGAACCAACTACAACGAGCTTGCCGCCCATAACGCTGTGGCCCCACCAGTCGAATCCTGGATAGATCGGATAGCCCAACAGCAGAGCCGTCACGGTTTCCGCCCACATATTCTGACGGCCCAACTCATACCACTCGATTGGAACATGCTCTAAAGCGTTTTTATCCCAGCCTGTCTTGAATTGGCTCGGCGTGTGGAGAAGATAGGGGCAGAAACTTCTGGCCGCGCAACCGTGCTTTGCCGCCCACTCGATGTCGGTATCCATGTTCCCGCCTTGGTTGCGCCAATTCACGACGCCACCCATCGACTCGGGAGCCAATTCGATGTATTCCAACCCCGCCTGATACCGAACCGCCTCCATGCAATTTGCCAGAGCGAAAACGTGGCAGTAACCAAGATTCCCCTGATTTTTGACGACCGACTTTCCGCGTTCTGCCGACACCGCCCGCCGCTGATCGTTCACCCAGGCATGGCTGGCCTCCATCGCTTTGATACGGTCTAACCACTCTCCCTGTGGAATCAGTGGGACTTGCTCAGCGAAGGGAACAGCCTGCAAACATTCACCTACCGGCTTGGCCCGGGGTAGACAGCCGCAAACACCATCCGTTCGATAGGCGGTTGCCTCCACGACTTCGCCGTAATTATTATCATCAATGAGATACATGGCTAAATCCCCAACCTCTTCCTTGCGTCCGATTCCGTAGCGGGCAGCGCATAGTCCGTAATCCCGCCCCGGCTGCCAACGAGTATCAAACGCGGCAGCCCGGCCTTCTTCGCCCGTTCGATTGCCGGGGCCAATGCCGGCGGAGTCTTGCCCGCCGCGTCAACCAAGTCTTTATCCACGACGAGGAATTGCACGCCCGCCGTTTTGCAATCGGCCCGGAGCTTCGGACTCGACAGCCACGCAATCTGCTCCTTCGTGAGTTTCGCCGCGTCCGCCGTCTCGCGCACCACCACGGCCGTGACTGGCTTCGATGCGTACAGCCACGATACCGCCTGCCCGGCGTACTCTTGCACCGGCGGAAATTGGATGTAGCACCCCGCCAGCATCAAACCCACGGCGATGGCCCAGAGTAGTTTCTTCATGCTACACCCCCGGTTGTGCCACGGTTGCGGCCGGGATCGTACTTGTGGTCGCCGACAACTGCGCTTTGATAGCCGCCAACTCCGCCGCCAATGCCTCGACGGTCGGCGTTACGACGGCGGGCGTGGCGTTCCACCCTTCACGCCGCTTCCGGCAGGCGTACACCAGTTGGATGTACTCCAAGTCGCCGTTGACCCAGCCGGCGATAACGAGCGTCTGTTCCGCCCCCGCCGTTAGCGCGTCCGTCGTTTTGTCGCTGGCCGTGGCGATGGCCTCGGTCACAGCCCCGGTCCATGTCGCCGGCAGCAGACCTTTCCACTTCGGATACGTCAGCAACAGCACCACCAACACCGCCCCACCAATCAAAAGCCAAAGGCCGAGTCCCATGATCTATTCTCCCTTCGCGGCCCACGCCGCCTTGTACGCCGCCGGGGCGTCCGCCGTCGGTTGGGCGAACCCCTTGCGGCACAACTCCAGCCCCACGTCGGCCCCGGTCGGCCCGGTGACAATGCCTGTTATCGGCGACTTACCTACACCACAATACTTTCCAGAACCCCCGCACTCTTCGCAGACCAACGATTTTGGAGGGTTGTCTGCACTGGGCGTGAAACCGGCACCCCCACAGTAAATGCAACTCTTTCCGTCCCAATGGGGCCAATCGTCCTCCGGCCCCGGCGAATCGGTCGCGTCAGTCGTTTCCGCCTCTTCCGAGTTTTGCACGCCTTCCAGGCCCTGGGCCGGAGGATTCCGTTCGCTTTGCGGACTGCCTGCCTCTGGCAGACCACCGGATGTTCCCACGCTTGCCTGGTCAACGTCAGAAGCCTCACCCAAAAACCGCCGACCCTCGCACAACACGCTCACCGGCCCGCCGATGGGCAGCAGTTCCCGCGTCAACTCGATCCCCTCGTCGCCCTGGACAACCACGTAGGCCACCGTACAGGGTCGTAGGCGTCGGCCTTGCTTCAGCGTGAATCGGTTTGCCGCCTCGACGGACACCACCGTACCGGCCTTTGTGTGCGTCACAGGCGGTCTGGGTGGCCTCGGCCGGCAACCGCACATAAGCTCCTTGCAACTACAGCCGGTCGGCATGACGCCGCCCCCGCCCACCTTGACCCCCCAGGCAAACAGTAGTACGGCAACGATCAGACCAACCGTCACCTGCCAGGGGATAGTGTCTTTCCACCAGCCGAGAAAGCCGACGGCGGCCTTAGCGACGGCCCCGATGATGGCCCCAAGTACGCTCAGAATCGCGGTTAGGAACGTCATGTTGGCTCCTAATTGTCCTATTAACACTTCCCGTGTCAACTATAAAATCAGTGCTTTTTTGGTGGCCCCGGCTTCTTCTTGCCCATGAACCAACTCGCCGGCATATCCCTTATTGGTCCGTTCGGATGCCGGTCCCGATAGCGTCGGGCTCTGGAAACGTCGTCAACGATTTTCTGCCCCTCTGCGTCAATCTGGGCGAGCATCCAGGGCCAACAGTCTACAACCCGCCGCTTGCCCGTTTCGAGGACGATCGCCCATTCTCGGATAGCCAGCACGATGCTCTCCGGCAACTGGTCCTCGAAGTGGACGCCGTTACGAGGTGGCCGGTTCGGATCGACGGGTTTCGTCATGGGTTCCGTCCCCTGCCGCCTTCGGGGCTGTTAGGCTACAAGCTTGAATCTGCTTCTCGGTCAACTCGTTCCAGACCGCCGGAATCTCGTCGTCGTGGGTGAACGGGTTTCCATCCACTTCCGACCGCCAGAGTTGCCGTCGCGTATCGCGGACCAGCGTTTTCAGCCGGTCGATCTCGGCTTTACATTCTGCGCGTACGACTTCGGCCACGTCGCGCGCAAGTTCGTAGTCATCCGTGGCACCTTCATATCGCCCCCGTCCAATGGCAACGTAGATTTCTGACGGGATGCCGTCGGTAATGTTAATCGCTTCGTCAGGTATCATCGCTATCCTCCTCCTTCCGCGTCGGCGGCTTCTACAAGTTTCATCAGGTCCCCAATCGTATCCTCTTGAAACTCCAGCCCAAAGTGCGCCATGATCCCTACAAAGCGCCGGTCACGATCCAGTAGCCGGTCGATCTCGTCCTGCTGCTCGGCAACTGTATTGCGCTCGATGGCCAGTTGCTCCATCAAACAACCCAGCGTGTGGGCGCTCGTTAAACCACAACGGTCGCATGTACTTATTTCACTCATGGTTTCTCCTTCGCCACGTCGGCGGTTGTTCGGCCATCCATGTCGGCGGCTTCGATCATGCCCGGCAACGTAACGCCGCAGCCGCCATAGCACGTTTCGTACTCTGTGATCTTTAGCCGCAGCAACTCATTTGCATCCTTCTCGGCGGCCAGTTCCGCCTTCAGCCGGTCGATCTCGTCCACAACCAACCGAATAGCGGTGCAATGTTTTGATTTTGTTTCACCACCGTAATATGTCCGAAGATACGCAATCGCTTCTTTTGGTGTCACGTTTATCCTCCTTTGCCGCCGAGGCGGCTAATATGCAGGCCGGTTTGTGTTGTGGCGGTGTTTTTGTCGGCCACCCTTGCTTACACAGCCGGCACATTTTAATCGGTTCCATGTACTCGCCACGAAAGCCGGCCCAGACGACTTCGGTGATAAGTGCCGCCCGCAGCCGGTCGATCTCGCGCTGCTGGTCCGGCGCGCGCAGAATCAGTTGAAGGACGACATCGCGCTCCTCGATCGAGAGCGACGAACACTCAGAACAAAAACAGAGGTGCGCAATCGGTTCTCCGTTCTCGTTACGAAGCCAGTCAGCGACTCCGCTGGTACTATCGAAGCTCCAGCCCATGTTCCCTCCCTGCCGCCTTCGCGGCTGTTCGCGCCTTGTATTCCAGCCAGTCCCGGCAGATTTCACCGAGAATTGCCGCCACTAGATTGCTCGTTCCGTCCGTTAGCAACACGCCGCCGCCCTTATTGTCCGGCCACCGCGTAACCGGACACCTTCGGCAGTGGCGCACGTAGGACATTTTCCATCAGAAACCACATCGGCTCGCTCTCTGTTATACACCGTTCAAAATCGGGAATCAGATTGATGCGCGCACCTTTTTTCCGAATCCATGTTGCCGCAGAAAATGCCTGGCACGGCGGCCCGCCGATCACGCCGTCAAACTTTCCGGCCGGCGGATGGAAGCGGCAAATGTCGCCGCCCCAGAGAACGTCCGGGCCGCGGACAATGCAAAAGCCCGCTTCCTCGAAAGCCATATCGAGCAGGCCGATACCGGGAAACAGCGATAACACGAGTTGGCTCATCTTCCTTCGCACTCCTCGTCCTCGATCCGCCCCGCCATGCGCCGGAACGCCCCGGGCATGTTGGCGACCTCTGAAATGTGCCAGCCGCGCACCAAAAACTTGTGCTCCGGCAAATCGGGCACCCAACCCGGCACCACGAACACCGGCCGGCCGCACGGCGGAACCGGAGGCGGTTTGCACGGCGGCAGTTTATCCGCGAGCCGGAAACCGCCAACGGCGACGCCGTACAGAAAAACGACGCCCCATACGAGTAGGTCTATGATGTTCATGCTACTTCCTCTTTTTGATTTCGCGCCACAATGCTCGCCACGCCGCGACTTCGGTAGTCCCGTATGCGTAGGTCGTGTGCGACTTAAAGCACGCTCCGGCTTGCCATTGTCTGCGACATTCTGTGCGCGCGACAATGAAGCTTGTCCAATTCGCACTGAACCAGTCAACCTTGATTTTCAATCGGCGTTTGATCTGCGCGATTTCTGCCCAAGAGTTTTTTTTCATCATGGCTCCTCCAACATGCTGGTCTGCACTGTTCGCGTTGTGGGGCACCGTGTCGCATCCTCTTTTCCAGCCCACCGCGCGAATGACGACAACAAGATCGTTTCTGTCACTAGGCTGTTCGGTATCTCGTAGTCTACCAACATTTCGCCCCACGACGATCGCCGCACACGATCCACATGCCGCCGCCGGCCGCTGCGGATGTTGATATACGTCTTGTCATTCACGATCTCTGACTGTTTCATGGCGACTCCAATAGGTTGCCCTGTTGCGGCTGCGGCGGTTCATCGGGTAGATCGCCGTCAAGTGACACAAACCAGCCGACCCGTTCGCCAAACGCATCCGAGAATCTCGCTTTCACGCGCATCCGTTTGTCGTAGAGCGACTGTCGGCCGGTTAGCCGGATGTATGTGCCAGAACGTCCCTCCAGACGCCAGACGACGGTACGACTGCCGATTCGCTCGTGCGTGTTGATTGCCGAAAACATTATGGCGTGCCCTCCAACATGCTGGCCTGCTGCGGCTGCGGCGGTTCCAACAGCGGGAAACGGTTCAACTCCGCCTCGATGCGCTTCACGGCAATGGCGAAGTAGCGTTCCTCGATTTCCACGCCGATGAACTTTCGGCCAGTGCGCACGCAAGCCACGCCGGTCGTGCCAGAGCCCATGAAAGGGTCAAGGATGGTGTCGGCATTGGGTAGTTTTTCCAGCAATCGCAGCATCAGAGAAACCGGCTTAGCGTGAGGGTGGCACCGTCCAGCAGTTTCCCATGTAACTATGTTGCAACCCCGGATAATTCCTTCGTCTCGAAAGCCTTCCCAAACATTGCCGCGAACGAAGATGAGTTCCCAAGACAACTTCCACGGAAAACGCAAGTCGCCCATGCCGGATGCTGGTCCTTTATCCCAGACAAGAACACCTTTTGTGTCTTGGATTGGCGGAGTCTTCCAGGTTCCAAATGCGGCAACGACAGGCCAACCCCGCAAGGCTTCATCGCGGACGGATGTATCGGAGTCGCCTTCTATTTCCGTATTCTGCCACGTTGCACCATACGATGATGAGTGGCAAATCCCATACGGTGGATCGGTTACGACGGCATCCACGCTGTTCGGCTCCGCTTGGCGCAACCAGTCGAGACAATCAGCGTGGAAAAGTTTCACGCTGCCGTCGGTGGATTTCCAGGTTGGTTGCATCATGCTTCCTTGCACTCCTCGTCACCAGTCATGGTATCAGGCTCCCTTACGTCGGCTGCGGCGGCACATTGCCGCGATCGAAGCGGGTCGCGCCCAATGCCGCTGGAAGGTTCGCCACTCCGGCAAGCGGTCGCCCCGATCATTCCGCCAGAGCATGGCCATCGGTAGGAAGCCGGCCAGCCACGATTGGCGCAAGCGATTCTCAGCAGCGACCATCGTATCTTGCGGCCAGCCGATCAAAACGTAGCACCGCAGGTCGTGTGATTCGCGCGTGAAGCCGGCGGCAAACAATTTCCTCCCCGCAAGCCGCAACGGCTCATAATCATCCGCCGTGTCGTAAGCGCAGAACAACGAAGGACGCGGTTTCAATTCGGCGAGTAGATCG
>Ga0315284_10004658_pt1 | contig 19464 bp, 9 predicted proteins | sample YL17G09_16_MG_FD_203696 | JGI IMG/M metagenome (GOLD analysis project Ga0315284, IMG submission 203696) | Sediment microbial communities from Yellowstone Lake, YNP, Wyoming, USA - YL17G09_16 | ecosystem: Environmental > Aquatic > Freshwater > Lake > Sediment | place: USA: Wyoming | collected... | reverse complement strand
CCGTTGGTTCCGAAGAAAACATCGTCGCGCGCGTGTCCGTTCCCGCCGGAGCGGCACCCGGCGTCAACAACGTCTCCTTTACGGCGACGTCGACGAACAACGGGACGATTTCGGACACCATCACGGACACGGTGACCGTCAACAGCTTCGCGGCCGTGAGCTTCGTCCCCGACCTGAACGGGTCGGGTACGCCCGGCGGTATCGTGCGGTACAACCACACGCTCACCAACACGGGTAACATCGCCGACACGTTCGCCCTCTCCTACGCGTCTTCGCAGGGGTGGACATACGTCTTCTACGATGTTCTCAACAACCCGATGAACTCAGTGGCGCTCGTGCCCGGCGCGAGCGTCACGGTCATCGCCCAGCTCTTCGTCCCGGCGACGGCGACGCTGGGGATGGTGGAAACCGGCACGCTGACGGCGACGGGCAATGTCACGCTCGTTTCCGACGACGTCGTGGACGTCACAGTGATCACGGCCGGCGACCTCCAGCTGACGAAGAGCGTGGCTCCCGTGGGTCCGCAGGTACCGGGCACCGCGCTCACGTACACGACCAACTACCAGAACCTCGGCACCGATGTTCTCACCGCGATAACCGTCGTCGACGCCATTCCGGCGTTCACGCAGTTCCGGGTGGGCTCTGAGGACATGGGCACGCCTCCGGCTTCGATCACGGGGATCACACCCGAGTGGTCGGACGACGGCGGCGCGACGTGGGCGTACACCCCGGTGAGCGGGGGCGGCGGCGCGCCGGCGGGCTTCGACGCGAGCGTTACGAACATCCGGTTCGTCATGACCGGTGTGTTGAACGCGGGCGGCGCGTCGACCGTTGGCCTGAGTTTCGCCGCGAGAATCGTCGCCGAGTAAATCGAACGCGTCGGCTCGAGACATAGTTTCACAACGGCGGGCGGATGGGTGGCTTTGACCACCCGTCCGCCGGCCACGTTAATGGCGGTATGCGTGAGTGAAAACTCAACGGTGGCGCATAAAGCTGTATAACTGGTTGTCCCATATCCTCTTGGGATGGTGGGTCGGCGTGGGGGTATTTCTTGTCCCCCAAGTCTCCGCGGCCTCCGTCCCCCCTCTGGGCTATCAGATCCGGAGCCGGTCGACCTCCGACTATCTCGTCCGGGACACCCGGTCCGCTGTCGTGTCGAACGAAGTATCCACGCGCGTCGGCCCGTTTTATCGCATCAGCCTCACGCCCCGGGGGACTGTAAGCCACCCCGCGTTCTCGCTCCTCGGGATGGAGGGGGACAGCCTCTACTGCCGGTTTGAGCTTCGGAATATCGGAAACGTCGCCGACTCGGTCGAGATCTCGTCGGAGCTCATCCCGCCTTCCACGATCGGGCTCGAAAGCCTCTTGTTTTTCCACGACGCAAATTCGGACGGCGACTTCGACCCCGGTGAGGACGATCGGTCTTTTCTCAACATCGCCCCCGGAGAACGAAGGGAACTCAATGCGCTCGTCGTGCTCCCATCCGGATACGGCGGGGGCGAGAGCTACGTCGACGTTCGTGCGCGTGTCGGCGACGGGACCTACGGCCACTCGGACGCTAGCGTTTTCTGGGCGCGCACGCGCGCCGAGCCGATGAACACCCTCCACCTCGGACCGGCGGACAACCCCATGGCCCTTCCGCGCGGAGAAGGGAGCCCGGACGACGCCACGCGCTCGGGCGTGGGTTTCACCGCGCGGTCGATCGTGTTCGAGAACGACGTGCTCAACGAAGGGCGCGACGCGGACATCGTCCAGATCGAACCGGCCGACACGTCGGGGTGGCCGCCGGGTGTCGACGTGGTCCTCGAGGACTCGAGCGGGAATCGGCTCCAGGCTTCCGCCGCCGACCCGCGCGTCGTGCTCCTCGGGGAGCTCGACAGCGGAGAGAAGACACGGGTGCGTGTTCGCGTCACGCCGCAGGCGGATTCGTTCTACCACGTCGTGAACGACTCGCTCCCCATCCGTCTCCGGGTTCGATCGCTCGCGAACCCTGACCGGACCAACGAGACCGAAGACCGCGTGGTTCTCGCCCAGCCGTTCGACGAAGACGCTGTGCTTTCTCTCGAACAAACCTTCAAAGAAAATCAGGCCGGTTTCGGTGACGTCGTCACGATCGTCGTCGCGGTGACGAACATGACGGACAGCGTCCGCGTGGAAGACGGCGTGGTGCGCGAGACCGTTCAGCCCGCGCTCGACTTGCTCTCGAGCGCCGCCTTCGCGCCCGAGGACGGCGGGATCGTCTGGCAAATCGGACCGCTCGGGCCGCGCGAGCGGCGGGAGACGGTAATCAAATTCGCCGTCAATAGCCGGGTGTCGAAAGGGTGGACCAAAGTGATCGGCGACGCCCGGGGCAGAGCGTTCTCGCGGGAGCTCCACGCGGGTCCGGTGGTAAATCTGCTCAAGATCGAGAACGACGTCTTTTCCGACGAGGGGGTCGTTCTCGGAGACGTCTTTCTCGACGACGACGGCAACGGAAAAAGGGACGAAGGGGAATATGGGATCCCGCGCGCGGGGGTTTTCCTCGAGAGCGGGGAATACGCGCTTACCGATTCCACCGGCCGCTTCTCGATCCCCCGCGTGTTCTCGGGGTATCGAGTCGTACGGATCGACGAGGGAACGCTTCCCGCCGACAAGGTCGACATGAGCATCTTGCTCACGCGGACGGACGCGGTGTACGGGACGGAACGGGTCGTCCACCTCCTCCCCTCCGGCCACGCCGTGGTTTCCTTTCCCCTGCGGCCGAGGACCGACGAACCGGGCCGGGTATCGCGCCAGATTTCGTGCGGAGAGATGGCCAGCGTCCAAAAGCGGCAACACGCCCTGTACCGGTCGCCGTCGATTCCAAGTTCGTTCTTCGAGGTGGGAAAGGCGTTCCTCAAGACGGGAACCCTGACACAGCTCGATCCCATCCTCGATTTCCTGGGACGAAATCCCGGATGGATAGCCTTCCTCGAGGGTCATACGGACAGCGTCCCGATCAACACCAAGGCATTTCCGTCGAACCGTGAATTGTCGGTCGCGCGGGCCGAAGCGGTGATGCGCTACCTCGAAGCCAAAGGGCTCGGCGAAGAACGCGTCGTGGTGCGCGGTTACGGCGAGACGCGGCCCGTCGTGTCGAACGCGACGCGCGCGGGACGCTCGGAGAACCGCCGGGTGGATGTGAGCCTCGTCCCGCCGGGGACGAGCGTCGACGACGAGCCGCAGCTCAAACGAGTCGATGCGGACGTCCACGGCATGGAGAACGTGGCGGACAGTCTTCTCGTGCGGGTCGTGTGGCAGATATCGACGGACGCTCCGGGGCCTTTGGACATCAAGCTGTCTCTTGGCGTGCCGCAAGTTTTTCGCGACGTATCGGCGCAGGTCACCTGCGGGGGGGAGGCTCTCATCGAGGATGCCGGAGGCTACCAGATCGACGGATTCGCCAGGTCCCGCGGGATCCAGTGCGAGTTGAGCTTCGTGGCCGCCGAGACGGACACCCACCGGTTGAAGGACGTGCGCGCAATCCTCGAAAACATCTTCCCCGTCGCTCACCCGTCCTCGTCGGGTCTCTCCCGCCGGGGAGGCACGATGAATCCGCAACCCGCTGCGCCGATCGTGCTCGAACCGTTCGACGGCGAAGGGGGGGTGGGCGAGACCAGATACTTCCCGGTTCTCTCGTGGGATGAAGACACGCCGGTGATTCCTCGCGGCGTGTCGGGATCGTCCGGCGAGGGCGGCGTCGCCGCCGCGGACGCGGGGTCATTGGGCCGGGGTCCGGAAAGGGTCGTCGAGGGTGGCGCCGCCTCGGGCGGCGCGGGCGACGCGGTATCCTTCGGAATTCTCGAGCCGGCCGCCGGGACCGTGGTGAGCAAGCGCGACCAGATCGAGGTCACGGCGCGGGTTCCGCTCGGGAGCAAGTACTCTCTCGGATCGAACGGCGCGACGGTGCCGGAGAAGCAGATCGGTAAGAAAGAAATTCATCTCAACGAGCGTTTCGAGAAGATCACGTGGTACGGCGTGAAGATCGAGAGCGGCTGGAACACGATCACGCTTGGCGCCGAGCCCGTGGACGGAACGGCGGTCGTCAGGGATACCGTCACGGTCGCCCTCACGGGGAGACCCACGTCGATCGTCGTTTCGCCGGAGCGCGTCGCGATACCCGCGGACGGCCGGACGGGCGCGACCCTTCGGGTGGAGCTCCGCGACGAGCTGGGGCTCCCCGCGATCAACGGGCTCACCGCGACCGTCGTGGAGGGAGACTCCCTCGTGACGAACCAAGACGAAAACCCGGAGCAGTCGGGTCTTCAGGTGTCGAGCCGCGACGGCGCGTTTCTCATCCGCGTGCGGCCGTCTTCGATATCGGGGAGGGGGCGGATCGGCGTCGAGTCCCACGGTGTCGCGGCGTACTGTCTCGTGGCCTACGTGCCACCCGATCGTCCGCTGTTTCTCTCCGGGATCATCGAAGGCCGCGTCGGCGGGTTCGATGCTTCGGGAGACGGGGACGCCCTCGGTCTCGAGAACTTCGATGACGGTTTGAGTGTCGCCGGCCAGTCACGCTTCTTCGTCCAGGGGACGACCTATGGGGGGATCAACCTCACCGCCCGGGTGGACACCAAGAAACGGTACGACGATCCGCTTCTCAAGACCGATAACCCCGAGACGCAGTACACGATCTACGGGGACGCCTCGGAGCTCCATTACGCGGCCCCCGCTCAGGGGGGCAATTACGTCGCGCTCGAGAAAGGGCAGTCGTTCCTGCGGTACGGGGATTTCCGTTCGCCTCTCACGGAGGGAGAGTTCCTCGCGTACAAGAGAAGCTCGACCGGGCTTGACGCGGCGTTCGCGTCGGGCGCGAACGCTCTTACCGCGTTTGTCACCAAAACGGATTTCTACACGGTGAGGGATGAGATCCCCGGCGACGGGACCAGCGGCTACTACTACTTGTCGCGCTCGAGCGTGGTCGAAAACTCGGTGAACCTCACCCTCGAGATTCGGGACCGCTACCAGCCGGAGAAGATCCTCGAGATCAAGCCGCTCGTCGAGCACCGCGACTTCACCGTCAATTACTTCAACGGCGCGGTGCTCTTCAAAGAACCCGTTCCCGCCTTTACCGCCGAGTTGAACCCCGTGACGATCGCGGCGATCTACGAAGCCCGCTCGTCGGAGGAAGGGGATTATCTCTACGGCGCGCGGGGCGATCTCGCCGGAAACCGTCGTTACAAGATCGGCGCGTCCGTTCTTGCCAAGAACGGGGAAGAGTCCGACTACGCGCTGTACGGGACGAACGGGAGCTTGACCCTCGGGCCTCTCGAGCTCGCGGGAGAATTCGCGCGGAGCGAAGACGATGTCGCCGGTGAAGGAAGCGCGTACAAGCTCCAGCTCGGCGCAAAGAACCTCAGGGGAGAGCACTCGCTCTACGTGAGAAAAGTGGATGGGGACTTCCTCAACCCGTCGTTCACGGGTTCGGCGCACGAGCTTTACAGCCAGAAAGCCGGGTTCGATTCGCGGCTCGTTCTCGCGCCAAGACTCTCCCTGGATACCCACGGGTTCAGACACCGGTTCGAGAACACCGGAGAAGAAAAAGACAATATCGACATCTTTGGTAAGTACGACGGAGCGCGGCTCATGCTGGGGGGCGGAGTCCGCGCGGCGCGGCAGCTCCGCGACTCGATCGAGCGGGAGGGGTTTCTCTCGATGATCGGCGCGGGCGTCAAGACGGGTGGCGGCGCCGAATTGCGGACCCATTGGGAGATGAATCTCGGCGAAGAGACCGTCGACGATTATCCGGACCGCCTCCGGTCGGCGTTCTCTCTCTCGCTTCTCGAAAGGTACAAGGTCGTCGCGACACACGAGTACCTCTCCGCGCACGACAGGCCGGCGACGCACCAGATTCTCGCCGGTGTCGAGGCGCGCGCCGGGCGCAACTCGACGGTTTATTCGAAGTACTCGATGACACGGACGGCGAACGACGAGCGTCTCGGGACCATTCTCGGCTTGAAGCAGTTCGTCCCCATCAACCCGGACATCAAGGGCTCGTTCGACATCGAGGGTTTCCGGTCCTTCTCGAACCAGAGCGAAGACGAGTATGTCGCGCTCAAAGCCGGGCTCGGCCGTATCATCGAAGGCGAGTCGGCGGTGGAGGGACGTTACGAATACAGATGGCAGCGCACGGCGGACCGCCATCTCTTCCAGGTCAACGCAGCGAGGGAATTCGAAAGCGGTGTGGCCGTTTTGTTCAAGGACGCTCTTTCGATAAGCGTGAACGACGGACGCCCGACCTCGCTCCGTATGGAGGGCCGTCTTGCCGGCGTCTACCGGCCGGTGGTGACGCCGCTCAGGGCGCTTCTCCTGCTCAAGACGGAGTACGACAAGTATTCGCCGGTCGATCCCGACGCGATCCGTTGGACGACGGTCGTATCGACCGACGTGAACTTTCTTGCGCGGCCCGAGCACGAGCTCCGTCTCAAGCTCGCGTTCAAAAGGGTCGAGGATTACAGTTTCGGTATTTCGGAGACGGGCCGCAATTACCTCGCGCTTTCCCAGTACGTCTACCACTTCGCGAGAAAGTGGGATCTCGACGTGTGGGGGAGATTCCTCGGCAAGGTGGACGGGGGGACCCGCCAGACCGGCGTAGGCGTCGAGCTCGGACGCGTTCTCTTCGACCGCGTCCGGATCGGGGCGGGATACAGCCTCAATGGTTTCGAAGACCGTGACATGGCCGACAACGACGCTTGGGAAAGAGGATTTGGTGTGAGGATCCAGTTGATCCTCTCGGATTGGATGTTCAATGGGTACGAGTTCTAAACCGCATACGACGCACACGACGGGTCTATGCCCGGCGACCGGGATTCTCCGCGACGGTTGGGGAGTCCGCGGGATCGTGCGGGATTTGGTCCACCGAGCCGCTTGGAATCTCCCGCGGCCCTCCGGAATCTTCCACCGGGGTTCCGGAGGGACCCGCGGGAGAGCCGCGGCGCGGCCGTGTCGTCGCCGCCCGGCGGGAGCCGGGTGGCCGGAGCTTACTCGGCTCGCCACTCTCGTGGCTCTGTTCCTGTTCGGCCTTCTCGTTCCGCCCCTGCTTGGCTCCCTCGCCCATGCCGGCGAGCTCATACAAAACGGGTCGTTCGAGACGGGGACCTTCGGGTCCTACTGGGTGCACGGCGCGTACCTCAGAAACCGGCAGGGATCGAGTTACGCCGACCACGTCGTGCTCCCCGATCTCCCGTACTCGGGCAACTACTCGGCTTTGCTCGGTTTCAAGTACACGGCGCCGCAAACCAGCGCCGGCGGGTACATGTATCAGCAGGTCGCGATACCGAGCAACATCTCGCGCGCCACGCTTTTCTTCAAGGTGCGGATGCAAGGATACGACAGCACGCCGTACGACCCGTTCGTCGCGCAGATCAGGCGCACCAACGACTCGGTCTGGCAGACGATCCTCACCCTGACGTTTCCGGAGTACAACTACATTTTCAAGGACAGCGGTTGGCTCGACGACAACAACAGTCTGCCCGTCGGCTATGACATGACCGGATTCGCCGGTAACACCGTCCGCGTCTATTTCGACCAGTCCAACACCATCGACGCGTTGTACCAAACATGGTCCTTCGTGGACGACGTGTCTCTCGTCTACAAGAAATTCGTCGATCTCGCCGTCGATGGAAACGGGAACGACGTTTTCGGTAACACCGGCACGGGGCTCGGAGGGTCGTCCGATCGTTCGGGGCTCCCGGGGGACACGCTCGTTTTCGATCTCAACGTTGAAAACGAAGGTCTCACTTCGGATTCGTATGTGCTTAGCAGGACCGCGCCGTCCGGCTGGACGGTCTTACTCAACACGGGCGTTTCGCTCGTCGGCTTCCCGTTCTCGACGGGTGCCATAGCGGCGGGCGACGTGCGGCATTGGAAAGTTGTCGTTGTCCCGCCCGTCGGCGCACCGGCGGGCGTCCAGAATGTGATTGTCAACGCGGTGAGCGCGTCGTACAGCACCCGCTACGATAGCGTCCGGCTCGGAGTGAATGTGCTCCAGGCACACTACGGCACCGACCTCGTCGTCGAGGGTAACGGGTTCGGAGTGATCGGCGAGAACGGCGGCGGCGGTTTTGCCCTCAAGGTCGCCCCGTGGGACAGCACCGTCTCTTATCCAATCGAGCTCTTGAACACCGGTGACGTTCCGGCGATCTACCGCGTGGCGTTCACCGCCGACGCGGGCGTAGCGGCGACCCTCTGGTACCAGGGCGTTTCCCGGACGGCGCCGTTCAACACCCAGTCGATCCCCGCGGACGGCTCGGCCGTGATGTCACTTACCGTAAAGGTCCCGAACCCCCGTCCCGGCGGTGACTATGCGACGATCGTGCGGGCCGCCGCCGTCACCGATACGCTCAAGAAAGACTCGATTCGAGCTCTCGTGAGGCTCCGTGCCCCGAAGGTCGATCTCGTGATCGGGGCCAATGGAAACGGGATCTATGACGGCACATTCTCCGGGTTGGGCGGTTCGAGCTCGAACGCCGGGGAGCGAGGGACGTCGGTGTACTTCCCGCTGCTCGTGGAAAACGAGAGCGCCCTGGCGGATTCCTTCACACTGAGCTGGACGAGCCCCGGCACCGGTTGGTCCGCGCGCCTCCTCGAGGGCGGTGTCGAGCGCACGTTCCCGTTCAACACGCCCTCCATGTCTCCGAACTCGCTCCTCGAATACGTGGTCAAGATCTCGATTCCGAGCGGGGCGTCATTCAGCACGTACACCTCGCGTGTCCACGCCGTGTCGAGAAGGGATAACCGGGTGAGCGAAAGCGTCACCGCCGCCGTGAGTGTCACCGAGGCGGGGCAGCTCGACATGCTGATCGACGGATCCGGAGGCGGTGTCTACGGGCCCGTCGGCACGGGGCTCGGCGGGAGTTCGACTCGGATCATCGCTCCAGGTGATTCGGCGGTCTTCTCCGTCGAGCTCCGGAACCTCAGCGGCACGAACAGCATCGACGTGTACTGGACCACACCGGCCGGGTGGCGGGTCACTTTCGACGGTCGATCGTCACCGGTGAATGGACACCCGGCAGGCGTATATGCTTTCAAGGTGGTCGTGCCGGCGTCGACACCCGCCGGAACGGTGAGCATCATCGTCGACGCCCGCAAATCCGACAAACCCTTCTACATGGACAGCATCATCGGGCGCGTGACCGTCTATCGCCCGCGGGCCGTCGACGCCGTGATCGATGGGAAGGGGAACGGGCTGTACGGTCCCCTCGGCAGCGGGTGGGGTGGGACGTCGTCCCAGACACATTCCGCGCCGGCGACGCTCAAGTTCACCGTGGAGCTGCAAAACGAGGGGGCCGAAGACGACCGCTATACCGTCGCGTGGAACCAGATCCCTCTCTGGCAGGCGAAATATGGGGGAAGCGCGAGCCCGTACGTGACGGGCGTGGTCCCGGCCGGTTCTTTCTCTCTCCACACTTTCGAGGTGAACGTCCCGCCAAACGCCGTTCCGGGGACTTACGTGTACATCATTGACATCGTTTCGAACGCGGATCACCACGTGGTCGAGAGCATCGAGGCCCGCGTTTCGATCGTGGGGCCTCCCCAAGTGGACCTCGTGATCGATGGAAACGGCGCCGGGGTCTTCGGCACGATCGGATCGGGAGAGGGCGGATTCTCCGTCCGGGCGTCCCCGCCCGGGGGGGCTTACGCGGCGACACTCGAGATTCGAAACGTCGGGTCCTTCGCCGATTCGTTCTACGTGTTCTGGGGGCCCCCGTTGGGTTGGCCGGCGGGGAGCGTGGTTCTCAACGACGGCACGAAAGATCTCACCAGTCCTCTATGGACGCCGATCATCGGCGCCAATTCGGCCCGGATCTACACGGTAAAGGTCCAGGTTCCCGCGGACGCGGGTGCAGGAACTTTCCCCGCTGTCATCAATTCCCACTCGTCTCTCCCTCCGAACGCCGCGGAGAGCGTCCGGCTCGTCTCGCTCACGGCGGGTGTGGTGATGGGCACGGTCTTCGACGACCGCGACCACAACGCAATCTTCGGGCCCCAGGACGTGGGGCTCGGCGGGGTGACCGTGGTCGAGACGGCGACGGGGCTTACCGTCGTGACGGGCGGCGACGGGAGATACGTGGTCCTCTTGCCCGCGGGCGTGTCCTCCACGGTGGTCGAACGCAATCTCTCCGGTTTCGTCTCGCTCTCACCCGACACGGTGGGCCCAGCGGTGCTCACGGCCGGAGACACCCTCGTCGTCGATTTCGCGGATGTCCCGGGGATCCGGCTTTCCACCGGTGTGGTGGCGAACGGCGTCCCCGGCGGTTTCGTCGATTTTCCGCACAGGCTCGACGCCGGTACAAAAGGACCCGTCGTGCTCACCGCCGTCGCGGATCCCCTGGCGGTCACTGCGCTCTTCCTCGACGTCAATGAAAACGGCCTCTTCGACGCCGGCGATCGAGTCCTCGAGCCCGCCGATCTCGATATGGATCCACCCGCGGGAAAGGATCACGTGTACGTGATCGTCCGTTTGTACATCCCGATGCCTTCTTCGACGGGGGCGACGTACCGGGTCGTCGTCGACGCCGTGCAAACGATCGACGGGACGGTTTTCACATCGCGGGCCCGGGTCTTCGACGCCGCCATCGTGATCGACGGCGGGGCGGGAATCCTCGCCCTCACCAAGAGCGTCGATACCGGCGCGGCCGCTCCGGGGAGCATTCTGACCTACACCATCTCCTTTACCAATACCGGTCTCGACAGCGTTCAGAACATCCTCGTTCTCGACCCCGTGTCGGTCCACGTCGACCCGGTCGCCGACGCCTTCGGTCCGGGAATGGACATCGAATGGCGGAAGGACGCCTCCACGGTCGTATACCTCACGCTCGACCCGGCGGACTCCGACGAGTGCGCCTACAACGGCGCCGAGCGGCTCCTTCGTCTTACTTTCTCCAGGAACGCCCCGTACCTGCTCAAACCCGGTGACGGAGGCGCGCTCTCGTACAAAGTGATTGTGAAATAAAGAACGTGACCAAAAAGGCGCGCTTCGTGCTTCGCCCGCTTGATCACCCCGAGCGAGGGATGTTAACTTCGTGGTACAATCGGGGTGTCCGACGTCGACTTATCGAAAGAGGTGGAATCATGATGACAGTTCGCGAGCTTCTCGAGCGAAAAGGCGGTGTGGTGTGGACGATCGCACCGAGCGCCTCCGTTTTCGAGGCGATAAAGATCATGGCCGAAAAGGCCATTGGGGCCCTCGTCGTGATGGAAGGGGCCACGCTCATGGGAATCATTTCCGAGAGGGACTACGCCCGCAAGGTGATCCTCCAGGGCCGCTCGTCGAAGGATACCTCCTGCCGCGAGGTGATGACGGGGAGGGTCTTCTACGTCACTCCGGACCGGACGCTCGACGAGTGCATGGCGCTCATGACGGATAAGCGGATCCGCCACCTTCCCGTTCTCGAGGACGGGAGTCTCACCGGAATCGTCTCGATCGGTGACTGTATCAAGGCGATCGTCTCCAAACAGGAGTTTATCATCGAGCAGCTGGAAAACTACATCCGCGGCGGTTAGGATGGAGCCGGTTGACCGCGCGGCCGTCAGCCGTTGCTCACGAAAAAGTCGAAGATATTGCCGAGCTTGCTGCTCTCCGCCTTGAAGATCTCCGTGTACCTGCACCGGCCGCACGTCACCGTCGTAAATCTCTTTGTCTGGATGTCGAAGAGCTTGGTCCAGATCCCGCCGGTCGCGCGGAATTCGCTGACTTCGTACGCCGTGTTCCGGCACTTGGGGCAGCTATAGTTGAGTCCTTCCATCGTCCGTCCTCTCCTCGCAATTCTCATAATCCCGCGGCGGGGCTCTTTGCCCCGCCGTGCTACGAGCGCATCGTGTGTGTCGCGCGATCCTGATACACGGCGCCTGCGGCGTTATTCACGGTGGATTATCCGCGAGATGCGAGATCAGTTCTTGAAGGCTCTCCCAACCGCTCAGTGCCCGAAGAGCGCCTTCACCGCCCCCCAGGTCGTCGACTCCACCGGCACGGGCGTCTCGATGCGGAACTCCCAGTCCATGAACCCAGGGGTCCCGCCGAAAAATACGCAATAGAGCGCAACGGTCACCTGGTCGTGGAAATCCTGAGGCGCGAAAAAGTGGACGACGGCGTCGCGGTGCTCGCCCGGTCCGAGGGACATGTGCGTCGGGTCGACGGTGACGATCCAACCGGGCGGGCTTGCGAGCGTCAACAGAACTTGTTCCGTCTCCAGACCCGGATTAACCACACCGATCGTTTCGTCGTGGGCGCTCCCGGGCCCCATGGCGATCCAGTACTCGTTCTTGTTCGCGCAGTTGTTGGTCTCGCTCTGTTCGGCGACTCCGCCGTGGAGGTCGGCGTTTCCCCACCCGCATTTCCAGCCCGTGCCCGCAAAAGTGGCGGTGCGCGCGATCGACTGACCCACCGGCAGTCCGGTCAAAGAAAAATCGACGGTCGAGCTCGCCCCGCCCATCGTAGCGCCGACGCGAAGGGTAAAAGGTCCCGAGTCACTGGACCCGGTGTTGTGGACGGCGACTGTTACGTAGGTCAAGTCGCCGGACATGGACTTGGCGACCGACACATCCGTCTTCTGAACGACGAGGTCGGGTTGGGCGGCGGCGGCGCGAACGGACGCAAGGGCAAAAAAGATCGCCCACGATGCGGTACGGACGAACAGGCGACACATGATCCACCTCCCGAGAAACGGCTCTGCTGGCTGGCGATGATTCCGGGTCCAGCGGAGGCCCCGGATCGGACCTGCCTCCCGATCCTTCGACAAGTCGGTACAGCAATCACACTCCCGCCGGGCGTGCCGTGTCAAGAAAAGACGCTTGCGGCGCGGCGCCCCGAGCGATCGGAATCGGCGGGTCTTCGCCGCGCGCCGGGCGCTCCGGATCGGCCCCCTTCCGGCGACACCGCCGCCCGGTCCGGACGCCGGGCTATTGAATTGCGAAACTGGTCACAATCGCGTATATTCAGTCATTCCGCGTTCGGAACACTCGGAATACCATGAGCCGCGTTTGAAAAGCCTTTGGGAGTCACGGCTGAAAAGCCCAGGGGAGTCACGCCCGGGAGGGGCGGTTTTCGCCTGCGCCGCGGGCCACTGATCCGGCAAATGCCGGGGAGACGCCCCGAGCGCGACAACCAGAAGAGGGTGGAATGCTCGACGAAACGACGATCATCAAAGCGCTCGGCACCGTCAAAGACGTAGGCGGAGCAAGCGACATCGTCTCCAACGACCGCGTCCAGGAGATCGAGATTGAGAACGGCAAGGTCAAAGTGACCCTATTCCTCGCGACCCGGGATAAGGACGAAAAGCTCCGTATCGAGAACGCGTGCTTCGACGCGCTTGCGAAGACGATGGGTGTGAAGGACGTCCAGATCGTGATCGTGGGTCCCCAGGTCGTCGCGGGGGGACAGACGGAGGGGGAGAGCCACACGCACGGCGCCCCGGCGAGACCAGCGCCCAGGGAAAACCCGTTCGATTATCAGGCGCCCATACCCGGGGTGAAGAACATCATTGCCGTCGCGAGCGGCAAGGGCGGTGTCGGAAAGTCCACGATCTGCGTCAACCTCGCCCTCGCTCTGCAAAGTAGAGGCGCCCGGGTGGGGCTCCTCGACGCGGACGTCTACGGACCGAGCCTTCATATTCTTCTCGGCGTGACCGAACGGCCCGTGCCGGGGGAGAAAAAGGAAATAGCGCCGGTGATTCGCGACGGTCTCAAGCTCATGTCGCTCGGGTTCCTCACCGATGAGGACACGCCGGTCATTTGGCGCGGACCGATCGTCATGAGTGTCGTAAAGAAATTTCTCCAGGACGTCGAGTGGGGCGATCTCGATTATCTCATGATCGATCTTCCGCCCGGGACGGGAGACGCCCAGCTCACGCTGGCGCAGACGGTGCCGATCACGGGAGCGATCATCGTGACCACTCCTTCGCGCCTCGCCCTTGTCGACGCCGAAAAGGGTTTGAGAATGTTCGAGGAAGTGGGGGTTCCGGTCCTCGGAATCATCGAAAACATGAGCACGTTCGTCTGTCCCCATTGCGGCAAAGAAACCCCGATTTTCGACTCCGACGGGGCAAAGAAGATCTCGGCAAAAACGTCCGCGGCGCTTCTTGGTCAGATCCCGCTCGATCCCAAGGTGCGCTCCGACGGCGACAGGGGAGTGCCCATCGTGAAATCCGATCCCGACTCGCCGATAGCGAAGGCTTTTCTCGCGCTCGCGGACAGGATTCTGAGGGGCGGTTCATCGCGGGCGAACTAGACGCGGGTTACGCGAGGAGCAAACGGAGGTCGCGCGCGGGCGATAATGAGCCCGGGGCGCACCCAAAAGAGAGCCGCGGGGTGCGGACGGACAATCCCCGGCGCGCAGGAACTCAATCGCAAGAGGTGCATCGTGGATGAGGTTCGCAGCAAAGTGCAAGAAACCATCGACCTGATCCGGCCGGCGCTGCAAGCGGACGGCGGGGACGTCGAGCTGGTCGACGTCGTCGACGGAGTGGTTCAGCTTCGCCTGGTCGGCGCCTGTCACGGGTGTCCGAGCGCGTCGGTGACGCTCCATCGCGGGATTGAACGGTATCTCAAGGAGAGGATTCCCGAGGTGATTCGAGTGGAGTCCGTTCTTTAGTTCTCTGGTTCTCTAGTTCTCTTGGGCGATTCCCCAGGGCCGCGGGCCCACTCTGAAAGTCCGCGGGCCCCTGCGGGGCCGCGCAACAATCGTCGGGGAGGAAGCAATGCCCAAGCGCCAATCGCTCGCGAAATCCTCGAGGCTCGCGGACGACGTCCTCGCCAAGAAAGTACGACAGCTCGAATTCCTCGCGGAGTCCGCCCGGCTCCTGAACTCCACACTGGATTTCGAGAGCGTCGTGTCGCTCATCATGAAGATCGTCGAGGACGCGTTGAACGTCGAGACGGTCTCGATCCTCACGTACGACAAAGAAAAGAAACACATGGTTTTCGAGGTTGCCCGGGGGAAGAACGGGAAGAACCTACAGGGGCTCGAGATCCCCGTCGGTATCGGGATCGTCGGCTGGGTGGCCGAACACAAACGGCCCGCCATGGTAAACGACGTCCGGAAGGACTCGCGTTATTCGCCCGTGCTCGAGAAGGAATACGGGTTGAAACCGCAGTCCATCGTGAGCGTTCCTTTGAAACGCGGCAACCGGTTCATCGGCGTTCTGGAGGCGGTCAACAAGAAGGGCACGACACCGTTCACCGAGGAGGATCTTGACATATTTCTCGCGTTGGGCAACCACATCGCGGCCGCTTTCGAAAACGCCCGTCTCTTCCGCGAGGCGGAGCGCAAACAGTTGGAAAGCTCGCTCCTCTACAAGTTGAGTGTCGCTCTTGGGAAACCTCTCGATCTCAAGGACGTGCTCCAGGGGATCCTCACGAGCCTGGAAAAGCTGGTTCCGTACGACGCGGCGGCCATATTCGTGATCGACCGCAAGAGCCAGCTCCTGGTCAGCGAGGTTCACAGGGGGTATGAAGCCGTCAACGAACCCCGGCTTCTCTTGAAGCTTGGAGAAGGGCTTTCGGGATGGGCGGCCCGCCACAAAATAGGCGTCATCTGTCCCGACACGTCCAAAGACATACGGTACGTGAACGCGAGGGAAAAAAGCCGTTCAGAGATCGTCGCCCCCATGCTGAGCGGCGGCAAGGTCATCGGTCTCTTCAACCTGGAGAGCGACAAGCTCAACGCGTACGGGTATGAGGATCTCCGTCTTCTCGAGGCGTTTGCCGCCCAGGCCGGTGTCTCGATCGAACGCGCCCGTCTCTACGAGGAACAGCGGGAGAAGCACGAGATCGAAAGAGAGCTGAGAGTCGCCCGGACCATCCAGCAGTTCTTCACTCCGCTCCAGACCCGGCGGATCGGAGGTTTCACCATCGCCGGGCGCAACTACCCCTCGCTCGAGCTCAGCGGGGACTACTTCGACTTTTTCCCTCTGAAGGATCCCCATATGGCGTTCGCCATCGCCGACGTCGCCGGCAAGGGCGTCCCCGCGTCGATCATCATGTCGAGCTTCCGCGCGTGTCTCCACACGGTGGCGCCGTACTACACGCGGGCGCGCGACATCGCGCAAAGGGCGAACGAGATCCTTCTCGAGACGGTCCGCCCGCACGATTTCGTCACGGCGTTCATCGGTGTTCTGAACCAGCAGACGGGCGAGGTCACCTACTGCAACGCCGGTCACAACCCCGCCGTTCTCATGAGGAAGGACGGAAGCCACGAACTCCTCGAGACCGGAGGATCGATTCTCGGCGTTTTCGAGGATCTCGAGCTCCACCAGGGGAAGTTTCTTCTTGGGGATGCGCTTCTGTTCTGCTACACCGACGGCACCGTCGACGCGGTGAACCGCGCCGACGAGCCTTTCGGGATGGAGCGCCTCGTTGCGTTTCTCCGCGAGAACCGTCACCTCGCCCTCCGGCAGATCTGCAACGCGCTTCGCCGGCGCCTGAAGGAACACGTCCAGGACATGCCCCAGGTGGACGACATGACGTATCTCGCGTTGAGAAAGTAGGAGCGGCGCTATCTCATCTCATCGGACGAGCGCGATCTTGACGCTCGTCGACCGTCCCCCGGCGGTGACTCTTACGAAATAAACGCCGCTTGCCGCCGGCGCTCCCGCATCCGTATCCCCGTTCCAACGAAGCCTGTGAAGGCCGGCCGGTAGAAATCCGTTCTTGAGCGTTTTCACCAGGCGGCCTTTCGCGTCGAAGACCGCCGCGGTGACCCGGCCGTCTTCCTCGACTTCCAGGGCGACGGTCGACACGGGGTTGAAGGGGTTGGGGTAGGCTCGGACTCCCGGTCCGGCGGGGACATCGCCGTCGGGCACGGAGGCCACCGGGTCGCGGGTGATGTAGCCGTCGATCTCTACGACGGGGAGTCTTTGCCCCCGGTAGAAGACGCGGGAGACACCGGGGGCGTAGAGAGCGAAATCGGCGTCGTAACGATCGATGTTGACTTCAGACCCCGAGTAGGCGAGCGTCGCCGTGCCGTTAGCGATGGTGACGTAATCGACGCCGTCGACGGCGAGAGTGCTCGCGCCCGAGAGCAGATACCTTTCGACGCCTGTACCACCGAAGCGAACCAGAGCCGTTTCCGCGTCCGTCTCGATGACGGAGGCCGGTGTGCCCGGCGCGTGTCGCGAACGTTCGGCGGCTGAGGCTCTTGCACCGCTCGCGCCGGCGGCGAAGGTGAGCGCCATCGCCCGCCCCGATGTGTTGACCGCCAAAACGTCCGTTTTGCCGTTCGGCCAGGCGACGTTGACCGAGAGTCCCCACGTTTGCACCGCGCTTGTGACCACGGGAGGAGTTATGGCGGCGTTTCTCGGGACCAGCACGAAGACGAAACGCGGATTGACGGCTGTCGCGCTGAGCGACAAGACATAGGAGTCGGGGTCGGGGACGCCGTTATCGAAGTATGTCACCGTTTTGGCGATCTCCGTGTACGGCGGGTTCAACACGTGGAGGTCCATCACGGCGCCGCCGTACGAGATCCTAATCGGATTCGTCGAAGTGTCGATCGCGTTGTTTCGACCGGTGTGGAGCCGCCACTCGTAGCTGTGCGGCGAACCGTCCTTGTCGATGTCGTCGATCAAGACGAAGTACGGGGGCGTGGCGGGGTCGTGGACAACGAGAAACGACCGGTAGGCGTGGTCCACGGGGTTCGCCCCGCTGTATCCCCACGACCAGACCGAATAGGGGAAGGGGTACCCGCGGTTATTGAGCGGGCTGTGGGTCGTGTACGCCTTCGTCGCGTCTCCCACGAGGTAATCCGAAAACCCGTTGATGAGATACCGTCTCAGCGATCCGTCGGTCCCGATCGAGCTACCGGCGTTGTGCTGTCCGGCGCCATCGATAAAGACCATATTGTGCGATTCGCTTTGCTTTGGTGTGGATCCGATGCCGTGATCGATGGCGAAGGGCGCTCCGTAGGCGTAGAGCGTAAACTGGTTCTGGTCCTCCTGGGCGTGCCCCCCCTGGAACTCACCCGAGTAGAAAGAGAAAAGAACGTCGGAGGAACTCGCGCCCGTCGGCCATCCCGTGCGGAAATAGTAGAGCCCCCTCCCGTCCCACACGGTGCTCTTCGGCAACACGTTCTGCGGGTATTCGATCGGGAGCTTTTGATACCACAGGACCGTCCCCGCCTTGTCCGCGTTGTCCCCCGCGTTGTACCCGTAGACCCCCGCCACGTGCTCCCAGATATACGCGGAGAGCCGGCTCCGCCACATGGTCATCGCCCAGTCGAAGTACGTGGTGTTCTCCGAGAGAGGGGACGTCAGGTAGGCGCAGTCCTGTATGTTGTTTACCTTGCCCGCGCCGTCCGGATGGAGCTCGTACGCAAACCACTTCTCCATGTTGCGGATCTTGAGGTCCGTCGAGTAATCGAAGCCGTCGTACCGCAGCCTCGCCCAGAAATAATAGACGAGATTCCTCATGCTCCACGATCCGTAGAGCGTTCCCTCGTTGTACGCCCCGTTCTCGTCGACCTGGTACGTGAGCCAGAGGCGGATGATGTCGTCCGCGTGGTCGAGGGCCGCCTTGACGATCGCCGGATCGGTCTCCCCGTCGAGACAGATCGCGGCGAGCCCGAGCGCGGAAGCCACCATCGCGCTTTTGTTGGCGAGGTAGGGCCGGTACGACCAGACCTCATAGTCGCCGTCGTTGAGCAGCGTGTCCATGTAATCGCGGATCTCGTCGCGGATGTAGCCGCGCTCCGCCTCCGTGCTCTGTTCGAAAAACATGTCGTACCCCAGGGCGAGGGCCCTCAGACGAAGCGCGCTCATAAACGCGTCCGAGTCGGGGCCCCAGTTGTCGGCGATGTAAAGCGTGAGGCTTCGTCCTCTCTCGCGGGGCGCGGGGTCGGGCGGCGACTGGAGGGCGCTTCCTACTCCCAGGATCGGGATCGTGTTGACCGCGAAATACCCGTCGAGAAGCTGGTCGTAGGTTGAGCCCGGGTAGATGTATTGAATGAGAAGGCGGATAAAAGAATAAGCGGTGTCGTCGGCCCCGCCGTCGTGGACTTTGGCGTAGAGCGCGGGGATTTCGTCCGGTGTGTAGAGGAGACGGGGGTGATTCGACGAGTAGTCGACGGTCGACACGGTGGCCGGACGAGCAGTCCCACCCGCGATTCTCCGCGCCGGCACATTCTTCACTGCGCCCCCGCCGGCGACCGGTGTGGCCGTGAGCCCGGCAACACCGAGTATCACGACGGAGATGAGGTGTTGGGCTTGGATGCGGCGCATCGTGTCTCCCCGCGGCAATGGTTGCGTGGCACGGGTTCTCTCGTGACGGCGGAAACGACGAAAGGGCGAACCCGGACTCCACGCGCCACCATCACCGAACTCCTCAGTGGTTTGCCCTAACTTATTGCCAAGGCTGACGCTTAAGTGTAACGCACGGAAGCGGAAAAGTCAACCGGCGAGGGGGAGGCGCGGCGTCGCGTCGCAGCGAGGCAGGGTAGGCATCGCGTCGCCGAAA
>Ga0315284_10004657_pt1 | contig 19465 bp, 16 predicted proteins | sample YL17G09_16_MG_FD_203696 | JGI IMG/M metagenome (GOLD analysis project Ga0315284, IMG submission 203696) | Sediment microbial communities from Yellowstone Lake, YNP, Wyoming, USA - YL17G09_16 | ecosystem: Environmental > Aquatic > Freshwater > Lake > Sediment | place: USA: Wyoming | collected... | reverse complement strand
CGCCGGGCCTGCCTTATCCATTCGCCCCGCTGGCCATCAAATACCACCATGTGACGGTGAAAATCAGCGATCAGGTGGCCGTGACCGAGGTCGACCAGGTATTTTTCAATCCGACATCCATGCGGCTGGAAGGGAACTATCTTTTCCCGATTCCAAAAGGGGCTCAGATCGACCGCTTTGCCATGGATGTTGATGGCAAGATGACGGAAGCGGAGTTGCTGGACGCCGGCAAAGCCCGCCAGATCTACGAAGATGTCGTACGCAAGATGCGCGACCCCGCCCTACTGGAATATGCAGGGCAGGGACTGTTCAAGGTGCGCATTTACCCGATCGAGCCACACAGCGAAAAGCGCGTCCGCCTGAGCTACACCCAGGTACTCCGCCAGGAGAGCGGCCTGATGAAATACATCTATCCGCTCAATACGGAAAAATTCTCTTCCCAGCCTGTCGGCAGTGTTGCCATCAAAATCGAGTTGACCGGGAGTCGCGATTTGCTGTCCATTTACTCTCCCAGTCACACCGTTGAAATCCGTCGCCAGGACGCCCGCCGGGCTACGGTCGGATTTGAGGCCGATCATGTCCGGCCCGACACCGACTTTCAGCTGCTTTTCTCATTCCGCCCGGATGGAGACGTAGGGTTGAGCCTGCTGGCCTTTAACGACGGAACCGAAGCCGATGGCGGCTACTTCCTGCTCCTGGCCTCACCGTCCTCGAGGTTGGCAGGAGAGCAGATCATTCAAAAGGACGTGGTCTTTGTGCTGGACACCTCGGGCTCGATGGCGGATGGAGGCAAGCTCGATCAAGCCAAACGGGCGCTTAATTTCTGCCTCCAGAACCTCAATCACGGTGACAGGTTCGAAGTCATCCGCTTTGCCACCGAGGCCGAACCACTATTCCAAAAGCTTGCGCCGGCTGAAAAGGAGCAGATCGATAAGGCGCTCGCATTTGTGAGGGAGCTTCGTCCGATCGGTGGTACCGCCATCGAGGACGCCCTGACCACGGCTCTGGCCCCGGTTGCCAGCTCAGGGCAGCCTGGCCGTCCCTATGTGGTCGTCTTCCTCACCGATGGCAGGCCCACGATCGGCACCACCGATGAAACTCAAATCCTGGATAAGGTCAGACGCAGCACCAACGGGCGCGCGGTGCGGATCTTTTGTTTCGGTATCGGCACCGACATCAACACCCACCTGCTCGACCGCTTGTCGGAGGAAACCCGCGGCGCCTGTCAGTACGTGCTTCCCAAAGAGGATATCGAAATCAGCGTCTCCAATTTCTTCGCGAAAATCAGCCAGCCGGTGCTTGCCAACCTGAAGCTGGAGGTTTCGAGCCCTGTGCGCATCAACCGCATGCATCCCACCGAACTCCCTGACCTGTTCAAAGGTGAGCAATTGATGCTCTTCGGGCGCTACCAGGGGAGCGGATCGGCGACGTTGAACTTGAGCGGATCGGTGAACGGGCGCACCCGCACGTTCACTTATACGGCTGAATTTCCCGGCAGTGCGACGCTGAACAGCTTCGTTCCGCGCCTGTGGGCGACGCGCCGAGTGGGCTTCCTGTTGGACCAGATTCGTTTGCACGGTGAAAGCGCGGAACTGCGCGAGGAAGTCACGCGCCTGGCCCGACAATACGGCATCGTCACTCCCTACACGGCATATCTGATCATGCAGGATGAGCTGCATCGCAACGTCCCCGCGGCCAGGCAGACCCTGCAGAACATCAGCCGGCGGGAGGACCTGCTGAACGAGACCTCGCGCATGTACAGGGAAATGGGTGACGCCAAAACCGGTTACGGCGCCATAGGCGGCGCTCAGACCAACAGTGCGCTCAAGTCCGCCGATAACATCAACGCACCGGCATATGCCAATGAGCTTGCCATGCGCGGCCAAGCCGCGATGGAAGCGGCTGCCCAGGACCGTGTGAGCCAGGTGATCCATGGCCAGCAGAGCCGCTTCATCAACGGCCGGAACTTTTACCAGAACGGCAACCAGTGGGTCGATGCGAGCGTTCAAGGCCAGAAAACCGGCGCTCGGGTCGTCCAGATCAAATTCAATTCACCCGAATATTTCGATCTCATGTCGAAGCATCCGGACATGCCTCAGTGGCTGTCGGTGGGCCGCAACGTACAGGTTGTCCTCGGCGGCATCATTTATGAGATTGTCGAGTAGATCGCGGTGAAAGGTGGAAGACAGAAAGGAGATAATCATGAGAACCCGCTTGCTGATCCCGATCGTGGCACTGGCTGGGTGCCTGATGGGTATAACCGCAAATGGCGCGCCTGCCGGAAGCGCGGCTCCGCGCATAGAAGTTTGCTTTGTGCTGGATACCACCGGTTCCATGGGGGGATTGATTGAAGGAGCCAAGCTCAAAATCTGGTCGATTGCCAACGAGATGGTCTCAGCCAAACCCACGCCGCAACTCAAGATTGCGCTCCTCGGGTACCGCGACCGCGGCGACGAATATATCGTGCGCCGCCACGACCTGAGCGAAGATATTGACACGGTCTACGCCAATCTTCAGAAGTTTCAGGCCGGCGGTGGCGGCGACACGCCCGAGTCCGTCAACCAGGCCCTGGACGAGGCCGTGAACAAAATCACGTGGAGCACCGATCGCAGCGTGCTCAAGATCATTTTCCTTGTGGGAGACAGCCCGCCCCACATGGACTATGAGGATGACGTCAAATACCAGGCGACCTGTGCCCGGGCGGTAAAGAAAGACCTGCTCATCAATGCGGTTCAGTGCGGCGCAAATAGTGATACCACCCGCATCTGGCAAGACATTGCGAATCTTGCCGAGGGAAAATCCGTAACGATCAGTCAGTCCGGCGATATGCAGGTTATCAACACGCCGATGGACCGGGAGCTTTCCATTCTCAACGTGGCCGTCGGCCGCACGTTGACACCCTACGGCGCAATGCTTGCACAGAAGGCAGTCCTGGCAAAACAGACTGCATCGGAAGTGGCCGCTGCTCCCGCTGTTGCTGACCGCTTGGCTTACAATACCCTCACCGGCAACGTTGTCCAGGGGGGCGGCGATCTTGTGGACGACCTGAAGGTCAATAAGATCGACTTGGCGCAAGTCAAGAAAGATGAGCTGCCGCCAGAGATGCAGAACATGACTCTGGAGCAGAAGCAATCCTACCTGAAAACCAGGGCGGAGGAACGCGAAAAGCTCCAGGCCCGGATCTCAGAGTTAGTGAAACAGCGGCAGATGTATATCCTGGAGCAGATGCGCCAGCAGGCTGGAAAGGGCGGCTTCGACGAACAGGTGCGTGCGATTGTGACCGAACAAGCCAAGGCGAAAGGGATCCAATACACCGCCGGCGGCAACAAGAAGTAGATGAAAGGCCATAGAGCGAGGAAGGATTCCTGGTCGAACGGATGGTTAGGAAGCGGATGCCCGCTTCCAACAACCTCAACACATAGGCCGCAGCGCAGCCGGCCGTGCTGCGGCCTCTGCTGCTCCGAAAATAGAACCTGGGAAGGCGGGCTGAAGCCCGCCGGCACTGGAGAAGGAACTATGGATTGCGAAAAACCAGAGCATGACCTAATGTCCAGTGCCCGCGGGCTTTAGCCCGCATATTGGCACACCCCAGTCATTCATTTTCATACACCTGGGTGCGCCCCCGGTGCATGGCAGACTGCGAGGACCCCTTTCTTCCCTATATGGCAAAGACCCGGAAAAATGCGGTTTGCCGCGGCATGCCGCAACCAAAGAATCTCACTGCGGCGATCGCGCTTACTTCGCAAGTGCTTTCATGCTGCCGGTGATCTTCAGGTTTGAGCCGACTTTCTGGCTGCAACTCATGGTCCCGGTCACGGCTCCGTTCTGCACCGTCAGATTGATCGTCCCGCAGCCAAACTCGTCCGCCTTGGCCTGAAGCTGTTTGATATAGGCCGGATCCGTCATTTTGGTCGCTTCCTTGGTCATATTCTCAATCAGGGCCTCCATCTTCGCCATCAGTTTCTCACGCTCCGAATCGGAGGAGGCTGGGGTATGATGTTCGCATCGGAGGGTAGCTATGATTCCTTTACGAGACGACAATCCCACACGTATAACACCGGTGCTGACCTGGGGATTGATCGCCGTAAATGTGATGATTTTCCTGTACCAGATCTCCCTCGAGCCCAGGCAAGGGCGCATCTTCGTTTACGAGTTCGGTGCAATTCCCGCGGTGATTCTCGGCACGCAAAGCCTGCCGGACTACCTGGCCGCCATTCCAGCGCCACTCAGCCTGTTCACCAACATGTTTCTGCATGGCGGATGGCTGCACCTGATCGGCAATATGTGGTACCTGTGGATTTTCGGGGACAACATCGAGGCGGCCATGGGCCGCGTGCGCTACCTGGCTTTCTACCTGATCTGTGGCGTGCTCGCCTCGTTGAGCCACACGTTGTCGGATCCTTCTTCCATAGTCCCATCGCTTGGCGCAAGCGGCGCCATTTCAGGAGTGCTTGGCGCCTATGGACTCCTGTATCCCCGGGCCCGCGTGCTGGTCCTCATCCCTCTCGGCTTCTTCACGCGGCTGATGTACATACCTGCCGGATTCGTGCTGGGTTTCTGGTTTGTTCTGCAGCTTCTGAGCGGCAGCATGAGCTCCGGGCAGGGTGGGGGCGGCATAGCCTTCTGGGCCCACATTGGCGGGTTCGCAGCCGGTATGCTGCTTGTGGGTTTATTCAAGCAGAAGGAAGTCCGGTTTTTTAATCCACCCTACTATCGCTCCGATCGTGCCGATGGGTAGCGCGTAAATCAGCGCCCACGTGGATCGGGCTTCACCGTGAGGGTTTGCGTATAGCTCTTGCCCTCAACTGTCAGCCTTGCCGTATAGACGCCGGGCTGCACCGTTGCTCCGCCGCCCCTTCCTCCACCACCACCGCCTCCAGGCGGTCCACCTCCGCTGCCGCGGCCGCCGCCTCCCGCGGCAGGGCTGGCACGCAGATCCCAGATCCAACGGTGCATTCCGGCTGCGGCCGAGAGCGGTTCCGGCACAGGCATCCAGATTGCCTGGACATATAGCGTATCCGGATTGCGCGGCGGAGTTCGATCCTCGCTCGAATACCGGCGCAGGGTCAGTTCTGATGCGTCAAGGATCTCGAGCACGACAGGGCCGGATGGCGCCGATTTCAGCCAGTAATCGATGATGGCGCCCGAGGGCGGGTTCTCGGCGAAGGGCTCGTCCTTTGGCAACGGAGTTCCAGATTCATTGCCTGCAGGCATGTTGATGGCGTCCGCGGGCTTGAAAAGAAACGCTTCCGAATTCGCGACCGCATCATTGATCTGGCGCAACGCGGTGATATTGTCGAGTACCCAGAAACCGCGTCCGTGCGTGGCGACGATCAGGTCATCGCCATGAATATCGAGATCGCGCATCGACACGGCCGGCAGATTGAGCTGCAGCGACTGCCAGTCATCACCGTCATTCAGCGACACAAAGACGCCTCGCTCCGTGCCTGCAAAGAGCAACCCGCGTTGCACCGGGTCCTCCTTGACCGTTTGAACGTAGATGCCTGCGGGAAGCCCCTTCGTGATTCTCTGCCAGGTCTTGCCGCCGTCGCGAGTGCGGTAGATGTACGGCTCGTAGTCCTCCAACTGATGACGTTCCACGGCGGCGTATGCAGCACTCGCATTGGAGTGCGACGCCTCAATCATGGTTACCTTGCTCCAGGAAGTGAGCGCCTGAGGGGTTACATTCTCCCAGGATTTGCCGTCATCCGGCGTGACCTGGATGTAGCCGTCATCGGTGCCGATCCAGACCAGCGGCGCGCGCATGGGCGAGGGCGCGATCGTGTATATCACGCCGCGGCGCTTTCCCTGCGGAGCGTCTGCCGCGGCAGCCTCGTCCAGATTGGGCGGCACGCCGGGATCTTCGCGGGTCAGATCCGCGCCGATCTGCGTCCAGCTTTCGCCGCCATCCGTCGTCTTGTAGAGATACTGGTTTGCATAATAAAGGGCGTGCGGATCCGCGTGAGAGAAGACGAGCGGCTGCGTCCACGCATGACGGAACGGGCCTCCTTGAGCGCCACGCTCGGGCGAGACGTTCTGAGTTGCGTGTGTGGCATTGTTCCAGCGTGTGACGGTGCCGCCATAGAGAATCTCCGGATGCAACGGATCGGGCGCCGTGTAGCCGCTTTCGCCGCCGGCTCCCAGGCCGGTCCACTCATGCATCGAAATCACGGAGTGAGGACCGCGAAGGGGTGTGCCGATGGCGCCGCTGTCCTGCTGCGCGCCTGTGACCCAGTACGGAAATCGGTAATCGGCTGCTACGTGGTACAGCTGCGCGGTCGGCTGGTTGTACCAGGAACTCCAGGTGGCGGCGCCGTCGACGCTCACAATGGCGCCCTGGTCGCTGGCCACAATCATGCGGCCCGGATCGTCGGGCGCAATCCAGAGCTGGTGGTAGTCGTCACCGCCGGGCGCTCCTTTGATCGGAGTCCAGCTTTTGCCTGCATCTGTCGATTTATAGAGCGCCGTGTTTGAAACATAGACGATATCCGGGTTCTTCGGGTCGACGGTCACCTTGCCAAAGTACCAGCCGCGGCCCCAAATGCGGCTGTCACCGGATACCTTGACCCATGTTGCCCCAGCGTCGTCCGAACGAAAGAGCCCCCCGTCCTTGGCATCCACAACGGCATAGACGCGCTTGGCGTTTGTTGGTGCCACGGAGATTCCGATGCGTCCCACGCCCTCGGAAGGCAAGCCGGTGGTGAGCGGCTGCCAGGTGGAGCCGCCGTCGCTGGACTTGAAGATGCCTCCACCCGGACCATTGGAAGGACTGTAGATGTACCAAGGCGGCCGTCGTGTGGCCCACATCGCCGCGTAGAGGATCTGTGAGTTCTCGGGATCAAATGCCAGATCGATAGCGCCGACGCTGTCGTTCTTATAGAGGACCTTTTGCCAGGTGTTGCCGCCGTCACGCGACCGGTAGACGCCCCGGTCAGGACTCGGGCCGTAGGCGTGCCCCAGGGCTGCCACGAATACAAGGTCCGGATCCTTCGGATCCACGAGAACGCGGCCAATCTGGCGGGTCGCCTCCAAGCCGAGATGTTTCCAGGTGCGGCCGCCATCGGTTGACCTGTACATGCCGTCGCCGAAGGCGATCGAGTCGCGCATGTCGCTTTCCCCGGTTCCGACATACACGACGTCGGGATTGGAGGAAGATACTCCGATCGCGCCTATGGACGCGGCCGGCTGCGCATCGAAAACCGGCACCCAGGTCCGTCCGGCGTTCGTCGACCTCCAGAGACCGCCACCCACCGAACCGAAGTAGAACGTGTTCGGCCGGCCGGCCGCACCGCTGACGGCGTTGACGCGGCCGCCGCGGAACGGTCCGATCATGCGCCAGCTCAGGCCGGAATAGAGACTTCGGATATTTTGCGCCTGAGCCGAGGCGGATGGCGTATGGTATTCGGCAGCCAGTGCTGCCAGCGAAAGGCAGAAACCAATCATGATGCGCCGTACATTTTGCATCGCTGCAATCTCCCTGAATGATGAGTAGACACCTCGATAGGCAAAATTCTACATGTACCCCGGTTGTGTTACCAGATCCCCGTTTGATCTGTGTCCATGGTTTGCGGAGGCACGAACAATCTCCGGAAGGCACAATGGATCAAAAAACACTGCCGTCCTTTCCGCCAAACCGATCTTTACAGTACCATCCAGGATGACAATGTCCGTCATCCATACTGCCGGCGAATCAACAGAGAGAGGCTCGAGAGCACCGTTGTATCCGCAATTCCCTTGTATGGACAGGGCCATTTGAGATAAAAGACATTCCTTCGTCGCTCGCGAAATCACAATTGGGTTTTGGCAGTGCGTTTTGCCTGGGGTGCAGCCAGATTGGAACATTCTCTGTGACTATATCCGTTGTTTTTATCACCGGTAACGAGGAAGCGAACATCGGACGCACACTCGAGAGTGTGCTGCCGCTGATGAAGGATCCGGGCGGCGAAATCATCGTGGTGGATTCCGAGTCGGGCGACCGCACGGTCGAAATTGCTCAACGGCTGGGCGCAAAAGTGTTTGTCGAGCCCTGGAGAGGATTTTCCGCACAGAAGAATTCCGCGATCGACAAGGCCGCGTGCGACTGGGTCTTACTGCTGGATGCCGATGAGAGCTTGCCGACTCCCCTGTGTGAAGAAATCCGGCTGGCAATGCGCACGGCTCCAGCCGATGTGAACGGCTTCGCATTGCCGCGGATGAATTATTTTTTCGGGCGCCGGGTGAAACACGGCGGGTACTGGCCTGATCGCAAGCAACGGTTATTTCGCCGTGGAAAAGCGCGCGTGACGAATCGTCTGGTGCACGAGAATGTGGAAATCAGCGGACGCGTTGAACGGCTCAAGCATGGCTTGTACCATGACGGGTATCCCACGATCGAGTCGTACATGGAAAACGTGGACTGGTACTCGACTTTGAAAGCGCAGGCGCTGCTCGATCAGGGCCACCATGGTTTCAGCGTTATCTACATTGTCATCGCACCGGTTTTGCAGTTTCTCTATAACTATATTCTGCGCGGCGGGTTCCTGGACGGAAAACAGGGCTTCCTGGTCCACCTCTTTCAATCGGTATATATCTCGCTAAGCTTCGCCAAGGTATGGGAGAGCGGCCGTCTGAGGCAGACCAGGAAGACCGGTTAGCCCGCACTTCTCACCAGATTTCGTAGCGAGGCGGCGCAGACGGGCATGGATACAAGGCGCGCGACCGAGGGCTCCGCGGGCGTACTCGACAGTACGTCGAGGAGCCCGACCGAGCGCAACGCAGTAGACATGCTCGGATCCGCCGCCGCAGTAGAAAGCTGGTGAGAAGTGCGGGCTGGGCCGGCTTTGCCGGCCGAGACCTCCGCTCATGGGGTGGAGCAGAGAACCGTCGATAGCAGGGCTGAGCTTGTACGCAACCCTTGCTGCGAAAGAAGCCGATCAATCGCCTGCAAGTTTCATTGCCGCATCTGCGTAATTGCGGGCCTCGGGGTCCCGCCTCAGGCGTCGCAGAAAGCTGCCGTAGCGCCAGATCAACTGGGCCAGCCTGATATGCCGGTGAAGCTTGTAAATCAGGTCGGCGCAGTAGCGGGCGTAGAATGCCGTGGCGCCCTCGATCGGCAGGGTCGGGCGGCGGTCCTTGCGGTACTTGCGGCGCACATACCCCCCTTGCAGCGGATGAACCCTTTCGAGCATGAAACAATAATTATAAAACCAGGTCATCAGGAGCGGCAGATTGCCTCCTATGGATCACGTAACCATCGTCGTCGTAGTGCGACGGTTTGATCAGTACCAGCGAAAAGCGCTTTCGTGCCTGGTTGACTCTCATCGTATCGATCATTCCGCGATCGGCAAGCCGGACCGAAGAGCTGCAAAACTCGAAATCGGTCGGGAATTTCCTAAGACGGTAGTTATAGACTCTCCACTCATTGCTATAAGCTACGCGAGGGCCTATTGTAGCCGAGGCCTCACCTATTGTTACCGAACGATACCGTGCATGGCAATGGGTTGTTAGGGCTGATCGTCAGGTCACAGGCATTCGGGAGTCAGGATTTGGCAGCAACTTCGAAAGCGCTCCGTAGGATCTGGAGCCACCAGAAAGCTCGATTTCTGGTGGTCGGGGGCTGCAATACAATCAGCGGATACCTTGTTTCAACGCTGCTATACTATCTGCTGCATGCTGTCATGGTTCTGTTGGGAATCGTGGCGATCAGCACGATCATCAACGTCACCGTATCATTTCTGACCAATAAACTGCTCGTATTCCGCTCTCAAGGCAATTTCCTGCCCGAGTATTTGCGCTTCTATTTTGTGTCTTTGGCGCCCATTGCGTTGAATTTTGTTCTCTTGCCTGTGGGCATCGACATGCTCGGGATGAATCCATACCTGGCCATCGCCGCCGTAACCGGCCTCACAGTCGCCATAAGTTACTTTGGACACAGGCATATTACCTTTCGACCCGAAGCTTGCCGATAGAGGATTTCGATCCCAGGTTTTCGAATCATGGGCTTGACCTTGGGGCTGGCACATCGTATCGTGACGCCTGCTGAGATCCGAGGAAATCCGGTGTTTCATCCGCGCATTCCGCGTCCGGCAATACTGAGCGCACCGGGAAGGCTCGGGATCACTCTCTGCGGCATGTTGAGGACCAAAGATTTGTCGAAGGAAGTGGCATTCACTCTCAAACAGAGCGTACAGATCCGCCTTATTGCTTATCTGGGATTCTTTTTTGTCTCCAATGGCAGGACCTTGCGCTGGGAGTCGAACGGGGATCACTACCTGCAAGAGGCCCGCGATCGAGGGAAGCGTGTCATCTTTGCGTTTTGGCACAACCGCATCCTGGCGAGCACCTGGTACTGGCGCAATCGTGGCATTGTAGCCATGACCTCGATGAACCTAGACGGCGAATATATCGCGCGTGTTCTGCGCATGTTTGGATATGAGGCCGCGCGTGGATCCAGCTCCCGGGGTGGTTTGCGTGCCCTGATCGAGATGGAGCGCTGTTTGGCTGAGGACAAGGATGTGGCGTTCACGGTGGATGGCCCCCGTGGTCCGCGTCACCTGGTAAAACCCGGGGCGGTGCTTCTGGCCAAGAGGACAGGCTGCCCGATTCTTTGCTTTCATATTTCCACCAGCCGTTGCCTGCAGATGAACAGCTGGGATCATTTCCAGATTCCTGCTCCATTCAGCCGTGCCGTGGTCCTGATGGCGCCGCTGATCTGGGTGCCGGCCGATGCCGACGTGGAAGGGCTGCAGGGCAAGCAGGATGAAATGCAGCAAGTCTTGGACCGGCTCAGAATGGAAGGGGATTCCCATTGGCAGAAGCACGATCCTGGCCAGGTATAACAAGGGTGGAAACCGGGTCATGATGCAGGATGGAAAAAGAGCTGCCATCACAGGTTTTGGGCTCATCTGCAGCATTGGGAATAATGCCAAAGAAGCTCTGCATGCCCTGCTCACAAACGGATCCGGAATCGTGGCCGTGCCGGAATGGGTTGAACTGCGCTTCAAGAGCTGTGTCGGGGGCACCATTAAGGGAATCAATACCGACGAGACCAGAGAGGCCATCGGATTAAAGTCCCGTTACATGGACGATTCGGCGCTGTATTGCGCACTCGCGTCCCTGGAAGCGGTGGAAATGAGCAAGATTCCGCCCGAGGATCTTTCCGGTGCGAGGATCAGCTGCATCATCGGAAGCGGCGTGGCTAATTCCAATCCGATCATCAGAGCCGGGATCCGTGTAAGCAAGAAGGAAAATGTCATTACGCCCTATGATGTGACCCGTTGCATGTCCAGCAGCTGCAGCGCCAATATCGCCCACCTCTTCAAGATTCGCGGCAGGAGCTACTCCATGAGTTCTGCTTGCGCCACATCCCTGCATAACATCGGGCATGGGTACGAGCTGATCCGGCATGGCGTATCCGACGTGGTGATTGCCGGGGGGGCCGATGAAGTGTCCGCCGCTATCACCGCCTTATTTGACGGCATGCGAACGGCGCTCGCCAACGGGTTCAACCATATTCCGGAAAAGGCGTCCCGGCCCTACGATCGGAAGAGAAACGGATTCGTCATCAGCGGTGGGGCAGGGATCGTCATCTTGGAAGAACTCGAGCACGCTCTCGATCGGGGAGCCCCGGTTTTCGCCGAAGTGACTGGATATGGCTGCAGCACCGATGGGCATGATATCATCGCTCCTCCACCCGGGGGTGAGGGCGCTTATCGCTGCATGAAAGAGGCGCTCGAGAATGCACGTTCAACCCCGGATGAAATAGATTATTTGAACAGCCATGGGACGAGCACACCCGCGGGCGATGTCGCCGAAGCCAAAGCGATCCACGAGCTGTTCGGACGCCATGCGGTCCCGGTTTCCTCGACCAAGGCATTGACCGGGCATGGTCTCGGGGCATCGGGAGCGATCGAGCTCATTTTCTGCATTTTAATGATGAACCATCAATTTATTACGGCATCTGTAAATATCGAAGAATTGGATCCGGCCTGTGCTGCGTTGAACATTATTACCAGGAATGAAAATCGAAACCTGAACAAGGTCATGACCAACAGCTTCGGTTTTGGCGGCACCAACGCTTGCATGGTTCTGGCCAAGTATCCGCCTGCAGCCCGGTGACAGATTGCGAATTCATGGAGAGGAATATACTGGTGGATAAAGAGCAAATCCTGACCGTGCTTACGGCATTGGTAAAGAAGACGATGTTGAAGAAGAATATTGAGGTCGGGCCCGATGACAACCTTCAGGCTCAGGTGGGTTTGGATTCCATGGGGGTGATGGAGATCGCGACGAAACTTGAGGAGGACTACAATATTCAATTCGACGATAGTGACATCAAGGAGATTAAAACGCTGAATGCCACGGCGGATTTGTTGCTGCGGAAAATCTCTCAATCCTGAGTTTTGACCCATTCGGTTTCGCCACTGCTTCCGATCCCGGGAGAGTGTGACAAAGGATCACCCTCACTTCGCAGCCCGCGGCAGTCGGTGCAACGTATCCAGGATATATTCGAGCATCACATCCGTGATCCCTGGGTACACGCCCACCCAGAACAGCCGCTCCAAGGCAAATTCCGTATTTTCCAAAGTGCCCGCAATGCGATAACGGGTGTCCTTGTACGCGGGCTGGCGCACGAGGTTGCCCCCGAACAGCAATCGCGTCGCGATCTTGTTGGCTTCCAGATGGCGCACGACATCATTGCGAGCAAACGGGGCGCCCTGCTGCAGCATGATGGGAAATCCGAACCAACTTGGATCCGATCCCGCAGTCGCGCGCGGCAGGATGAAAAACTCCTGCATATCTTTCAGGCCGTGCAGAAGAACCTGAAAATTTTGCTTTCGCTTTGCCACGAATTCCGGCAGCCTCCTTAACTGGGCCACGCCGACCGCCGCCTGCATGTCGGTCGCCTTCAGGTTGTACCCGACATGCGAGAAGATGTACTTGTGATCATATCCGTAAGGCAAGTCCCCCAACTGCCACTCAAATCTCCGGCCGCAAGTGTTGTCTTTTCCCGGGTGGCACCAGCAATCCCGGCCCCAGTCGCGGAAAGACTCCGCAACGCTTTTGAGCTCCGGATGGTCGGTCACGACGCAACCGCCCTCGCCCATAGTGATGTGGTGAGCCGGGTAGAAGCTGAAGGAAGCCAGATGCCCGAAGGAACCGACCCGGCGTCCGCTGTATTCGGACCCCAGGGCGTCACAGCAATCTTCGATCAGCCACAGATCATGCCTGCGGACGAAATCCATGACCCGGCCCAGATCGAATGGATTTCCCATCGTGTGAGCGATCATGACGGCGCGCGTCCGTTCCGAAAGCGCTTCATCCAGCCGGCCGGTATCGACATTGCAGGAAGGAATGTCGATATCGATAAAAACCGGCACCAGGCCGTTTTGAATAATGGGATTGACTGTGGTCGGGAAACCGGCCGCCGCCGTGATGACTTCGTCGCCGGGCTTGAGGCGGCGCGTGCCGAGTTTGGGCGAAGTCAGGCACGAGAGGGCAACCAGATTTGCCGAAGATCCGGAATTGACCAGCGATGCGCAAGCCACGCCACAGTAGCGGGCAAAGTCGGCTTCGAATTGCTCGGCGAAGCGCCCGGTGGTCAGCCAGAAGTCGAGCGATGAATCCACGAGCGCCTGAATCTCGGCGGCCCCGAAAACACGGCCGGCGACGGGCACAGGAGTTTGGCCGGGAATGAACGGCTGTGGGGCAAAAGCCTCATCGCTGTATGCGGCGACGAGGTCGAGAATGCGAGCCCGCAACTCCTCCCTTCGGCTCATGACAGAAAATCCCGATACCAGCGGATGGTCTCACGCAAACCCTCCTGCAAGGTGAATAGAGGCTTCCAGTCCAACATTCGTCGGGCGCGTTCCGCGCTGAGGTATTGGCGCCGGATCTCATGGGAAACATCGTTCCGGATTTCAGGGCGAAACGAAGACCCCATTTCCTCGAGGATGCGATTCACGAGTTCGTGCACCGTGACCTGAATTTCATTGGAGAAGTTAAACGCCAGCCCGCGTACGGCGGGATTCGCGGCCAAGCGCTCCGCCAGAAGCATGTAGGCTGCCGCGGCATCCACCGCATAAAAATAATCACGGACGAAAGTTCCATCCGACCTAATGACCGGTAGCTGCCCGCGCAGAACCGAGCGAATCGTTCCCGGAACGATCCGATTCCAGTTCAAATCGCCGCCCCCGTAGAAGTTTCCGCAGCGGGTGACTGCAACCGGCAGGCTGAACGTTGCGGCATAGGATTGCGCAATCAGATCGGCGCAGGATTTGCTGACATCGTAAGGATGTCTCCCCTGCAGCGGGCAATCCTCAGTGTATGGAAGGACCTTCTGCTCTCCATAGGCTTTATCCGAGGAAGCGACCACGATGGCCTCGACCTTCGGCGAGCGGCGGCAAGCTTCGAGCAGGTTCCAGGTTCCCCGGATGTTGCTGTCCAGAGTGGAAATCGGATTTTGGTTGGCGATCCCCACAATCGTCTGGGCCGCCAGATGAAAAACCGATCTGATTTCATACTCGGCCAGGATACGCTCGATCAACTCACGGTCGCGAACATCGCCGCGCACAACCTTCACCTTGTCGGCCAGACGGGCGCGCACGAACTCGCATTGTGGGATCCAGTCACGGACCAGGCAGACCACATCAGCGCCCTGGTCGAGCAGTCGGTGAGTGAGCCAGCCGCCCAAAAGTCCGGTGGCGCCGGTTAAAAAAACAGGGCGGTCCCGCCAGGGGGATTTATCTAGGACCATACTTTCCATGGCGCACGCCCCGTGGACCAAAGGTGATTCAAATGTTGGTATTCGCGATAGGTATCCATTGCGTAAAAGAATCCCGTATGCCGGAACGCCTTTAACTGCCCGGCCGCAGCCAGATTCTCGAGCGGCTCATGTTCGAGCACGCAATCGTTGACATCCAGGTAGTCGAACACACGACGATTGAAGACGAAAAAGCCGGAACTGATCCAGCCATCGGACCGGGGCTTTTCCAGGAACTGTTTGACTCCATCATTTTCGTCCAGAGCTACGCTGCCGAAGCGCGAGACCGGGCGCACGGTCGTGACCGTGGCAAGCTTGCCATGACTCTTGTGGTAATCGGCCAGGCGGCTGATATCCAAATCGGCCAGCCCGTCGCCGTAGGTCACCATGAAGGTCTCCGTGTCGATGTATTTCTCTATCCGCTTGATGCGCCCGCCGGTCATCGAGTCCAAACCGGTGTCGGCCAGCGTAACGCGGAAATCCTGTTCCGAATGCAGCCCATTGTAGTGAATCTGGGATTGCTGGCCCAGACAGATGGTGAAATCGTTGTTCATCGCCTCGTAGTTCAGGAAATATTCCTTGATCATATTTCCCCGATAACCGAGGCAGAGAACGAAGTCCTGATAGCCGTGGTGAGCGTATAGCTTCATAATGTGCCACAGGATGGGACGGCCCCCGATTTCGACCATGGGCTTCGGCCGGAACTCGGTCTCTTCGCGCAGGCGGGTGCCGAGGCCGCCGCACAGCATCACTACTTTCATCCCCGCTTCCTCTGCTCCGATAAAAACTCGACTAAAAACTGCAAAAGCAGCCACGAATGACACGAATAGACACAAACTTCCGGTCCAGCAAGAGTTTTTGCCATTCGTGTCATTCGTGGCTGCCTTAAAAAAACCATTATATATTCCATGTCACTGAGCGGCAACGGAATACTCCGACAGATTCCCCTTGTTCTCGCATCCTTTTCCCGGAAAAAGCAGCCCCCGGCCGCCGGACGGGGAGCGGGATCGGATCATTCCGATCAAGTCTGGTTTTCGGCTTCAGCCACAGCTGTAGCCTGATGTATACTGCCGCGACTTTATGCCTGGCTTGAAAGCAGCAGCTCCGACTTCGATCGGAGAAAATCAACATACCCGCGCTGAGCTGGTGCTCTCGCTTACTCTCCTGGCGGCCATCTCCATTGCGGCCGCATGGTTCCGGCTCCACCAGATCGGGGCCAAGGGCTTCTGGATGGACGAGGGCATCACCACCGCGTACATGCGATTGGACTGGTACAACCTGGTGCGTCTGCTGTGGCGGCGCGAAGCCAACATGTCGTTTTATTTCCTGCTGTTGACCGGCTGGCTGCAGTTCGGCAGCAGCGAAGCCTGGTATCGAGGCTTCTCAGCCCTCACTGCGGTGGCGACCGTGCCGGTCTTGTATGCCATCGGAAAGAGGCTATTCGGCACGATGGCGGGACTGACCAGCGCCCTGTTGCTGGCTGTCAACGCCTATCACGTGCGTTACGCGCAGGATGCGCGCAGTTACAGCTTGACGATATTCTTGGTGGCGCTGGCCACATATTTCTTTATCCGCGGAGTAGAAACAGGGAAACGGGTGCATTGGAGGTGGTACGTTACCTGCAGTGCACTATCTGTTTACTCGCATTTTTTTGGCGTTCTGGTGGTTGCAGCCCACTGGGCATCCATTCGATCACTGCCGTTGCCATCGCAGCCACGCACAGATTCATCCGACCCTCAGCATGGATTTTGTCGGGCTGCAAAGTGGATTGGCCTCTGGACGCTGCCGGTGTGGGTTTTCATTGCGACCACTGGAGTCGGGGTTCTCAGCTGGATGAAACGTCCTGGGTTGGGCGAGTTATACAGCTTCCTGGAGCAGTTTGCCGGCAACGGCGGCGGTCTGTTGCTCAGCATGTATCTGATTTGTTTCGCGTCGGCGTTGACCTCCATGGTTCGGAGCTGGCGTCGTCATGGCCGTTCGATCGAAAGCTGGCGTTATGCGGTCGTGTTCTGCTGGCTGATTGTTCCCGTGCTGATCACGCTGGCGGTTACGCTTGTGCGTCCGGTATTTCTGCCCCGCTATCTCAGCATCAGCCTGCCGGGGTTTTGCCTCATTGCGGCGGCAGGGGTAGCGTCTCTCAGGCAGCGCTGGCTGGCAGTACCAATCCTGGGGCTGATTTGTTGGTTTGGCTGGGGAGGCATCCGATCGTATTACGAAAAGGACTTCGACGTCTTGCGGGCAGATTATCGGGCCGTGACCCGATACGTAGTCGAAAACGCCCGCTCCGGCGATGCCATCCTGTTTTATCCGTCCTATGGCCGCTTCGCATACGACTACTACGCTGCTCGCCTGGCAGATGCAAAGTCCAAACCCATGATTCTTTATCCCGGCCAGGGTGACCGCCTGGTGTGGCGGGACTTCATGGGAAAGGCATCGCCGCAAGTGCTGGACGGCGCGACCCGGGATTACCGTCGCGTCTGGTTTGTGCTGAGCAACTACACGGGTCCTCAGTCGGAAGACCAGCCCAGCCAGCAGATGAAAACTGCCATTGGCAGCCGCTTCCGCGTGGTGGATGCGTACGACTTCACGGGCGTCAGGCTGTATCTTTACGCACCGCAGGAAAGCGGTGGCTCCCCGCGCGAGCATAATTGAGGAGCAGATAATATGATGACGCACGGCGCAAATGAAATTCATGGCCGAGGGACGAGGCAGGTGCTGCTGACCGGTGCGTCAGGCACGCTGGGTTTCAACCTGGCACGCCTGCTCGCACATGACATGCGCTATCATGTAGTCCTTCCAGTCCGCAGCATGCTCCCATGCCTTTCAGCCCTCGGCCCCCAACTCGAGCCCGTCCAATTGGAACTGTGTGAACAGAACAAGGTCGAAGAACTGCTCCTGCGCGTCAAAACCGATGTCATCATTCACTGCGCCGCAAGCGGATTGCGAATCCCGCGGGAATCCTGGCTCGAACTCGTGGATTTCAATGTGGGCGCAACACTGCGGCTGTATGAGAGTTACTGCAGATCGCAAGCCTCGCATTTCATACATATCAGCACGGGCCGGGTCTATCTCGAGCAAGGACGCCCTATCCGCGAAAGCGATCCAGTGGGAACGCTGCATCCGTATGCTGCCAGCAAAGCCGCGGCCGACCTGTTGCTGCAAGCCGCAGCTTTGGAATCCGGCCGCCGCCTGACGATCATACGGCCGTTTGCTTTTACCGGCTTGATGGACTTCCAGCCACGCTTGTTCCCCAGCCTCCTTCACGCGGCGGCCGCGCGCACGCCATTCCCGATGACCGCAGGAGATCAGGTGCGCGATTTCTGCGCTGCCGAGGACATCGCACGAGCTATCATCCTCTGCATGAATCGCAGCCTCGACGCCCAGATTGAGAAGTTCAACCTTGGAGGCGGTGTACCCATGACCGTGCGGCAGTGGATCGAGACCGTTTGTGCCGACCTCGATCTTCCAGTGCAGGTTCAATTTGGACAGATCGCCGGTCCCCCGCATGATTCCATGCACCTCGTAGCCGATGTCGAGGCCGCCAAGAATGAGTTGGGATGGCATCCGACCACACGGCTTTCTTATGCGGTATGGGAACTGGCCCGGGAGATAGCGCCAGAGCTCTCACTGCGCAAACCGGAGTGTTCCTTGTGATCGCTGATTGCGAACTCACGATCCTATTGCCTTCGTACCGGGAAGCCGAAGCGCTGAAGCAGCTCCTTCCTCGGCTGAAAACCTCGGTTGGCAGGCTTACTGCCGATTATGACATTTTGGTGATTGATGCCATCGCTCCAGTCGATGCCACACAACGGATTTGTGCAGGTTGCAGTGTCCGTCACATGTTTCGCAGCGGCGGCAACAACTATGGGGATGCCGTTCGCACCGGGATTCTGGAGTCGCGAGGCAGGTTTGTGATTATCATGGATGCGGACGGCTCCCATAATCCGGATCATATTGAACGTTTGTGGCGCCATCGAAACGAATGGGATGTGGTGATTGGATCGCGGTACGCTGCCGGTGGGAGCACCAGGGTTCATGCGGGGCTCACCATGCAGAGTCTTGCTCTCAACGTCATCTATCGAAAGGCGCTGGGATTGCAGATCCGCGATATGAGCAACAGTTTTCGTCTCTACCGGGGGGCTCAGCTGCGCTCACTGTCCCTGAACTCCACCAACTTCGAAATTGTCGAGGAGATTTTGGCAAAGCTCGTATGGGGACCGATGCGCGCCAGGATTCTAGAAGTGCCAATAACATTTGAAAAGCGCAAGACAGGCGAGAGCAAACGCAATTTGGCCGCCTTTGCCATCACCTATTTGCGATCGATCCGGAGGTTAAGACGATTCCGCGCGGCCGCACGGGCCTAGCCCGCATTTCTCACCAGGTTTCTACTGCGGCATCGGATCCGGGCATGTCCACTGCGTTGCGCCTGGTCGGGCTCCTCGGCGCGCTGTCGAGTACGCCTGCGGAGCCCTCCGGTCGAGCGCCTTGTATCCGTGCCCGTCCGCGCCGCCTTGCTGCGAAACCTGCTGAAAAATGCGGGCGAGCCCCGAGGATTCCCGCCGGCATGCCGGGATTCGCGGTTGCATCGGTAACCTCACGGATGACGCTGACTGCGGGACACACTTGACACTGTGGGTACTCGTGGACCTGGACGTGGACTTGGACCTGGACCTCGACGTAGACCCGGACTATCCTGTGCGACATGAACTTTCGCAAGCTTGACGT
>Ga0315284_10004655_pt1 | contig 19468 bp, 6 predicted proteins | sample YL17G09_16_MG_FD_203696 | JGI IMG/M metagenome (GOLD analysis project Ga0315284, IMG submission 203696) | Sediment microbial communities from Yellowstone Lake, YNP, Wyoming, USA - YL17G09_16 | ecosystem: Environmental > Aquatic > Freshwater > Lake > Sediment | place: USA: Wyoming | collected... | reverse complement strand
CCCGGTGGCCGAGGCTTCCGTGTGCCCCGAACCCACGGCGCCGCGAGCCGCTCTGTCGCCGCGCTGCCTCGCCTACATCATCTATACCTCCGGCACTACGGGGCAGCCGAAAGGCGTCCTGATCGAGCACGGAAGTTTTGCCAACACCGTCGGCGAGCTCATGCGGGGGTGGGAGGTGACCGCCCGGGACCGCGTGCTCGGGTTCGCAGGTCCGATGTTCGACGCCTCGATCGTGGACAACTTCCTCGCTCTCGCTTCGGGCGCGCCCCTAGTGATCGCTCCCAAGGACGTGATTCTGGATCCGGTGCGCTTCCTCGACCTGCTCCGGAGGGAGAGAGTGACGGTGGCAACTTTGCCGCCGGCGTACCTGAGCGCGCTGGGCCCGGTGGATTTGACACCGCTTAGGTTACTGGTAACGGCGGGTGAAGCGGCCAATCCGGCCGATGTCGCGCGCCACGTCCGGCGCCTGACCTACGTCAACGCCTACGGCCCCACCGAGACCTCTGTCTGCGCGAGCTATCTCAAGCTCGAAGCGGGCACGGAGTTTTCCGCCGACCGCGTCTCGATCGGAAAGGCCATCGGACACACCCAAATCATGATCCTCGACGAAGCCCTTCAGCCCCTGCCCGTCGGGGCCGCCGGCGAACTTTGCATCGGCGGCGTGGGCCTGGCCCGCGGCTATCTGGACCGCCCTGAACTGACCGCCGGGCGTTTTGTGATGAACCCGTTCCGCGAGGGCGAGCGTCTCTTTCGCACCGGCGACCTCGGCCGCCTGCTTCCGGACGGCAACATCGAGTTTCTAGGCAGGCGCGATACGCAGGTGAAGATCCGCGGCTACCGGGTCGAACTCGGCGAGATCGAAACCGCCCTCAAGACACATCCGGCAGTGGAGACCGCCGTCGTCATAGCCTGGACCTCCACCGGCGCCGGCGAACTCGTCGCGTACGTGGTTCCGCGGGCTGGTTTCGAGCCGCGTGAACTGCGCCGCTTCCTGGCTTCGAAGCTGCCGGCCTACATGGTCCCGTCCCGCTGGATCCGGATCGCAACGCTGCCGTTGAGCCTCTCCGGGAAAGTCGCGCTGGACGCGCTCCCGGATCCGGGCGCTATGGAGGATATCAGGCTGGAGCGAGGCTCGTCAGCTCCGCGAACGCCCCTCGAAAAAACGCTGGCTGGAATCTGGGAAGAAGTTCTTGAGGTTGCGGGCTTTGGCGTGGAAGACGACTTTTTTGAGATCGGCGGCCACAGCCTGAAAGCGGTGCGCGTGCTGTCGCGCATCCGACATCGCCTCGGCGTACGGGTGGAGATGCCGGATTTCTTTGCCCATCCGACGGTGGCCGGACAGGCGGCGTTGATCGATCGGAGCGGGACGTCGCGGGAAGCGCCGATCCCAACCGCCGCTCCGATGGAGTTGTACCCGCTCAGCAACGCGCAGGCGCGAATCTGGGTGCTGGCGCGGATGGAAGGCGGCTTGGCGGCCTACAATATGCCGATCGCGCTCGCACTCGAGGGCGCGCTCGATGAGGGTGCGCTGGAACGCGCGTTTCGCGCCGTGATCGCCCGCCACGAGTCTTTGCGAACCTGCTTTGTAAGCGCCCGCGATATGCCGCGACAGAAGATCCTGTCCGCCGGGGAAATTGCCTTTGAGTTGGGCCGCCAAGATCTGACCGGAGCCGCGGGCGCCGAAGACGCAGCGCGCCTTCGGATTCAGGAGGAGTTCACCCGGCCGTTCGATTTGTCCAATGCCCCGTTATTGCGCGCCGGCGTGTTCCGGGTCGCGGAGCGCCGCTGGCTGCTCTCCCTTGTCGTGCACCATATCGTGGCCGACGGCTGGTCGCTGGATGTTCTTTTGCGGGAACTGTCGACCTTGTATGCGGGCTTCCTCGAAGGCTTGGTGCCCGGCCTTCCCGCACTCCCCATACAGTACCGCGACTACTCGCAGTGGATGGCAGGGCGCCTGGAACAGGACGCCCTGCGCACGGACCGCGATTTCTGGAAGGAAAAGCTTGCCCGACCGCTGCCGGCGTTGAACCTTCCCGCGGACTATGCCCGGCCGGCGATGCTCGGTTTCGCAGGCGCCATCGAGCGCTTCCCGCTGCCGCGCACAGGTCGCTTGAACCTTCCGCGATTCTGCGCCGAGCAGGGTGTCAGCCCCTTCATGGTGCTGTTGGCCGGCGTTTTCGGTCTTCTGCGCCGGTACTCGGGCGACGAAGATATCATCATCGGCACGCCGGTCGCCAATCGTGAGCGGATGGATCTGGAAGAGCAGATCGGCCTGTACCTGAACACGCTGGCGCTGCGCGTGCGCGTCGAGCGCGAGACCACATTATCGGAACTGCTCGATCGCGTTCGCGCCGCCGTGCTCGAGGCACAGCAACACCAGAATTATCCGTTCGACTCGCTGATTCAGGATTTGAAGGTCAAGCGCAGCACGGACCGCAATCCGCTGTTCGACGTGATGGTGGTCATGCAGGACACCGTGAGGCCGGAGTTCCATGCGCCGGGGATCCATGGTTCGGAGTACTCCGTGCCGATGGGCGTCAGCGTGTTCGACCTCACGTTCCATTTCAGCCGGAGCGACGTTGGGATGCGGCTCGATCTGGAGTACAACACCGGGCTATTCGGTCGACCGCGCGCGGAGAGGCTGGCAAGCCACCTGGACCGGGTGATCGAGGCCATCGTGTCGAGCCGCAATGCGAAGCTGGCAGACGTCGACATTCTCTCGGGCGAAGAGCGGCGGCATATCCTCGGAGATTTCGCGGAAGGCCCGGCCTTGTCTGCGCCGGCGAGGACCGTCATCGATCTGTTCGCCGCGCAGGCGCTCCGGAACCCCGACCGCACGGCCGTGGTTTTCGAGCAACGGAGCCTCAGCTACGGGGAGCTCTCGGCAGCCTCGGCGCGGCTGGCGGATAGAATCCGACGCGCCGGAATTGTGCCGGGGTCGGCGGTGGCCTTGGTGGCGGAGCGCTCGGAGTGGATGGTGGCGGGTGTGATCGGCATCATGGCCGGCGGCGCGGCTTGTCTCCCGATCGACGCCGCCCAACCGCGCGAGCGGATGGTGCGAATTTTGGAAGACAGCGGCTGTCAGGCCGTGGTTTCGGACGGGGTTGTGGCAGCGGCGGGGGCCCTGCCCGTCATTGCCATTAGGGAAAGCGGGGAACCGGGCGGAGCGCCGCTGGTGGGTTGCGCCCAGCTTTCAGACGTGGCCTACATTACGTACACCTCGGGTTCCACGGGAACGCCCAAAGGGTCGCTGATTGAACACGTCTCGCTGGCGAACCTGGTGAGCGCGCTCGGGTGTTGTCTCTACGACGCCCTGCCGCAACCCGCCGGCGAGTTGCTGCTGACCTCCATCGGCTTCGATGTCGCGATGAAACAGATTTTCGGCGCCCTGACACGCGGCAACACGCTGGTGGTCGCCGGCGATGCGCTGCGCCACGACCCGGCGGCATTGATGGCGGCGGTGGCTCATGGCGGCTTTCATCTCATCGATATCACTCCCTCACACTTTGCCGTCCTGCTGGCACAGGGGTTCGCGCGGATGCCCAAACCGTCGCTGAGGGCGATCGTACTCGGCTCGGAGGCGCTGCCTTGCTCTCTGGTGGAAGCGTTCGCCCGCGACGAGGCCAACCGCCACATCGCACTTTACAACTTCTACGGGCCCAGCGAATGCACGGTGGAAACGCTGTACTGTCGGCTGGACGGACGGGAACTTTCGGGAACCAGGATTGCCCCGATCGGGCGTCCCATCGCCAATGCACGCGTCTATGTGCTTTCTCCCGACGGCAAGCCGGTTCCCATCGGCATCCCCGGGGAGATTTGTTTGGGTGGCGTTCCGGTGGGCCGCGGCTATTTGAACCGGCCTGAACTGACCGCATCCCGCTTCGTGGAGAATCCGTTCCACCCGGGCGAGCGCATCTATCGCACCGGCGACCTGGGCCGCTGGACTGTCGACGGCATGGTGGAGTATCTCGGGCGCGAGGACGGTCAACTCAAGATTCGCGGCTACCGAATCGAGCCGGGCGAGGTCGAATACCACCTGCTCCAGCATCCGGGCGTGTCGGGAACCGTGGTCGAAGGCCGGATCGGTCCGGCCGGGTCCACGGAACTTGTGGCTTGGTATATCGCGGCCGGATCCGGTGCGGATACAAACTCGCTGCGCGCGCATCTTGGCCGCACCCTCCCGAACTACATGATTCCCGCCCGTCTGGTGCCTGTGCCGGATCTGCCGATGCTTGCGAACGGCAAGATCGACCGGGACGCCCTGCCGGATCCGTGGGCGAAACAGCCGACCTCCCCCAAGATGGCCCCTCGAAACGATGCGGAGTCTGCCATCCTCGCCATCTGGCAGACCGTCCTGGGACTCGACGACGTCGGCAACGACGCGAGCTTCTTCGACGCCGGCGGCAACTCCCTGTTGCTGGTACGTCTCCATTCGATGATCGAGGAGCGCTTTCCGGGCGCCCTCAAGCTGACCGAGTTGTTCTCCGCGCCCACCATCCGCGACCAGGCGCGCCTGATCGGGGAGCGAATCACGCCCCCTGCAAGCGAGCTGCCTGCCGCGCCCGCCACGCCGCAAGCCCGGGCCGGCGACGACAAGGACCGCCGGGTCGCGATCATCGGCATAGGGTTTCGCATCGGCTCGTGCCGGGATCTGGACGCATTCTGGGAGGAACTCGATCGCGGACGCGATTTCGTGCGCCCGCTGCCGGAGGCGCGCCGGGGGGACGCGGAGCGCGTGGCCACAGCGCTCGACCTCGATCCCGCTGAACTCGAATCTGCCGAGATGGCGTACCTGGACGAGGTGGACAAATTCGATTTCGCGCACTTCCGGATGGCGCCGCAGAAGGCCGCCCAACTCGACCCGCGCGAGAAACTGTTCCTTGAAACCGCCTGGCACGCCATCGAAGATGCGGGCTACTCAGGTGCGAGTCTCAAAGGGACGCGCACGGGCGTATTCCTTGGCGATAGCACGGGCAGCGCCGATTTCGGCCGTGTGCTCGAAGCTGCCGGCGTCGCCGACGTGAATCAGCTTCTGGAATCGCTCACGCCGTCGATGGCGGCCAGTCGCGTCTCCTACCTGCTGGACCTGAAGGGTCCGGCGCTGCTGGTGGACACTGCCTGCTCGTCGGCGCTTTCCGCTCTTTGCCTGGCCATGGACGCGTTGCGCACGGGACAATGCGAAATGGCGCTTACCGGCTCGGTCAAACTGCATTTGCTGCCGTTCCGGCGGCAGACGCGCACCGAGATCGAATCGCCCGACTCGCGCACACGATCCTTCGACGACGATGCAACCGGCACCGGCGGCGGAGAAGCGAGCATCGCCTTCCTGCTGAAGCCTCTCGATTGCGCGCTGGCGGACGGCGACCCCATCCACGCCGTGCTGCGCGGCGCGGCGATAAATCAGGACGGCGCTTCCACCGGCATCACGGCGCCGAACGCCGACGCCCAGGCCGACGTTATCGATCGCGCATGGAAGGACGCCGGCATCCACCCCGATGAGCTGTCCTTCATCGAGGCGCACGGGACGGGCACTCGATTGGGAGACCCCATCGAGGTCCTGGGCCTGACCAAGGCGTTTCGCCGTTACACGGAACGGCGCCAGTTTTGCGCGCTGGGATCCATCAAGGCCAACCTCGGCCACACCGACCATGCCGCCGGCTTGGCCGGCCTGCTGCGCGCCGTATTATGCCTCGAGCACCGGCGCGTAGCGCCCACCGTTCACTACCGGCGGCCCAACCGCAATATCCGGTTCGAAGAGTCGCCGGTCTTTGTCAACCCGGAGCCGCTGACGCTCGACGGAAAGCGGACCCCGCTGATGTGCGGTGTCAACTCGTTCGGCCTCAGCGGGACCAACGTGCACGTCGTCGTCGAAGAGGCGCCGCGCATGGATCGACCCGCCGCCGGCGGCGAGCGGACGTGGCTGCTGCCGCTGTCGGCTCGCACGCCCGGCCTGCTCCGCGAGCATGCCGCCCGGATCGGGAGATACCTCGAACGCCACCCAGGCATTCCGTTGGATGAAATCGTCTTCACGCTTTCGACCGGACGCGACCATCTCGGCGCGCGCGCGGCTCTTCTGGTCCGATCGACAGCGGAACTCGCCGCCGGGCTGGCCGGTTTGAGCGAAACGCTTGAGAACCGGCCTGAGCGGAGCGTGTTCCATGGATTCCACAAGCCCGTGCCGTCGTCTAAGCCGGTCCTGCTCGAACATGAGGTGACCGAAGACACGCTCGAACGCCTCAGCGCGGCGGCCTCGGCCCTGGCCGGAACGAGCGATGCGAGACTGCTCGCAGAACTGGCGAGGCTTTACGTTTCCGGCGCGACAGTGCCGTGGGAAGCGATGTTCGTTGGTGTGCGGCCGGCGCGCCGCTCCCTGCCCGGTTATCCTTTTGAGCGCACGCGCTCCTGGCCCGAGATCCGGCAGCCCGCCTTTTCGCTGCTGGGCGCGCTGAAGGCGGAAACACCAGGTACGCTCATTTTTGAATCGAACTGGCGCCCGGATTCGCATTGGCTGCTGGCGGAGCACCGGCTCGCGGGCGCCTCGGTTCTGGTGGGCTCGGCCTACCTCGAACTGGCGCAAGAGACGGCGCTACGGATTTGGAACACCGAACGCGTGGAGATCAAGCGCCTGGCCTTGCTTGCGCCGCTCGTGGTGGAGGACCGTGAAAGGCTGCGCGTGGTGGTTTCGGTGACGCGCGAGAAAGAGCATCTGCGCCTGGCGGTGGACAGCCACTCACCGTCTCGGGGCTGGCGGGCCCACGCCACGGCCGAATTGGCGCGGCTCTCGCCGGACCATCAGGAAGCGATCGACATCGTCGGCCTGCGCGATCAATGCTCCGAAGAGGTGGCCCTGCCGGAGACGCCGGCCGGGCAGGTGGAGGCGAGTCCGCGCTGGAACTGTCTGCGCAGTGTCCGGCGCAACGGCGATCTCTGGTTCGCCGAAATCGGCGTGCCGGCCGAGCATGCGCGCGGCCTTTCCGAGTTCGGGCTCTATCCGCCGCTGGCGGATGTGGCTCTGAACTTCGCCACGGGCTCGGGCGAGTACCTGCCGCTGTGGTTCTCCGGCGTCCGGATTCACGGGCGGCTCTCACGGGAAGCGTTCGTCCGCGCGCGCGCGCTGGATTCGTCGGGCAGCGTGCCCCGCTTATCCATCACCGTTGCCGATCGAACCGGCAAGGCCATTATCACTGTCGAAGAGTATGTCCTCAAGGCTCCCGGGGAATCGAGCCGCCTCGAAGCATTCTTCCACCACACGACGTGGACCCCGTCGGCGCCGGCGCCATCGGGTGTCATCGAAGGCGGCGTGCTGCTGGTTGCGCCTGGTTGCGGTTGCGAGCCGGACCGGCGCCTGGCAGAAGCCGTCGGTGCGTCAGCTCTGGCGTGCAGCGAGCCCGAGTGGAGAGCTTGGCTCAACACGCAGGAATCGGGGGCGGAAGTGAAGATCGCACTCCTGCTGCCTGTCTGCGCAGGCGACGCGGACGGTCGCGCGACCGAGGCGGAAGTCGAGGCTGCGATGCGCACGCTGTTCTCTCTTTCCAAGGCTCTAGCCGGCCGGCGCGGAAAGTCGCAGTTGCTGGTGGTCGGACGCCTGGCTCATCAAGTCACCGGCGAGGAGCCTTCGCTCAATCCGATTCATGCCGCCGCGGCCGGTTTTTGCCGCGTGCCCGAGCAGGAGACGGCAGGCTTCCGCAGCCGTTTTCTTGACCTCGATCCCGCTTGTCCGGGCGAACTGGTCTTGCACGAATTCTGCACGGCCTTCGCCTCCGGCGATCCGATTATCGCCTGGCGCCAAGGGAGGCGCTTCGTTCCACGCATCGAACCACTGGACCTCGCCTCCAGTCCGGACAGCGCCTTTGCGGTTCGAGAAGGAGCGACCTATCTCATCACCGGAGGAACCGGCGGGATGGGTCTCGAAATCGCGCGGTATCTGGCCGGGCAGGCGCGCGTGACGTTGGTGTTCGTCAACCGCTCCACGTTCCCGGAGCGTTCGTCGTGGGAACGCCTGGAGACGGCCAGTCCGGATCGCTGGCTGAAAGCCAAGATCCGCACTCTGAAAGAAATCGAATCGCTTGGTTCGGCGATCCGACTGGTGGCTGCCGACGCGGCTTCCCGCGAGGACATGGAACGGGTGAGCCGCGAATACCCGGACATCCGCGCCGTGTTCCATTGCGCGGGGGTCGGCAACGACGTCTTCCTGGCGCGGCACGATTGGGAGCGCCTGTTGGGTGTCCTCCGTCCCAAGATTCAGGGAACGGTCGTGTTGCGCGATGTGTTCGGCGGCAAGGGTCTCGATGCCTTCGTGCTCGCCGGTTCGCTCACTGCGTTTACCGGGGCGCCCGGTCAGGCCGGCTATACCGCCGCCAACGCGTTTCAGGACGTCGAGGCGCGTCGACTTCGCGCCAGGGGCTTACCCGCGCTCTCGGTGGCCTGGACCGCGTGGAAGGAAACGGGCATGTCCGCTGAATCGGAAAAGGTTTCCGACGACATGTATCGCGCCATCACCACTGCCGATGCCCTGCGCTGCCTCGACCGCGCCTTGAGAAAGAACGTGGCTCACGTCGTCGTGGGCGAGTCCGTTCCGGTGAAAGCCGCCGAACAACCCACTCGGGCTCCGTCATCCGTTTCGGCGGCGGCTCGGGAATCCGGGCCGGATACCGATTGCAGGCTCCTCGGCCGGCCCCCGGGCGGGTACACCGCCACCGAGCGGATCGTCGGCCGCCTGTGGGCCGAAGTCCTCGGCCACCAGGAACTCGATATCTACGCGGATTTCGATTCTCTGGGCGGTGACTCGATCGCCGCGATCGACATCCTGGAGCGTTTCCAGGCGCAGACCGCCTTCCGTCCAAGCCTGCCCGAACTCCTGGGACATCCGACCATCGAGGGCTTGGCCTCCTTCCTCGACGAGCGGCAATTCCTGACGCGGCGGGGCGTGGAGGACTTCCGCGAACACCTCGTCCGCCTGGGCGGTTCCGGTTCGCGGAAGCTCTTTTGTTTCGCGCCGGGGTCGGGATCCTGCTACCGCTACTACGAAATGGCGCGCCGGCTCTCCGGCTGGGAGGTGTACGGACTGAATTTCGTCGAAACCGCGCGCCCGGCCGCCACGTTGGCCGGAATACTGGATGAGACGCAGCCGTTCGGCGCGTTTACGCTGCTCGGCTACTCGATCGGAGGGAACCTGGCCTACGAAGTCGCCCAAGAACTCACCGCCCTGGGACGCGATGTGAGAGGGCTGGTGTTCCTCGATAACTGGCGCCGGTTGGAACTCTTCCACTTCACCGACGAAGAGTATCGTAAGAACGCGGAAGAGTTTCTATCGGCGGTAGATCCGCGCTATCTCGCGCTCACCGACCGTGAGCCCGCCATACGGCGGGTCGAATGCTATGACCGCTATATGGATTCGCGCATGGAGAACCGGCCCGTGCCTTGTCCGATACGCTTGATCCAGGCCGTATCGAGCGATCTCAAGAGCCCGTTCCATATTACGCAGGAGGGCTGGAGCGAACTGACTTCAGACTTCCGCTTGGTGGCCGGATCGGGTCGCCACCTGGAGATGCTCGACGAGCCGCAGGTCGAAAAGAACGCTGCGCTCGTTCAGGAAATCATCGAACAGTTCGGAACATCTTGAACGCAACTCACGATTTCATTCGATCCTGGAAGCCGTTTCGCGTCCCGCCGGCGCCGGGCGCAGTTTACGTCTGGTGCCTGCACGTGGATCGCGACTTCGGGATGGTCCTCCCGTTTTATGCTCTTCTGGATCAGGCCGAACGCCGGCGCGCCGACCGTTTTCGCTTCGAGTGCGATGCCGTCTGTTTCATCCTGACGCGTGCGCACTTGCGGCTGATCCTGGCAAGCGCACTCAGCATCGATGCCGCCGCCGTCCGCTTCACCCACCAGACGACCGGCAAACCGCGAATCGAGGGAGAGGGTGGTCCATGGTTCAACGTTTCCCACTCGGGGGGGATCGCGTTAATGGCCATCGCATCCGATCGACGGGTGGGCGTGGATATCGAGCGGATTCGTCCGATGGCGGATCACGATCCGGCGATGTACTTTTCCCAAGAGGAAGTCCGCGATTTGAAGCGGCTTCCGGAGCAGCAACGGGAGCGGGCGTTTTTCCGTGGTTGGACTCGTAAAGAAGCTTATCTGAAGGCTCGCGGTGACGGCCTTGGTTTTGGACTTCAGAATTTTTCGGTAGCGCTCGCACCGGATCTGCCACCCCGCTTGCTGTATGTCGATGGATATCCCGAAGAACCGTCACTCTGGGATTTTTGGGACCTGACCGTGGATCCTGCCTTCAGCGTATCTCTGGTTGCCGAAACATCCATAAACACCGATTTTCGCGGAGCCCCAACCTTCCAAGTCATATAAGAATCCCGGCCGGATTGGTCACAGAAAGCGGGGGCTAAACTCGGGTCTGCTGACAAACAATTTTACCTGCATTTGAGGGTAAGGGCCTGCGGCTAAATAACTGTCGCAAGTCAAGTAATCCGTCTCGGCTTGATGGTACAGTTCCAGTCACCATGGAAGCAATCTCGATGCAGGTTGATCGTTGCCCATTATCTCTCGGCGACTTTACGCCCCACAAGATAGCGACGCCGGTCGAGATGACAGGAGACTTTCTGTTGAATCTCACTTTAAATCGACGGTTTGTTGCGGATTATCTTGACCTGTCTCATTCAGGGATAAGCGAACAGGATCAAACCTCGGCCGCTATCCGGCGGCATCGGAGAGGGCGGAGGGCACGGGGCTTCCGAACAGTTCGGAAGAAGCGATCCGGACATGCTCGGCAGAGACGAGAGGGGCTTTTTCGGAAGCGGCCGCGACCAGCCCGCCGCGGGCCAGGGCGCCGGCTGTTCGAGGAAGGCTGCCCGAGCCTTGATGGATGGCGGTCACGGCTTTGTCGGAAAACAACGGATGAGATATTCCAGCGATATCCAAAGGAAACTCCCATCCCTTCCTAGTCTATTCAAGAAGGCATGAGACGGACAACCGGCGGCCGCACCGTGAGTCCCCGCGCTTTTCAAGGGATACGCTTTTCGCCGGCCGGTTCTTTGAACAGGACATGGAGGAGAAGGATCTCCGAGGAACCGGTCGTCCTGACCGGCGGGCCCCAAAGCTGAACGCCGCTTGTCACGAAGACGTGCGTCCGGTTTTTCTTGATATGTCCCCAGCTAAGCTCGTATTCGCGGTTCGTGATCCAGTTGATGGGAAAGAGCTGTCCGTGATGGGTATGGCCCGAAAGCTGGATATCGGCGCCCGTGCGACTGATATTTTCGAGGTCGGTCGGGCGATGGTCCAGGAGGATCACCGGCAAGTCGCCGGGCGTGTCCCGCAGGAGATCGGCGACGGGCTTCCGGTTCCTGGAATGGGTGTCATTGCGTCCGGCCAGATAAATTGCGTCGTCGATCTTCACGACCATGTCCTCCAGCAGCCTGATCCCGGACCGCTTGAAGAAATCCGTCCTCCCGCCGCCATGCCCCTCGTGATTCCCCGGGACCGCGTAAATCCCGTACTTCGGGTGAAGACGCCGGAACTGAGCCTCGAACTTGCCGGTGTCCTCGTCCCGCCGGTCGCCTTCCAGGATATCCCCCCCGATGAGGACAATATCGGGGGCCGCTGCCTGGACTTTCGCGACGAACCTTTTCATGAAACCGTCCTCCGTGATCTCCCCTAGGTGAAAGTCCGAAGCAAAAGCGATCGTCAGTTCCTTTGCAGACGAGGATCTCCGGGGAACCTCGATGGTGTATTCCCTGAGCCTGAGGTGGTGATAATTGGTGATTCCGGAGGCGACGATTAGGGCCGGGATGATCATAGCGGCGGCGAGCCGGAAGCGCCGGAAAAGGGGACTGCGGACCGCCTCCTTGGAGAGAATATTGATCAGGCGGGCCAAGCCGATCGCGAGATCGGACAGGATGACGGTCAGGACAAGATACAGGAGCAAGGGCAGGGCGTCGTATCCGGCGATCATGACGACCTTCGCCAAGCCGCCGGCCCCGCGGTGGGAAAGGGTTTCCGCGGCGGGAAAGCCCGCGAGGAGGACGACGAAGCCAGCCGTGAAAAGGATCCTGGCGATGTTCCGCGAGAACAACCTCAGGACGCGGATGTACGTGTAGATGGCGAGCGGTGACAAGAAAATCAGTTCGTTCAGAAGGAACATGCCGATGCGTCCTCGGGATCGACCATTATATCCGGGAGCGGCTCGCTTGAAAAGCGCCGGGGCCGGGAACGGCGGGGGAAGCCCCGGGAGAAGCCGGGATCTCAGGCCCGCGCCTATCAAAAAGTCGGCAACCTGGACAAGGCGATCGAAGTGTATCGGGAGCTAAGATCTGATCCCTCCTGGGTTGACATCCTTAAAATGAAAAGATATCCTCCCCTACGGGAAAAAGGGAATCTGATGCGCTGTCCCAAGTGTATGTCCGACAATCCGCAAGACAGCAGGTTCTGCGGGAAATGCGCCACCCCCCTGCCCCGGCCCGACGGATCTCCATACGGCTCGACGCAAGCCATGCCGGCCTCCGCTCCTCGGAAACTCTTGCCCGGAACGACCTTCGCCAGGCGGTACCAGGTCATCGAGGACTTGGGCCAGGGCGGCATGGGTCGGGTCTATAAGGTCTTCGACATCGAGGTCCGGGAAAAGCTTGCCCTCAAGCTCCTGAACCCCGAGATCGCCTCCGACGAAACGACCATCGAGCGGTTCCGGAACGAGCTGAAGCTCGCCCGAGGCATCTCCCACCGGAACATCTGCCGGATGTACGACCTCGGCCGGGAAGAGGGCGCGTTTTACATCACCATGGAATATGTCCCCGGCGAGGATCTCAAGAGCTTCATCCACAAGGTCGGCGCCCTTCCTGTCGGGAAGGCCGTGAGCGCCGCCCGCCAGGTCTGCGAGGGGCTGGCGGAGGCGCACCGGCTCGGCGTCGTCCACCGAGACCTGAAACCTCAGAACATCATGATCGACCTGGACGGCAACGCCCGCATCATGGACTTCGGCATCGCCCGTTCCGTCAAGGCCAAAGGCATCACGGGCGCCAACATCATGATCGGGACCCCGGAGTACATGTCCCCCGAGCAGGTGGACGGGAAGGAGGCCGATGCGAGGTCCGACATCTATTCGCTAGGCGTCGTCCTGTTCGAGATGCTGACGGGCCGCCCGCCGTTCGAGGGCGACACGCCTCTCGCCGTGGCCGTCAAGCAGAAGAGCGAGGCCCCGCCCGACCCGCGGAATCTCAATCCTCAAGTCCCGGAGAACCTGAGGCTCCTCGTCCTGAAGTGCCTGGACAAATCGCGTAAAAAACGGTACCCGGACGCCGACGCGCTGGCGGCCGACCTGACAAGGATCGAGCGGGCCCTGCCGACGACGACCCGGTTGCTCCCCGTCCGCAAGCCGGCGATCTCGAAGCAGTTCACGGTCCGCCTGCCTTCGAAAAAGGTCCGGACCCCGATCTCCGCCGGCAACCCGGACAAACAGGTCCGTCTCTTGAGGGATTTGACAGAGAAATACCCGCAGGATAAATATGCTCAATATTATCTCGGGCACTATTACGAACGCCGAGGCAGCTTTCCGGAAGCCGTCGAAGTGTACGAGAAGGCCCTCGCGCTCGACCCGGATTTCGGCCTCGCCATGAATGCGATCGCCAATGTCCACGCCAAGGTAAGGAATCTCGACAAGGCGCTCCAGTACCTCGAGCGCTATGCCGCCATAAATCCCGGCGACCCCAATCCCCTGGACTCCATCGCCGAGATGTACTTGCGCATGGGCAAGCTTGACGAGGCGGTGGCCAAGTACAAGGAGGCCCTGACCGCGAGGCCGGATTTCTACATATCGTGCGGGAGCCTGGCCTATGTCCACGCCCTTCGGGAAGAATATGGCGAGGCGAACAAGTGGTTGGAGGAGCTCGTTGCCCGCGCCCCATCGCCCACCGCGAAAACGGAGGCCCGGGCGCTGAAGGCGTTCTTCGACTATCTCCAGGGCCGATGGGACGATTCGCTGACCGCGTACCTTTCCATGAAGCGACAGGCCGAACAGTCCGGGACGGAGCTCATCGTTGAGATGATCAATTGGATCACGGGGTTCATCTATGCCGACCGGGGGGACTATGACCTCGCCCGCGAGACGTTCCGGGCGTTCACCACGAGGGCCCTGGAACGGAATCCTTCGAACCAGGCTTATTTCAAGGCGACCCGGAGCTTCACGAGCGGCTGGGTCGACCAGAAGCAGGGCCGGCTGGAGGCCGCCGGGGCCGGCCTTCGCGAAATACAGGACCTGCTCCCCAGCATGAACCAGGTCAATCGAGGACGTGCGACGCTCTTAAATGATCTGTTGCTGGCGGAAATCGCGGCGGCCGGAAATTCGCCGGACGAAGCGGTCGCCCGGGCCGGAAAAGTCAAGCTCAGCGATCTTGTCGACATGCGCATCCAATCGGTCATCAACTATAACCTGCCCTTGATCAAGGACGTTCTCGCCCGAGCTTATTGGAAGAAGGGCGACCTGGACAAGGCCGCGGCGGAATATCGGAAGCTGACCACGATCGACCCGTCGAACCAGGTCCGCTATCTCATCCACCCCCTGTATCATTACCGGCTGGGGCGGGTGCTCGAGGAGAAGGGGGACAAGGCCGGCGCGGCCGTCGAATACCGGAAATTCCTTGAATTTTGGAAAGACGCTGATGCAAGCCATCCCGAACTGGCCGACGCCCGCAGGCGCCTCCGCTGAAGGAGGGGTCAGGTCTTAACATTTAACTTTTTCCGGTAAAAAGTTAAATGTTAAGACCTGACCCCTCCTTCGATCCGCCGGCTCGAACCTATTTCTTGACGACAGGGATCCAGATTTCGGTGCGGAGCTCCTGCGGCTTGACCTGCATGGGGCTGTTCAGGTATCGCTCCAGGAGGGGATCGTTTACGGCGTAGCCCTGGGCGCCGACCCAAGCCACGAGCTTTTCGAGCGTCTCCCCGAGTTGTTGGTAGGGCCCGACATGCGTGGCCACGGCAACGGTGTTGTGGCTCCAGACCTTCTTGATGAGCGGGGCTTGGGGCATCGCCTGTTCCGTGACGATGAACCCGACCTCCCAGGAGAGGTCCGGGGAATCGACAGGTGTCTGGGCCTTGTGATATACCGCCACCATGGGCCCGCGGATCGCGGAGAAGATGTTCTGCTCCTGCATGGCTTGGATCAATTGACCGATGACGCTGGTTATGTCGGAGATGGGGCCTTTGTGGACGATGCAGCAGTAAGCGAAGGACGGGACCTCTTTGATGGAGGCAAAGGATTCCTGGGGGGAGGTTGCGGCTGGTGAAGTGGTGGGAGGGGCCGCGATGGATAAAGAGGAAAAGAGAGACATGGCCACGATGGCCGGGACGGCTGAATGGAAACAGCCTTTCTTGCTCATGAGAATTCCTCCTTCGATCATTGCTGACAAGACCAAGGCCATTTTAGCATTCCTTGAGACGAAAGGAAAGGGTGAACTAATACAAACGCATTAAATAGTTTAACATCTTACTTTGAGCGGCCTGAAGCCGCCCTCACTCCCCCGGCACCCGGGGAACCAGTCCCGTCGGTTCCCCCCGTCGCACCTCTGTCGGCGACACGGACGATCTCAGAGCCCCCCTCCGATTATCGGAGGGGGTAGGGGGTGGCAAGAAATATGGGCAGAGTCTTGGGCGTGTCGCCGATATGGCCTTCATAGGACTCGGGTCCCCCCTCCGCTACGGGTGCTTGAGGACGGCATTCAGTACCGTTCATACGTTGTGACTTTTGTTAGTGCGTTCGTATTAGGTTCCAGTTTGCCCGGCCGTAGGCCCGCTTATTTCCAGCCCAAGCTTTCCGGGCGCTTCAAGCCCAAGAACCCTGCCGCGTCGGCAAGGTCGAGCATGAACGGCACGGACAATATTTTTAAGGTAAGCTATTTCGCTTGAATTTCTCCCTTAGAGAAGATATTTTAGACTCTATGCGCGGACATCCCGGGAGCTTATGGAGGCTGTCATGAACCGCCGTGATTTTTTTAAGACCACCTTGGCAGGGGCGGCCATCCTTCCCTCAGCCCCTCCTCTTTTATCTGTTCCCGTGCATGCGGACGACGGCCGGCGAAAAAGGCTCCGGGAACTCGGCATCATCATCGGAGACCTGGCCCCGGGACCCTTCAACGCCATCACGGATGTCCGGGGAGTCAGGGTCGGCCATGCGACGATCATCAAGGGCCAAGGCAGGGGAGCGGCACGGACCGGGGTCACCGTCCTCCTGCCCCACGAAGGCAATATCTATGAGGAGCGTCTCTTCGCCTCTTCATTCGGGCTTAACGGCTGGGGCGAGATGACCGGGCTGGCCGCGATCGAAGAGACAGGGCTTCTCGCGACGCCGATCTTCCTGACCGGAACCTACAATGTCGGCATCGTCCAGAGCGCCGCCTTGGCCTATCTCCGGAAAACGAACCCGGATCTGGGGCTTTCAGGAGGGACGATCCATCCGGTCGTGGCCGAATGCTTTGATGATTTTCTGAGCGATTCGCCGAGCCGCCCCATCTCCACAAAAGACGTTTTTACCGCCATCGAGAACGCTACGGGAGGACCGGTGGTCGAGGGTGCGGTCGGAGGCGGGACCGGGATGACCTCTTTCGGCTTCAAGGGCGGCATCGGTTCGTCCTCCCGAAAAACGAAAAGCGGAGCCACGGTCGGCGTTCTGGTCATGACCAATACCGGTGGGCGTGGTCAGTTGCGCATCGACGGCGCGCCCGTCGGCCGGGAAATTCGAGGATTCGAAGAAGCCGAAAAACGGACGAAGTCCATCATCCTCATCGCCGCTACGGACGCCCCGCTCCTTTCTTATCAGCTTAAGAAAATCGCCAAGCGGGTCGCCCTGGGCCTGGCCCGGGTGGGGGCCATCTCCGGGACGGGAAGCGGCGACATCATCCTGGCCTTTTCCACGGCCAACCGGCTCCCGCGGGTCCCGGCCGGAGCGGTCCAAAAGATCCGGGCCGTCAACGATTTCCTGATCACGCCCCTTTATCAGGCGACCGTCGAGGCCACTCAGGAGGCCATTCTCAACGCCTTGACCTCCGCCGGGACCGTCGTTGGCAAGGACGGCAACACGAGCTATGGGATCCCTCTCGATCAGGTCGAAAGGATCATGAAAAAATACCGCGGGCTGGGAGAGTAAGCCATGCGAGGCGAGAAGAATTCCATCACCGACGTCAACGGGGTCAGGGTCGGGCATCTCACGTTTCAACGGGACCTTGAGGGTCCGTCGGGAGGTATGATTGCGGCCCGGACCGGCTTGACCGCCGTCCTCCCTGCGCTCATGGAAAAGGAGCTGAGGTTCTTTTTCTCCACCTATGCCCTGGGGGCAGGGCTGGAGATCACGGGCTTCGAGGTCATGGAGGATTTCGGTTACCTGAATTCGCCGCTAATCATCACCGACGCCTTCAACTTGGGCAAGGCTTACAACGCCGCCCTCTCTTACGGCTTCACCTTGAAGCGGGGCGAAATCTGGCCTCCGGTTATCATCGGACTCAACGATTCCTTCCTGAACGAGATGGATCGGGAATGCCTGGAGGAAGAGGACATCCTAGAAACCTTCCGCCGGGCCACGGACGGGAAGGTCGAAGAGGGCTCGGTCGGGGCCGGGACCGGGCTCCGGGCTTTGGGCGCCAAAGGAGGGATCGGCTCATCCTCCCGCCGCGTTTTCATCGGGGAAGAGGAATACACCTGCGGCGTCCTGGCCGCTTCTCATTTCGGCAACGCGGGCGGGGCGAACGGGAAGCCCCCGGCCGAACGAGCGGGCGAGGACGAGGGCGCCCTCATCCTGGTCACCGCCATGGATGTTCCCCTCCTGCCTCATCAGCTCCAGCGGATCACCCGGAGCTTGGTCGCCCGGATGAAGGCCTCCATCCCGTCGGGAGGCTTCTCGGATGCCGTCCTCGGGGCGACCTTCACGACGGCCAATGCCATGACCCTTTCGGAGGAGGGGCCGCTGGAATTCGAATTCCGGTCGGTCGCCGACATGCATCTCGAGGCCATCGCCGAAGCCGCCTGCCTGGCGGCGGAGGAAGCCGTCCTCCATTCTCTTCTACAAGCCCGGCCTGTCCGGGGAAAATCCGGCCGCATCCTGGAGACCATCTCTCCGGAGCGCCTGGCCGGAATCTTCAAGAACAAGGAAGCCTGATTCGTGCCATGAATAATCCTGAACAACAACCGCGCCTGCTCCGTAAAATGAACCTCCTGGACGCCACTTTCCTGGTCATCGGCTCCGTCGTCGGCTCCGGGATCTTCATGACCTCGGGCATCATCGCCGGATACCTGCCGTCACCCGGCCTGCTCCTCATCGTTTGGGCCGTAGGCGGCCTATTCACGCTTTGCGGAGCCCTTTCTTTCGCCGAGCTGGGGGCCATGTTCCCCAGGGCCGGAGGACAATATGTCTATATCCGCGAGGCCTACGGTCCCTGGGCCGGGTTCCTCTTCGGCTGGGGTTTCTTCTGGTTCATCATGTGCGGCGGGATCGCCACACTGGCCGTAGGATTCGCCGAATTCACGGGGTATTTTCTCCCTTCATTGTCCACCCAGGCCGTCATCCTGAAGTTGACCCTTTTCGGTCTGCCCTATACGCTTTCCGCCGGACAGCTCCTGGCCGCCGGAGCGATCATCTTCCTGACCGCCGTCAACTATCTCGGTATCAAGACGGGGATCGTCGTCCAGAACATCTTCACCTTTCTCCGGCTGGGATCGGTAGCGGCCATCGCGGTCTTCGGGCTGGTCCTGGGAAAACGGGCGGGGATCACCAACTTCGGACAGCTCTTTTCAGGCGGAGAAGCCCTGGGGCCCAACGTCTTCTCGGCTTTCGGCCTGGCCCTTATCGCCGTTCTCTGGACTTATGACGGCTGGTATGCGGTCAACTGCACGGCCGAAGAGATCAAGAGACCGGAGCGGAACATCCCCCTGAGCCTTCTAATCGGAACGCTGAGCGTCACCTTGATCTATCTCGTGGTCAATGTCGTTTATGTCCTGGCCCTGCCGGTGGAGAAAATGAAAGGAGTTGTGCGCATCGGCGAGCTCGCCTCCACCCAGCTCTTCGGGCCGGTGGCCACGTCGGCCATCGCCGCGGCCATCATGGTCTCCGTCTTCGGCTGCCTGAGCGCGACCATCCTCTACGGTCCCAGGGTCTATATGGCCATGGCCGAAGACCGGGCTTTTTTCCGGAGCATGACCTATATCCATCCCCGTTACCGGGTTCCCAGCAAAGCCTTGATCGGCCAGGCCGTGTGGTCCTGCCTCCTTTGCCTTTCCGGGAAATACCAAGCCCTCTACGAATACGTCGTCTTCGCCCTCGTTATTTTCTTCGCCGCCACGGGGTTCTCGGTCATCGTCCTCCGCCGCAAGAAGCCTGACCTTGCCCGTCCCTACAAGGTCTGGGGTTATCCTTTCATCCCGGTCCTTTTCGTCCTGATCAACCTGGCCATTTTCGGCAACACGATCGCGGCCCAGC
>Ga0315284_10004654_pt1 | contig 19470 bp, 17 predicted proteins | sample YL17G09_16_MG_FD_203696 | JGI IMG/M metagenome (GOLD analysis project Ga0315284, IMG submission 203696) | Sediment microbial communities from Yellowstone Lake, YNP, Wyoming, USA - YL17G09_16 | ecosystem: Environmental > Aquatic > Freshwater > Lake > Sediment | place: USA: Wyoming | collected... | reverse complement strand
ATAGGCTTATCCTTAGGTAAGCCATACTTCTCTCGAAGACCCATTTTATCGTCTATTGGCCTAAAAACTTTATTATCTATTGGACAAGGGACATAATGAACGCGATCAGGGTCAGAACCAAGCTTCGAGACCAAGAATTCGGCAAGAGATCTATTGACTGTAAGCACAGTATTATCGAGTAGGCGTCCAAACAAACCAAGTCGCAACGCCAAATTACGGAACAAGAAAACATCATCCATCAATACTTGGTGGGAATGGTAAAAATGCACAATAAGTGGTTTCTTAATTCTCATAAATTTATGCGTGATCATATAAGCTTCTTTAGTGAAGTTCAAAACGTGAACCAAGTCACAAGGATAAGATTTAACTTGATTAGCAACGTTTACGGAAGAAACAAATTCATTAACAACTCGGCTTAATGCCGAAACGACCGCGTGTTCTCCAGTATTATCAGCGTAATACTTGGAGTTGACCACAGTATATTCCTTGGAAGACCGAGTTTCTTCGACAAAAGGTTCAAGTGTAATTATGTGATGATCTACGCCTGCGAGAACGGCACAGTCGATTATTCTCTTAGAAATAACATGATTACCTTCAATTGGAAGATCAATCATTTCTCGGGTAACGTAACCTACTTTCATAAGAAATCGCCTAATAGTTTCAAGACAATTTATCATAGAATTGCGAGGTCGTCAAGAACCTAAATCCCATATCCTTAAGCAATCGAATTTTTTCTATGAAGGATTCAAGCGCCGTTTTATCTACACGTTCACCCACGATTCGTCTTTCCTTATCGTAGAAGAACTCCCAATGATGCAAAGCAATAACAACTACCTGATGAGCCTTAACATACTCTTTGAATGCATAATTACTCGTATTCGAGTTTTCAAAAGGGTTGATGTAGGTAACATCGTCATAGCCAAGCAAAAGGAAACCACCACTAAAACAGAAAACACGATCCAAATTTGAGGCTCTAAGGTAGGATGGAACCATATATGGGGGCAAACGCAAACCAAATTTTGGGCTGAGCATGGTTCTTAGCTTCATCTCTCCGAAGGTAGCTCCATGAAAATACCTCTGCACTAATAGAAGTGAAACAGGCGAATAGATATCGTATGGAGCTGAAAAAAATTCTGGTGTCTCGCCGAAAGCTTTCTTTAAGATTTTTCTGCCAAGCAGCACTTTTTTGTTTAAGCGACCAAGGTTGATCGACGAAAATTCATGCGGAGAATGAGAGAAACCGTGTTGAACTATGTTCAGTTGGTCCTTTGAATTCGTGAGAAATTCTACAAGTTCACGGTTTTCGTACACAGCGAATTGCTGATTCACACTGCGGTATTTCTCGGGCACGAATGGCTCATATTCTATGTAATTTCCGTGAAACATTGCGTTCTTGAGCTTGAGTCCTGTTTCGACGCATGGAATAACTGAGGAGCTAACAGGTACATTCAAAGAAAAAAGCTCATTGTAAACAACTTCTATTGTCTTAGTTGACGTAAAGAAGTTAGGATCGTCATCGCGGACAATGGCGTATTTTTCCATTTAATAATTCACTCAGTTATTTTTCATTTAGTGACCGATAAATACTAATGAGTTTCTTTGTAATCTTTTGCCAAGAGTACTCTTTCTCAATAAATCTCCTGCCGTTTTCACCTAAACTATTTCTGAGTTTCTCATCTTCTATTAGTGAAATCAAACTTGAAGTTAGTTCTGAAACATCACCCGGAGTGACAAGCAGACCGCCGTTTCCCCATGTAAGCACGTTTTCCTCACTGATTCGACTCATAACTACTGGCTTTCCCAAAGCCATATACTCAACAACCTTCAGGGGAGTCTCAACTTTAGAAACCTCATACCATGGGCCAGGCATGTAGGGCGCTACGCATATGTCTGCGAGAGATAAGTAATCAGGCAATTGATCGCCTGAAAGAAAACCGACAAAAATAAATTTGTCTTCGAGTTTCAGATTGCTGACAAGGGTCTTAATTTCCTTCAAAAAGCCGCCGTCACCGACAATAAGAAACTTGATGTTCCTATAACTCCGAACTAAGGTTGCCGCTGATTTTACGAGAACATCCAAGCCTTTTTCATCTGTAATATGACCACTAAAAGCAATAACTATGTCTTGATCCGTCACGCCCAATTTCTTAGCGATTGACACATTTCGAGGTTGGGGTCGAAAAAGTTCCACGTCAACTCCATTTGGGATAACATTGATCGGTACTCTCGGATTAATCTCTCTTACGGGCTTAATCAAAGCAGTATGCGCGACAACTACTGAATCAGCACTTTTTATTGCATACCTCATGAGTTCAGTACGCAATTGCATTTCAACAAGCCCCAAAACTGGAAAAGGATGCCCCGACCAAGGATCATGAATATCTAAAACCATTAACCGCTTAGATAACTTGTTGACCAATGATAATGAGAAGGGCTTGAAAACAGGGGTCGGTGCATGAACATGCAAGATAGTGTTCCGCATAGAAAACTTGAGTGCCTGCAGGGGCAAAGCGATTAGGTTATTAACTCTCCAACTTATTTGCGGAGCCACTCTTCTAGGCAGTAAAGGATACAGAGGGATAACTTTAACATCATTAGTTTTCCTTACAGTTAGAATTTCCCTAAAAGCTATTCGTGCACCTTCAGTTGATACAGCAAAGTTTACCCTCACGCCTTGTCTTGCAGTATAAACCGCTTCTGATGAAGCTCTTCGAAGGTTTCCATTAAAATCAACCGGAAAACCCAACAGATGGGTTACGTCCAATTCTGAAATCAAGTGTTCCACCTAAATGGACTATCGCCGACCACAAGACGGCGAACCAATATACTGAAGTATGCGCTGAAAATTCTCTTCAGCACCGCTTGAAGTAGTATCAATAGTAAGTGCATTTAGTGACCGGGCAAGAGTTTTGTAGGCCTTGCGTTGGAAAACAATGTAGTCTTCAGTGATTACATCATCGAAACGCCTTTGCAACAGGACGCTAGTTTCAGCATCCATATGAATTAAGAAAGAATCACGCGGAACAAAACTCAACAAGACACGTGACAAGAAACTCAGTAAAGTATCCTCTCCAAGCCAGTAACCTAAGTACACGACAGTATCAACGACATATCGTTCAGAGACCACCACATAACCTAGCGCCTTAGGTAGATAAAATCGCGTAATAATCCACGGCAAAATGCTGATAAACTCTAAAAATTGCCACAAGCGCCGAATCTTAGGCAAAAGAGAAGGATCAAAAACATCAAAAGACACAGAGCCATCTGGCGACTTGATAGTCCGATAATACCCTAATCTCGTAAAGATTTGGGCAAGCATGAAAGCTAAAGAGTGTCGACCGCGCATCCAACAAATTCTGGATCGTCGCCCATTAGCTCGAAAATACCCTACCAGATCTTGCGCAAGGGTAGTTTTACCTGCACCATCTGGACCAAAAAAAACTACATCCTTGCAGCAATGCAGTATTTTTGGGTTATTCATATTTTCGCTTTTCCGCCTTCGCATAATGACTAGTCAGACACTGCTAATTTTGACTTATTCGGCTTCCCCTTTCATGTGTAGCAGCACATTTTTGAGAAAATAAGGAAGATTTGTAATGGCTTCGAATGACTGGTCAGCTACGCTACCTCTCATTATCGGATCGCTAAAAACCTTCGACGCAAAGGCCGCCGCAACTGCTGAAGGAGGATAGCTATAAGGAAGCTTAGTGCTCTGTTCCAAATTGGATGTAAGGTAGTGGATTACTCTTTTCTCGATCTCACTAACCTTAATCATTTCAGCTGCTCTTATGATTTCTGGAACTGACCGGTTAAGTATGGACCTTATTAAATTATCTGCAAGCAGTAGAGTTGTCTTAGTGCACAATCCTGCATGCAACTCGTTTGCAAGATTTGCTGTGATTTCAAGTTTTCTTTTGTCCATTTGCAGTATTTCGAAGACTATTATATAGAAATCTGAGTATGTCAATATCTGCTCCTTGTAAATCGAATGAGCAGAATAAGTAATAAGAGATGCAGGACCATCCAGAACGGGAACTTGTACGTCGTCGACAATAATCCCAGTTATGTGTTCTCTCAACAATTTCGTGTCCAAATAGACTAAACGTGAGACGGATATCTGGAGGTGAAGATCGACGTTCATTACATGAGGAGCACTATAAAGGGTAGCGCTGAACGCGCCATATCCCGCCAATTCACAGCCATTGCGCCTCAGAGAATTAAGAGCTTGCATGAAATCTTCACGACTAAAAAGAATAACATCTACATCCGCTCCAAAAGAAGGAAACGGTTTAACCGTTTTGAACACGGCAAAATCTAAATGAGCATTATTCAAAACTTCGAAGACTCGCTTTATGAGGTTTCTAGCTACTGCTGCTCTTTTGGAATAAATCTCGTATGTAGTCTGCAAGTATTCTGACTCAGCATGAAGCTTAAGTGCTTTTTCTAAGAATAGAATAGGAACCTTATTTTTGATAGCTAATGGAAAAAGACGCATTAAAGTGGCTTCGCTTAGACCATTAGAGCATGCGGACGCTATGTTTGGCATACCAATGATTTCAACTAAGAGTTGAGTGTCTAAATCTTTCATATAGTCAAAGCGCCCTCTTTTAGCAGTCAATTAAAGGATTGGTCTCAAACGCAGCTTTTGTTGTCTGTTTTACTAAATTGTTGCTTTTGAAGGAACACTTTCGTAATTACTTTGGCACTTCCAACCGGATACATTGACTTGTCAAGCGATTGAGGCGCTTCAATTAATTTGTGCTAAGTCACCTAGATACTGCAATAAGATCGCCGCTATTTTTTTGAGCTGAAAGAATTCAGCTCGACTTTTTCCAGCATATTCAAGTCTCTTACTCAATTGCGAATCCGTATAAACCTGATAAACAGATTCAGCGAGCTTTTCAGCGCTATACTCTACTAATAACCCGCCTTCAGCTATAACCTCGGGCAAAGGACCGGTATTTGTTGCAACTACTGGAGTACCAACACTCATCGCTTCCACAGGCGGAATTCCAAAACCCGCTGTTGAAGGAAACACGAATACTCTTGCGCCTTTAAGAAGAACCCATTTAAAATACTCTGACATTTCCCCTATAACGAGTACACTTGCACCCAAACCAAGTTCATTAATTAATTTCTGCGTCTCTAATTTATCAATTCCCAATCCCGCAATTATTACAGTCATCGCAGAACCATATTTTTCCTTCAGCAACTTGGAAACAGAAAGAATCGTAGGCACAGCTTTCTGTCTGCCTATGAACAAAGCGTAATCTGTGGCACAAAAAGTCTTTACTAATTCCTTTGCTTCTTCTTTGGACATTCTCGAAATCGAAGAAGGAACACTTACAGGTGCCGGAACAGTCCTTATCTTTTCGGCTGGTATGTGAAGATACTGGGTAACCTGTTTTTTTACGCAGTCTGTCGGCACTGCTAAGTAAAATCTTCGTTTTTTTGAAAGCAACATTGGAGAGGTATAACGCAAGATGAATCTTATCCTATAAGCAAGCGGGTTCTGCACAACTAACCCATGTACATCATGTAATGTCGTTAGCATTGGAATTTTAAGATTTAAAAAATAAGGCAGGTCTGTTACGCGACATTGAGGAGAATAGACAACATCAACTTCTCTATTCAGATCAACCGATAGTTTCAAGTTTCTTGGACAGTAGCGAAGGTTCGGCAAAATTGCTTTACTTTTTACTCTTGAGACACCAAAGTAATCAGCTACTTTAGTTTCTACATTCTCAAGCTTAATCGCATCAACGGTTGAGGGAACAAATAATAAAATATTTGAACCTTTTTGAACCAGACCACTCAGAATCGCCTCAGCATAGTGATAGATACCACTCTTTTCATAAACAGAAAACACATCGCCTAAAAAGCCCACTCTCAACGCCGCCAACCCCATTTCCTCTGCTACGCATTAAGTTCCTTTGAGTCTTAAGAGTGTAATAAATTAAAGGATTCTTTTGGGTTGCCATGAAAACCCTTTGGCTCATTTTTTGAAATCCGCAAACTTCTATCAGGACATGCCTCTTTTGGCGCCAAGAATCAGTCCTTTACGATACAAAGTTCAAGTGCAGCCTCAATTTCAGAGTTCTTCAACAGAACTTTGCGATGAATATTCGCGAAGCCCTCTGATACTTTCCTCATACAGAGCTTCAAATTTTCGCGCCAACATACTCCAATCAAAGTTACTGGCAACAAATTGTCTGCCATTCTGCCCTAACTTCTTTGCTAAAGCCCTATTTTTAAGAAGTTCAACAATAGCGTTAGATAGAGCCTTAACATCTCTCGGTTCAACCATCAGCCCAGTTTCATTGTTGCGCACAAACTCTTTAACACCAGTCACTCTTGTGGCAACTACAGGCTTTTCCATTGATAATGCCTCAGCTGTGACTATTGAAAAAGACTCGCTCAAAGAGGGCAAAACGAAAACGTCACATGAGGCTAAGAGACTTGGATAATCTTGAGCAGAAACTGGGTCTAGAAAAACCACGCGCGAGGATAAGTTGAGGGTCGTTGTTAAGTTCTCTAAATCGTGTTTGTAGTTTCCAGTTCCATTACCACATATCACAAGTACAGAATCCTTAATCTCTTCTGAAACTAGTTGAAACGCCTGAATCAAATAATTTAAGCCTTTAACTGTATTAAGCCTTCCAGTAAACAAAATAATGTTGTTAGCAGAGATTCCTTTTTGCTTAAACAAATTAGCTTTGACTTTTTTCGGGTTAAACCTATCACAGTCAACGCCAGGTGGTATGGTAACAATCTTTTTTCTTGGAACCCCAAACTCCTGCTGCATAACCTCAACATCTTGAGAATTGCATACAACTATTTTGTCAGCCGTTTCAAAAACAAAACGCTGAAAAGTTCGGTTATGAAGGTCCCATACAATTTTACCCAAGTTCTTCAACGACGAATTATGAAGATGGTAAGTTACTACCAAGGGGATACGGGTGGAGGACATGTAACGAAAATAGAACGCGGCACATTCGGCAAAAAATCTCGGAGGCGTATGTACATGAACGATGTCAGGATGTAAATCAGATAGCGCAGAGAAAATTGAGGGGCAAATGGGTATCTCACCCCACTTTCCAGAAGCATTGAAAAGAAGAGGTAGTCTTTTTTCAAAGTTAAAATTTTCTTTTACATTTAGGGGAGGTTGATTTGAAGTAACAACATAGACCGTATGCCCGAGCAGTCTGAGCCTTCTAACCAATTCGAAGACGTGGTTTTCAACGCCGCCGATTTTTGGAGGATAGGAAGGAACAATTTGTAAGATTCTCATCGTCAGCGTGCATTCTCCTGCGCCAGATTTTTGTAGGCAACTTCTCTTACGCGTGCGCCGTCAAGAAACTTGTTTAACGCCAGCAAAACGAGTTGAACTTGTCAATTCTTTTAGTTTTGTAGTTGTATTGCCCTAAATATTTTTGAACATTCTCATGGTTTGAGCATTCAATTATGATTTGTGGTCCTTGTGTTAGCGTTTTTTTTGCTCCTCTTAATACGCGCATTTCTGCGTCCTCTACATCGATTTTTAAGAAATCAACATGGCTGATTTTCAGTTTATTTAATAAATCATCTAACCTTTCGCTAGGTACACGAATATTATGTGATGATGATGTGCTCATTATTGAGTGCTCTGTGGGTAGTGATGAGAGATTTAGCCATTCGTAGCCATTAATGTCAGATAACGCAGCATTTATCATGATTGCGTTAGTTAGGTTATTGTCTTTAACGTTTTTTTGTAGCAACACGAAATTTTTTGGTTCAGGTTCAATAGCTACAACTTTTCCTGTTAACCCAACCATTTTGCTTCCAATTAATGTGTACCAACCAATATTTGCTCCAACATCAACAAATGTCGAACCAATTTGAGGCTTAAAATAACGCAACAAAGTTTTTTCACTCGGGCGATTAAATGCGTAACTCAGACCTCCAGCATAAAAATATGTAGTTAGTTTGCCGTATTTTGTTGGAATTTTGATTTTTAAGAAGGATAACACTGAAGATAATTCAGAAAACTCTTGAATTACCTTAGATGCAAGAGGCAGCATTGTTTCATCTCATCTTTTTTGTCGCTAACACATTTATATATATGGTCAGCCCAAGCGATATTAAGGGCAACGACGCCCAAAATCACCATCAAAAATCAAAAAATTCAATTCCAATTATATAAAAAATGGTGAACCGGCTTTTCAAGTTTAACTGTTGTTTTGATGTTTATTTTTCCGAACTAAAACGAATACTCCAGAGAGTGCAAACAACAAGACAATAATCATTATTGGACTAAACTCAGGCGTGACAGGAGTAGCCACTGTTGCAACGGGGGTGACTGTGGGAGTAGCAGTGGGAGTTGCAGGAGATTGAGGGATCGTTTCAGTTATGTGCGAAATGGGCGAATCAGTGTAATAGAGACCGTCTTCAGTGAACTTATTTCCCCATGCTAAGAAATACAGCTTCACGTCTGCGGGATCGCCAATGACTGAAATCTGTATGCTAACCTGGATTCCACTTGTATCGGCAACTCCTTGGTAACCTTTTGGATCTCGCATATCAGCCAAATATCTCGAAACGTTGTACTGTATCCACGGACACGGAAAAATGCTGTTCAACGAGAAATTACCTGGCGTTGATATACCGCTCAAGTCCTCAGTTTCTTTTGTCAAGCTCACGTTATTAATGCTAACTTGGGCGAGTCCAGATTTTATTGCTATGACAAATTTGCCGCTAACAAAATCCCAGTTGGGGTGATTGTTCCACATTATCAAATCTATGTTGTTCACGCCGGAGGTTATAGGTACAGTGTAGTTTTCGCTTGTAGTCGGATCCTGTATTGTCGCTGGATATATCCACGGGTTTTTTAGGTCTATGTTGATTGCAGAATAAACAGAGCCAACCTGCAAAAGAATAATTGCAATTAATAGCATAGCGAGCACCATTCTTTTCAAGTTTCTTCCGCCCATACCACGATATCGATTAATCAGCAGAGCCTCAAAGCCTAATTTGAGCAATTTACCGTAGTTTATCTTAAGATTGAAATTACTTAAAAAAGTTACGTGAAACTGGCCTAAAACATCCATCTGAAACTTTATCGATTAAACCAGTTACCTGATATTCTCTTCAGTTATCTAGAACCTTATAATAGTACTCAGCTGTTTCAACTGCCATCCGCTTTGACGAAAAATTTTCAACGACCGCTTGTCGCCCAACAGCAGCCAATTTTTCCCTCAGATTATCATCTTTTAACAATGTAGTAATTTTTTCAGCTAATTCGTAAGCGTTTCCTGGTTCAACAAGCAGCCCGTTCTTTTGATCGTGAACGATTTCATGCACGCCTCCAACATCAGATGCAACAACAGCTTTCTGGCAACTCATGGCTTCCAAAATACGAATGCCTAACGAATCCTCAAAAGAAGGAGCAGCATAAACAGAAGCCATATTGTACAATTGAGGCAGGTCGGAAAATTCAACGTATCCTAAGTAGCGATAATTTTTTTCACTTATTTTCAACTGCTGAATTAGGTTCATGTAGGGCGCAAAATTGCCTCCGCCTGCGAAAACAAAACAAGCGTCTGGAAACTTTTTTAGAACTTCCGGAATAGCGTGGATGAGAACGTGGGGGCCCTTCTTTGCCACCATTCGTCCAGTGAATAGAATAATTGGTCGTTTTTCTTCGTTTAGAAAGGATTTGTTTGTAACTGAGAAAGGATAAAACTCCTCAGTATCTACCCCATGATAGACGGTAGAGATTTTTTTCTCTTTTAGAAAGGGATAACTTTTCACGACTTCATTGCGCACAAAATCTGATACGGTGATGTACCAGTCCACCCCTTTCAAGTAGAGGTATTGTAAAGATTTTAGGGGATAAAACAAAAGAAAGTTTCCTTTCTCTGCGCGATCAAGCTCAGAAAAGCTGGTAGCAGCTAGTTTTATACTCGCCATCTGTGTCTCAACTGAGCTGTGAATAGTACAAACAGTTGGGATTCCAGTTCTTCGAAACAAGCGAACAAGGAGATCAGGCATAACTGGAAATTGACTATGAATGAGATCAAACTTGTATTGGTCAGCTAGTCTTTGCAGTTTTCTAAGACAAGCTAATTGGAAAAAGGGATAATAAAGGAAATCATCATTACTCATCGATAAATAGTGAAAATGAACTTTTCTCTTAAGAGAGAAATCTTCTAAGCCGTTCGAATTTCCTGCCCTGCCCTGGATACTTCGATTGACTGTTACTAAATGGACCTCAATATCCTCAGGAAGATGCTCCACCAATTGGGTGGTATACGCTCCAATGCCACCATAAACAGGGATGGATTCTGTAGAGATAACACAGACTTTGAGTCGGTCAGCCAACGCCTTTTCCTCTCTTGATGAAAGCAGCAAAGTCTGAATTGGGAAGCAAATTAAAGCTACCACGGTCGCAGAGTTCTGCGATGCCCTATTTTTAGCAAGTTAAACTTGATTTCTAATCTTCAAGAGCCCATTTTCGGAACTCTTCTTGAGGATCGTTCAATTGATTCTTTGTCGTTTTGAGAACCCATTTTACTGCTAACGAAGGTTTGTGCAAAACCTTTTGGAACCCTTTGCGACTGAATACTTCTTTCTTCAATTTCTTTCTTCGCGCGCCTATGCACAAATTAAAATAATCAATGGCCTGTTGAATGTCTTCTTGTGATAATTCGTCTGTTCGCATAACAACGTTGAAACCAGTGTATTTGGTCCAGTCTTTGGTTAAGATCCAGCCTTTTTCTTCTGCCATATCATAAAGTTTCGTTCCGGGATATGGAGTAATGGCTGCAACACTGACGATGTCAGGATTTAGTTCCATTGCCAATTCAAAAGACTCCCAGATTGACCGCCTAGTTTCGCCGGGCAAGCCTATGATGAAGAAAGCGCCTGTTTGTATGCCAATGTCGTCTGCATCAGCAAAGACTCTTTTTGTCTTGTCAACATCTACCCCAGGTTTTCCAATTTTTGACAAAACATTTGGATCGCCCGATTCAACGCCCATGTGGATGCCTTCGCACCCTGCTTCTTTCATAACAGTCATTAAGCTCTTCGAGAGTCTATCAACTCTTGTCTCGCATCGCCATTTAATGTTGAGTCCCCGTTGGATAATTCCATTACAAATTTCTTCTGTTCTTTTCATGTCGAACGTGAAAACTTGGTCCCTGAACAGAATACTTCGGACGCTGTAGTTGTTAACTAAAAGTGAAATTTCTTCAAGTACATTATGAGCACTGCGACTTCTCCAACAGTCTCCATATCCTATGGGGTACGGACAATAAATGCAACCGTAGGAACAGCCTCTGCTGGAGAGTACCGTCATAAAAGGTTTGTCGTTTTCCGAGAACCAATTGTGGTAGTACCTATCTATAGGCAACAAGTGAAAGGCTGGAAATGGCAGCGCATCCAAATCATTGGTTAATTCTCGATCAGGAGTTTTCAACAAGACATTGTTCTTCTTGTATGTAATTCCTTTCACTGTATCGAGGCGTTTGTCCGATAAGGCGTTAACTAAGTCAAGTATCGAGTATTCGACTTCGCCTTTAATGACTACGTCAACTTTTGATTTTTCAAAAATTATGTTTGGCAGAACCGAAACAAATGCGCCGACTATACACAATGCAGTTTTCGGAGACTGCTCTTTTATGGCATCGCAAAATTTGAGGTCATACTCCAGTGAAATGGGGGTTGTGTTTGTTACCACGAGTTCAGGCTTCTCTTTTGAAACAGCGGTCAATATCTCCTCGGAACCTAAACCAATAGAGGGTGCATCGATTATTTGGGCTACATGCCCATTTTTCTCGAGAACTGAGGCAGCATAAGCGAATTCTAGTGGAGGGAGAAAAGTCTGAGCGGTTTTACTTACGCGTATCCCAAACCGTCCAGCCATGTCCCGGAGAATCCGGCCTTCAGAAGGATCTGGAGGTTGTATAAAGATGACTTTCAAGGATAAACTCTTCCTGAGAGATCACTGGTCAGATTAAGAAGAAAACAGGTTTAGGGGACGAAGTTTAGCCATATCCAAACAGCACGATCGTTGTACTCAAAGCGGTTAGAAGTAGCGTTGTAGAGCCAGAGTTCGAAGAATAGCTGGTAGTAAGAATCGCCAGCTTGAGAGGACCATGCAGCTGGAGTGTTCACTGTAAAGGTTTGGCCATTGATAGATAAGTTGCCTACTAAGGTTGAATTGCCCTCGTATGTGATGTTTTGCAGTTTGAAGACTAAGGTTGTTTCCCACGATTGCTCGTCACCTACAAAAGCTCTGTATTCATAAAGTGGGGGCAAAGAGCTGGGCGTTGAGTTTGAAGAGTCGGGGGAAGACTGTGTTTGATTCCTGAATTTAACGTCAACGCTGTAATATGAAGACTCATGCATATGATTGCCTATTCCAAGTATAACTCGGTAGTCTGTATCGTTGGTAACTTCCACTGGGTATTCGCTCATGATACGATTCTGGCCTAGAACGTAAAGCTCCGAAAAGGGAGTTGCTTTGTTTGGAAATGATAAAAATGCGTTGAGTAAGGGAGATGCCCCCAGTAGTATCAGTACTAAAGCGGTGGCCGCAAAAACTACGCGGTATTCTTTAAGATTCATCTGAAACAACCTCCGGTTTCATCTGTAAAGCACGTTTGTAGTAGCTTCTTTTGAAAAAGCGCCATGCGAGAAAACTGGCAATAATTACAACTATTACGCTCGCTGCGGATATGATGATGCTTAGGTTTACAGTTTCGTCTTTCTGAGCTTGAGTTGCGAGCTGCAATGCTTGGGCTTGATTGCCAATACTATTGCTTGCATTAAGTACGCTGTCTGCTTGGGCCACGGCTGTGTTGTAATCTCCGGTTCTGTATATGTTTTCTGCTTGAGCCAAGATGCCTGCAGCATCATTTAACTGAGCCAGTAGGTCAGTGACGTTTGCGCCTGCTTTTTCAGCGTCCAAAACAGCGTTAAACGCCTGCTCGACAACGTCGTTGGCATACCCAAACTTTGATTTAGTCGGGTAAGTTTGGGCATCTGCAAAATGCATGGTGAAGAAGCTTGTGCCAAACGCTATGATTAATAGAACACCGAGGAGCATTTTGCTGTAGGTTTTTATTCGATGTTTCCTCCTAATTGGATGGTTTTGCAGATTCCAAATTCGTACGGGTTAAACTTCAAAAGTACATGCGTATCTTCTAGAACACAACACCAGTACTGATCAACAATTTTCTATTGGATGTAGAATATCTGAAAGAACAAAAACAAACGATTTTCCTGCTGTTGCTTTTCTAATAGTTAAAGCAAACTTTAGTAGTCGGCACTAATCAGCATTTGTACCTTAAGTAGTCTTCACCACAAATAAAACCATCAATGATATATCAGATTGTTACGACGATTGTCGCCGCGTCCTTTTCGGACACCATAACAGTGTAATCGTTTTCGTCCAAGTGATAAACCGCAATTGCCCTCCCTCAAAATGACTTTTTCCACGAAATTTCTATTGTTACTGATTGAACAACTTCTCTAAAGTTTGCTTCTTTGAGTTAACTTCGCCAAGGATTTTTTCCGCTTGCCTATTTGTCTTTGAATACTGTCTGTAAGCCTCAAGGAACTCTTTGCCTTTTGAAGTTAAAGCGTAGCAGTGGGTTTCATCCTCGAAACAAATCAAAGACGCACCGCTTATCTCAGCCAAATACTTCTGCAACACACGAAAACTCAAATTGGCTTGATACATAATCTGAGTCTTCTTAGGATTTCGACTAGCCACACTAAGAATATCGGCTATTATGTCCAGTTTACCTCTATAGATGCCCAAATCTATTCCCCAAAACTCATAAACAAAGAACTACGAAGCAACTCTTCTGAACGGTGACCACCATTGTTACTGGAGAAAACGCCAGACGGCAAGTTTCACAGAATTTTAACATTTCAAAAACGAATTCTTTCTAATTAGACTCATCTCTAACGAATCTCTCCCTGACAGGAGCAGATGCGAATAAAGACTCGCTCAAATCGAGCGCCTTTTCGTCTCCCTTTTACCTTTTCTCCCTTTGTTAAGCTTAATTTAAACCGCGCAGGATGACAAACCTAGACAAATTGCATAGAACAGAATCAATTTGTTCTGAACAAGCAAGGCCAATGATCTGCATCCCCCCACATCAACGCATAGAACACCAACCTAAGTTAAATATAACTCTTACTCCAAAAACACATAGACCAACCAACTGTACAGCAAAAAAACACAACCAGTCAAAGCCAAGTCTTAGCGCAAACTAACTGCCTCAGCTCTGTTTTGATATCTTGTTTTTTAGAGTCTATCCAATAGAAGAACCATCCGACAAACCACATTGAAACGGCAAAAGGCAACGCCAAAACCGATATTGCCCTATTTCGCTTAGCCACATATTTCCCCGAACATACTGAGGTTCCTTAAAATGGATTAAGGTTTTTGAGAACCAAACTTCACTGATTAGCAAACTCACCTTCGCATAAGATGAAACAAGGAAGAAAACGCAGAACCGGCAAAATATGGAAGGGCATCTTACGGGTTATAGCATAAAAAAGGAAATATAAGATATCTTTACGAAACTAATAAGTCGATTCCAACATTATTCTTTTCAAGATCTCAACGCCGTGCCTAGCCTTCAATTTTTTCTCGCCTAAGCGCACCCTATAATCTATGGGTATCTCCGCGATTGTGAAGCCTTTCCTCTCGACCAAATGATTTATTTCAACTTCAACGTCAAAACCTTTAGATTTAACTGTCCAACCTCGCAAGATTTCTGCTCGTATAACCCGCAATCCCGTCAATGGATCTCGCAGGGCCACGCCATTGAGCATGTTGTGAGTAAACGATAGGAGCCTGTTACCAATATAGAACACGCTGCGAAGGGCTTTCTTATCTACGTGACCGCTGAACCTGTTACCACAAACCATGCCCACACGAGGGTTTTCTTTCAGTATCCTGAACATCTCTGGAAGATACTCTGCAGGGTACGTGTAATCAGCGTCGGTAATGACAACGTAGTCACATTCCAAGTCCATGTTCTCGACCGCTTTGGCTATAGCGTCGCCTTTACCAATTCCATCTTGGAAAAGAATATCGGCACCCATGTTTTTTGCAATCTCAACTGTTTTATCAGTGCTTCTGCCGTCAACCACAAGAATTTTGTGGGAAGTTATGTGTTCGGCTACGTCAGCTATCGTTAGCCCGATTCCTTTTTCTTCATTTAACGCAGCTATGATAACTTGCGTTGGGCGTGTATACTGATCTCCTTTCTCCATTTCTACGACTCCTTTCTCGAACAAGTTTTAACATTACGGTTATTTAAATGGTTATGGAAGAAACAACTATAACAATCATAAGAAAACAGTTAATTGACAAAGAACAAAAAATAATAACAGATTGTCTCAGTTTCTTGTTAAAAAAATGATTATTCAATTCTAATAGATCCACTATGTGAATCTCTCTCTGATGAGAGCATATAAGAAGCGTAAACAACATTGTCCTTGTATATTTCTGTGTTCCTGACTCGTAAGATATGCGTTGCAGAGCTTTATGTGCATTTAGACATAAATAACTATTACACAATTCTAAAAATGAACTTCTTTATGGTGAAGAGTGAGGTTTCCTCTTTCAATTATACCCCTTACGGATATTGATACCGGACGCAGCTAACTGCCTGCCGAACGAAATGCTCAATTTCGAGTTTAGCTAAAGAAAAGGGAGTGGTGATTGGAATCTGTCTATCCTGTTCCGGAAATAAGGATTTGAACGCTGAAATTCGTGATGTCAATGATGCTTGAGGATACGCTTAGCGTTAATACTGCGACGGTCGATATTCCAGGCGTAAGTTTTGTGCCTTCCCTGTTCCAAGTAAGGGTTATCGGCCCGTTAGCACTTGTTGGGTTCCAGTTGCTAGTCGTCATGTTCAGTGTTAATGATACTCCGCTACCTGTGTTCTTGACATACACTGTTCTGTTTACGTTGCCGCCGGGTGTGAGTGCCCCCCAGTCTATTGATGTTACGCTGATGGTGCAGGCACTGTCAGAATATATGCCTATGTTTGCAGATGTTGAGATTGAACCGGAAGAGCTTAAGGTTTTGTTTACTGAGACTGCTCCATACGTTGTTATAGTTAGTACTAAACCTGCGACGATTAAGGCTATTACGGTTGTAATTGATAGTTTTTGTTTTGCCATCTTTATCCCCACCACCTAAAGTATGGTTTATTGAGTCTTAATAAAGATTATTGTTTACTGGAACAACGCAAATACAGTACAACGCAAATACAGTAACCACTAACCCGCCTAGGAAAACATCTATAAACATAACAATATAACTACTTTAGTGTGAACTACACTGCAGCTTTGGACAAAAGTTGAAGAAAAGCATGTAGACTTGGACTACAATCACATCCGATACACGAGCTCTTCACCAATACGAGCGACAATAATTCAAACAATTTAGATTTTGGTAAGGTTAACTGGAAAAAGAGAGGAGGATATTTTGGGTCAACTTGTGGCGGTGATGACTATGTCACGGTTGAAGTTAGTTATGGCAGGGGTGTTTTGTGCGGTGGCAAGCGTGAGGGTAAGTTTTACGGAACTCCAGGGATTTAGGTTCTTATTGTTATAGTTCCACGTGATTTTCATGTAGTTTGGGGCGTTTGCCGGGCTCCAGTTTGTTGAAGTCATTGCGAGTCATGCATTGGTTTTTCCTTCATTACGTATATAGAGGATAATGCTCTTGCTTGAACTTACATTCAATGAGCCCCAGCTTAGTGAAGTAACTGGGTTTTTGCAGGCTGAGTCAGAATAGATTTTGATGGCGATACTTGACGTAAGCGCGTTTGAAGATCCGGCGGACGCTTGGACCTGACTGGTTTCGATGAACGGTACTATGACGAGAATTGCCACTATTACTAAAGCTATCAAGTGAACCCTTCATCATATTGTTCTTCTTCAACACAGTCCCTCATTCACATATTGTATAGCAAGAATCAATATTCAGAATCCACATACATAAAACCTTCGGAACACAGTTTGAGAATGGATAGATCCATGAATTGTTTTGTCTTGTATTCCAGCCATTTGCCTCAAGGGAATTTGAGGATACTTTCTTTTGGTTTCATCCGGAATCTGTTTAGCAGCTTCGCCGACATTTGCAAAATCCATTGTTACCGCTCGAATTGCCATCTTGTTCTTCGTAAACTCTTCAAAAGTAAGGTTTCTCGTAATCTATTTCTTCAATAGCCTCGAGAATATCAACAAAATAAGCTCCAAGTTGCTTTGTCATACATTTGACTTCACTTAAAATACGATCGAGGGTGTGCACTATTCAATTTCGTTTATCTCTTAGTGAATAATTCTTCTGATCATAAATTTTATCTTGACAGCAAAATGACAGCAAATTGCCAAAAAACGCAATTATGCACACCCCTAAGATAATAAATAAAGATCTGCCGATTCAAACAATAAACTAGTAATATTCAGCCAGAAAACCGATTTAACGCCTCTAAAAACCGTAAAAACTTAAAATATGCTTACTGGGTTTTATGAAGACCTTCTTGGCGATATCTGCACTGTCCATTGGTACACTCAGGATAGCCTTCTTGAGTATGTATCAATTCCAAAATTTTATCCAAAAACAAATCTGCGGGCTTATCAGCTCACTTAGCACCCAAAACTGCAGTTCAAAAACTTTTGCCCAAAATTAGTCTCAAGGCAAAGCCTAAAGGCCCACTTCCCCCAAGTGGCCGTCAAATGTGATCACATCACCAATCAAAAGATCTTTCAACAAAGCAAAACTTGTGCAGTCTGTGAAACTCCACGACTTGCAATTAGAGGATTTTTAGCTGCAATTTTCGTTTCATGTTGCGGAGGTATATTTAGGTGCGTGTCAACTGCTGTGTTTGTTTGGAGGCAGAATAGTTGGCGGTGTTAGTTAGGATTTGAGTTTTAAAATTTTTGTTAGTGTAATGTTTTTTCATGTGGCGTGTCTTGCGATTTTCTTTTTTACAGTTTACCATTTGAGGAGTTTTGGAGTTTGGATAAGCAATTCGAAGTGTTCGTCTCTGGTTACAAGAACTTCGTTGTTTGTTCTTGCGATGGCTGCGATTAGGATGTCAAATTCTCCAACCATGCAGCCCTTGTTTTTGAGTTCTTTGTAGATTTTTGCGGCTTCTTCGCAGGCGTTAAACGATAAGTCCAAGATTTGCATGTTTGAAATTATATCTGTAATTTTAGCTAAATTTTCTTGGTACCTATGCGAGAGGTATGCTCCTTTTAGTAGCTCATAGGCTGTAATTATCGTGGTTGATATGGGATCGCCTTTTTCTTCCAGCGATGTTATCTTTTGGATGGCGTCGGGTGTTCCTTTCAGCAAGGCTACGAAGATGTCAGTATCTAGGATGGTCATGTTAAATTTCTATCTCTCTGGAGGCTGATTGTTCTCGATCTTTTTTGACTTTTGAGTACACTTCATCTATGTCGCTGCCGTTCCATGTTCCGGCAAATTGAAGGATTGATTTCTTTTGCTTTGTGCCTGAAATTCTTAGGACCACATCTGAGAATGATTCATTTGACCTTTTGAGGTCTTTTAGGGTTTGATATGCCTTTTTGGAGAGAGATACGACTTTAGTCATAATTAATCATATGCATATGCGCATATATATGCGTATTTAGTTAGCGGGTATAGCATTTGAGCTAACAGATTGCACAGTTATTTTTCGCCAGTTTTTGCTTTAATCACCTTAGAAAACAATTCACCCACAAATTTGCCAGCGACCAATATTTCAACCTCCACAAGCTTCCCTTTCGGGTCATAATCACAATAACTCCCCCGTGTTCCTCAGCGCCGACTACCTGCTTGCCACTTAACAGTACGCTCAAAGTATCTCCAACCCCGTCATAAAAAAAATAAGGCTATGTTTGGAAACTCTATATAGAACTGGATTTCGGCTTTTGCTTCCTCCTAAGGATGAACGCAACTACGAGGATAACCACAATCAATACCACACCCACTATGGCAAAAACCAGTTCTGTCGGCAAAGAACCTAGCTTAGGCTCGGGTGATTGCGTCGGCTGTTCCGAAGTTGAAGGCGACAGCGTTGGAGAAGGGCTTGGCGATTGTGAAGAAGGTGTTGGCGACGGGTTTGCAGTTGGCTCTTGATTTTGTATAAGGAGGGCGTAACTGCTGATTTGTGTTGCAAGTTGAGCTGTCGAATCAAGAGGTGAGACGGCAAACTGAATGGTACCGTTAGGTGATAGAGAATCAGCCAAATAATTACTGTAGCCTGCTGCAATCGCGGTTCCTGACGCGTTATAGAATGTTGCCACTACCCACACTTTCCCCGTTAACTGTGCACCAGTGTTCTGAATGTACCCGACCACAGTGTATATGCCGCTGGTGTCGACGTAGGAAGTGTTGGCCACCACTGCTAAGTCTTGATATTGTTGGCTGTCAGTCTCGTTCGCCCT
>Ga0315284_10004652_pt1 | contig 19471 bp, 18 predicted proteins | sample YL17G09_16_MG_FD_203696 | JGI IMG/M metagenome (GOLD analysis project Ga0315284, IMG submission 203696) | Sediment microbial communities from Yellowstone Lake, YNP, Wyoming, USA - YL17G09_16 | ecosystem: Environmental > Aquatic > Freshwater > Lake > Sediment | place: USA: Wyoming | collected... | reverse complement strand
CCCGGGGGGGGGGGGGGGGGGGCCGGGGGGCCGGGGGGGGGGGGGCGCCGCCCCCCCGCCCCCGCCCCCCCCGGGGCGGCGGGGCGCTGGCGGCGCCTCGGCCTCGGCCGCCGCCATTTTGGCCTTGCCTTTGCCTTTGCCTTTGCCTTTCCGAGCCCGCTTGGGCGCCGGCACCGCTTCTCCACCACCACCCGCGTCCACGACCTTGCCTGACCCACCAGCATTGCCCATGGCAGGGCCGGGCTGCCGCGACGGGCGCCGCTTCGGAGCGGGCGCAGCTTTCTTGCAACCCCCAACCCCAGGAGCCGAGGCCGCCCGCCGGGTGGCGGCCGCCGCTTTCCGCGCCGCCGCCACGGGCGGCACCTCCTCCATCAGGGCCCACACCGTGCGGGCTTGGACTCCCAGGGCGCGTAAGGCCGCTACCGTGAGAGCTGGTGCTTCCTCCGGGGCGGGCGCCCGGGCGGCTGCCGCGGAGAGCAAGCCGGCAGCGGCGGCGGCCGCCCCGCCCAGCGCGCCCGCAGCCGCGGCCACGCCCCGCCCCGCGGTGCATGGGTCCAAGGCTGGGGGCCGGTCCGGTTGCAGCGCAGCCACAGATCGAGGCACCAGCTTCATAGCTCCTGCCCAGGATGAGGTAAAAATGGCCAGGTCGGCCACGGACGGGCCGGCGAGCCCGCCGTCGTCAGCCGCCACCCCACCCGCGACACAAAACCCGGCCTCCGGCACCAGGCTGAGCGCGGCCGCCCGCACTTCGGGCTCGTCCGCCGCCGCGTCCAGGGCTAGGCCCCGGGCGAGAGCGCACAGGGCGGACGCCCGGCCTAGCGCAGCCGCGTCTGCCCGGGCCACGGCCGCCGCCGCCCGGGCCGCCGCCCGGGCGGCGGGCGTGGCAGAGCGGCCACCATCCTCGTCTGCTCCTTCTTCCTCACCCACAAACAGACTCGCCGTCGCGGCCGCCTCCTCCCAGTCCTCCTCATCCGAGGAGACCATGATCGGTGAGGGAGACCCAAGAGCTGGCGATGATGGTACATTGTCTGCAGCAGCGGCCGCATCTGACGCGACGGCCGTCGTGTTGCGCTCGTCGTCCAGCGCCACGGCCGCGGGCGCGCCGCACACTTCTTGGAGCGGCGCGTCAGCGTGGGCGGGCGCTAGCCCACGCACGCCGCCGCCGCCCAGGCGCCGCATGGCTGACTCGGTCAGGCCCGTGACTGGGCCGCCGCCACCTTTGCGCCGCCGGCCGGCCAGCAAGGCATCCACGGCGGCCGTGGAGGCGCCGGCCAGCGTCGACGGGCGGGGTGCAGTGGAGGGACCGGCGCCGGCGCCGGCTTCGGCCGGAGGAGGCACCCGGCGGGGGGCCATGGTTCTTCGGGCTTTTGAGTGTGCAGGGTTCTATGGCCGTCTCCGGCGCTCGATGCCCGCCCCAGCAGCAGGAGGAGCGGCAGTGTACTCTCCTCTCCGCGCGCCGCCGCGGGCGAAAGAGAAACGAGAGACAGAGGAAAGATGAATGCACAGGCGAGCGACACACCGCCTAGCCAGTCTCACGTTTTTTTAACATGCCGCCCGCCCGGCTGGTCGAGAAGCCCCCGGCCGCCAGGCCCAGCCTACCGGGAAGGGGAGGCAACAGCGCATGCCCTATGCGTGTCGCTCTCCCTCCCCTCTCGACCCGTTCTCACGCCACCCAAAAAGGCGATGACACCCGCTCGCCGCCCGACCCAGGCCGCGCCGCACCGCTCGCCGCTCCCGTGGCCCTGTTCCTCCTGGACGCGCTGGCCGCGCCGCCGCCCGCGGCCGCCCTGGCCATTCCCACGAGCCTGCCGTCCATGCTTGACTTCCTGCTCCACAACCCACTCCTCGCCGCCCTGGTCGCGGGCGCCGCCGTCTGGGGCGTGCCCCGCCTGGTGCGGGCCCTGACCACCGCCATCATCTTGCCGCTCGCCCTCCTCGCCCTGGCCGCGACGGCGGCCACAGAGCCGGAGGCAGCGCTGAGGGCGGCCTCCACCATCTCCTCCTTCATCTTAACCCACCCCGTGCTGGTCTCCAGCCTCGCCCTGGGCGGGGCGGCCCTGGCCTTGTCGCCCTACCTGCTCCTGGCGGGCGTGGCAGCCCTGCTGGCCTTTGGCCTGCCCCGCCTGCCGGCGCCCTTGAGGCCGGCGCTGCCGGCGCCGCTGGTTGAGGTGGAGAGAGGGGTTGATAGGTTGAGGGCGACCGTGAGAACAGCATTAGCCCCCGCCCTCGCCGAGGGCGGGCGTGCGGTGGTGCGGGTCAAGGCCGCGGCCAAGGCCACGGCCGCGCCCGGGCAGGCGGTCGCGGACGGAGCTGGACGGGCCGGGGCGGCCCTGGCCGGCGCGGCTGCCAGAGTGGAGGCCACCGCCACCCAGGCGACTGCCTGCCGGGCGAAGCCGACACCCGACGCCCGGGCGGCGTGCGTGCGGCGACAGAATGAGGGTTGAAATCTATGTAGAACGCTGGGGATGAGGGTTTGAAAACAAAAAGCACAGTGTCTTTTCGTCATCTCTTCCTTCCTCACCCACCTACTTTAAATCATGCTCCGCGCTTCGATGGGCCTGCTGGTCCTGTCGGCCTGTCAGGTAAGAGAGCGCGTGGAGTGTGGAGGTGGCCCGCGTGTGTGTGGAAGGAAGGGCGATGCCCGCGCGCTCTCATCTTCCCGCCCCGATGCGCGCGCGCGCCAATGGAGTTTTTTTTTGGTGCCGCCCGGGGGCCACGCCCTGCCATTTCGCATCCCCGCTCTCCTGTCGCCCGATACGGCACGCGCCCTTGAGAACTGGATCGGGGTGAAGTGTAAAAGTTGCGGGGAGGCTGGTGGGCGCGGCGGGTGTGCAAGGTGGTGGGGGGCTCCGGGCTGGCTGTCTTTTTCCTCGCGCACAAACTCAAAAACAACGTCTCCTCTCCCCAGGCCACCATCGTCGGCGCCGCCCCGCCCGCCGCCGCGCCCGCGGCCGGTCCCGCCGACGCCGTCCCCTTAAAATTCAACTGTTCCCGGGGGTGCGTCCTGCCCAAGGACTCGTCCTCCGTCGTCTGCGGCGCGGACGGGCTGACGTACCAAGGTAAAATGGAGACACAACACACGGCCCTATGTCCCCCCCCCCCCCCCGCGAGCACACACTCCACTCTCTCTCACGCTTCCTCTCTCTCTCCACGCCCACGACAGCTGCTTGCCTGGCCGTCTGCTCCGGCACGACCGTCTCCATGGCCGGCGCCTGCCCTCCCCCGACGGGCGCCCGCCCCGTCCGCGGCGGCGGCGGCGGCGGCGGCCGCGGCGGCGACCCGCTCGCCTCCCACCCGCTCGCCGGCCTGTTTGCCTGGTCCTCCGACTTCACGGCGGCGCCCGCCGCGCCCGGGGCGGCCCGGGAAGGCAAGCCGGCCGCGGCGGCCGGCCTCATCGCCCCTCCCCTGGCCGTCAACGCGTCCGACATCAAGCGCTTTGCGTCCAAGGGGCTGGCCTTGGTGGGCGCGGCCCGGGTCGGGACCTTCACGCCGGCCCTGCACCCGCCCCTCAACGTGACGCTGGCTGCTCGTGCTGGCGCCGCTGCCGCTGACTCCTCCCCGGGCCCCGGCGGCCTGCCCGTCACCAACATGCCCGCCCCCCTGGTCGGCGCCCGGGACGTCGTCTACACGGTCGACACCCGCCTGCTGTACGCCTCGCGCGCGGAGGTCAGCCTGCCGCTCCAGCCCCGGCGGGCCGTGGCCACGGGCGGCGGCTCGGGCGACCTGGCCGGCCCCGGCCTGGTGTCCACCGAGTCCACGCCGGGCTTCCCGGGCGAGGAGCCGGCCCCGCCTGAGGGTGGCGGTGGCGGCGCGGAGGGGCCCTCGTCAGCCGACCCCCAGGCGAAAGGCTGGATCGTGCTCAACCAGTGGAATGTTATCGCCTCGAAACAGGCCTTCCCCAACCGGGCCGCCACCTGGCTGACCTCCGCCGCGTCCGGCTGCTCCGGCTCCTTCATCGGGCCCTACGTCGTCGCCAGCGCCGCCCACTGCGTCTACGACCGGGCCGCCCGCAAGTTCATGCCCCGCTACGACGCGCGCCCGGCCGCCTACCGGACCGGCGGGTCGTCCGGCAGCGTGGCCACGCCCTATGGCGCCACCTCCGCCCGCTACTACGCCGTCATGGCGGGCTGGCAGACGGTGACCTCCGACGCGGCGGCCGACCCCTTTGACGTGGCCTCCATCACCATGGCCGACCCCAAGGGCCAGGCCGTCGGCTTCCTGGGCCTGGCCGTTGACGTGGCCAACGGCGTCGCGGGCGACGCCCTGCGCACCGCCGGCTACCCCCAGTCCCCGCCCTCCAACCCGGGCACGTTCGTGGCCTGGAAGCAGCCCTGCTACCCGGCCAACTCCCAGAATGGCGGGGACGCCCAGATCGCGACCTATTCGCCCGCGGGCGGGGGGGCCTGCCCCGCGGCCGAGCAGGGCCAGTCCGGGTCGGCCCTCTGGGACCAGGACGCCAAGCTGCGGGCCGTCCTGTCCCGGGGCGCCCCCCAGATGAACATCTGGTGCGAGCTTAACCAGGCCAACTACGATTTCTTCCAGCGCTACAAGGGCGCAACGCCAACCAACCAGCCGGCTGCGCCGCCGCCGGGGCGGTGAAAGGTTGTTTTCAACCTTCCCAATTCATCCAAGTTTTTTATTTTTGTACCTCTCCCATTCATGCATTGTTTTTTGTGACCCCCTTGGTGTGTGGCGGTGAATTGGGGAATTGGGGAGGGAGATAGGGAGAGAGAGAGAGAGGTTTGGGAAGCGTTCAAATACTGCCCCTGTGGTTCGGTGGAGAGTGAGCTGCCAAAAAAAACAAGCAGCTCAACCGCACACTTTTCTCTCTGTTTTCGCTCTACCTCCATCATGAAGTCCGCCTCCTACATCCTGGCCGCCATCCTGGCCGCCGCCGCCTGCGCCGGCGCGACCGCGCTGGTGAGCGAGTGAGAGAGAGAGAAGGGAGAGAGAATGGCGTTTGGCGGCCCCATGGCGGAGCGTGGCGCGCCGCACTCAGTGAGCCTGTTGCCGCGCAGCCTTGGCCACGGCTCCGGAGCCGAGCTGCCCGGTTTTCATCGCCCATAGGCGGCGGATAGGTGCACACTCTCTGTCGAATGCGAGTAAAGAGCTGCAATCATGGATTGCAAACCGCTCAACGGAGGCCGCATTGCGAGAGCGTGCGCGCTCTCCGCCGCGCTGGACAGTTCCAAGGCTGACCTCCTCCACCTCGATCCACTTCAACAGGCCGAGTCCACCCAGCCCGCCCACAACAGGACCGCCTCCAACGCCAAGCTGGACCTGCTACTGACCAAGCTCCAGGTGAGTGATAGAGGGGGCACGGAGGTGGGGGCGGCCGTGCGTGTCTGTCTGTCTCTCGCGCGGCCTTCCATGCGTGGCCACCACACCATCACTGCTCTCTCTCTCGCGCCCTCGCACTCCCTGTTAACACCGTGCACCCCCCCTCAATCAGGAGGTCAAGAACTCGCCCAAGAACGCGATTGCCGACATTACCAACGCCAAGGTAGATAGAGGGAAATAGTGTGCATGTCAGAGAGTTGGTGTGTGGAAAGAGAGAGACACGAACCACAACCTAGCCACTCACTTCATCCTCCTCCTCACCAGACCGAGCTCACAAACCACCTGGCGTGGGTGGCCCAGGAGAAGATGATGGCGTTCAAGAACGCGACCGCCGATGAGGTATGCGAGAGAGCGCGAGCGGGAGAGAGAGCGTGCGACACCGCCCCACAACCTTCTCACCCCCATCTCTCCCCCCCCATTAGGCCGAAAAGGTCATGCACTCCCTGGACAAGCCGGAATGAATGAACACACGGCTCAACACCCCATTATTAATGAAAATAAGAGAGAGAGGACAGAGCGGGGGCACACACGTGTCTGGGCGTGTGTGTGACTCTGGGCGTTTGTGTGACACTGTAGTGCCGGCCGTGGCGTGTGGATTAAAAACAAACAAAAAAGCCCTCCTCCACAGGCGAAGTCTGGCGGGTCGGTCGGGACGCGGCGGCTCTTTCCCTCGCCCCGCGCGTCCGGACACCCACACCCGAGCCGAAAAATGGTGTCCACTTCGCCCCAGGTGGACGCACCAGTTCCGTCTGGTGACGCTGCGGCTAAAAGCGGAGGCGTGGCGCCCGCGTCGGAGGCGCCACCGCCTGCTGCTCACAGCAATGGGCATTCCGCCGGCGCCAGCCCGCCCGCTGCCGACGCGCCGCCCGTCGCCGCCGCCGCGGGCGGCCGAGACGAGATTTACTCGTACGAGGCACCCCACACCGTGTATGCGCTGGCCTGGAGTGTAAGTTTAAGACTGACAGAGAGAGAGGGGCAAGGGCGAAGGGGAAATCGCTCTTAACTCCTCAACGCTCGCCCTCCCTCTCATCTCAACCCACACCCACATCTCAACTCAACCCACAGCACCGTCCCGACGACGCCTTCCGCCTGGCCGTCGGCTCCTTTGTGGAGGACTACCCCAACCGGGTCGACGTTCTGCGCCTTGTATAAGAGGAGGGCGAAGCGGCGGCGGCAGAACCAGACCCGGACGCCCGCACCCGGCCAGGCGGGACGGGGACGGCTGGCCCCCCACCTGCCGCGCACCGCCTGCGCCCCGACCCCGCCCTCGGCTTTGCCCACCCCTACCCGCCCTCGCGCATCTCCTTCTGCCCGGACCGGTCCACGGGCGCGCCCGACCTGATCGCGACGTCCGGCGACTTCCTGCGCATCTGGCAGGTCGGAGCTGGCAGCAGCAGTGGCGGTGGTGGAGAGGGGTCCGACTCGCGCCCCGCGTCCACCCGCCTCGCCCGCCTGCTGACCAACGCGGCGCACTCTGCCTACTGCGCGCCCCTGACCGCCCTGGACTGGAATGCGGCGGACACGCGCCGCCTGGGCACCGCGTCCATCGACACCACCTGCACCGTCTGGGATGTGGAGGTCGGCGTCGCGGACGCCCAGCTGGTCGCCCACGACGGCCCCGTCCACGACCTGGCCTGGGGTGGGGTGGGCGTCTTTGCCTCCGCCTCCGCGGACGGGAGCGTGCGCGTCTTCGACCTGCGCGACCGGGAGCATTCCACGATCATCTATGAGGCGCCTGGCCCGGGACGGACCGCCCTGCTGCGCCTGGCCTGGAACCGGGCGGATCCGCGCTACCTGGCCACCCTGGCGGCCGGGTCGGGCGCGGTCGCACTGCTCGACATCCGCCTGCCCACCCTGCCCGTCGCGACGCTCGCCCGCCACACCGCGCCCGCGACCGCCCTGGCCTGGGCCCCGCACTCGGCCGCCCACATGTGCACAGCGGGCGATGACGGCCAAGCCCTGATCTGGGATTTAGGGGGGCTGGGCGGGGGCAGCGGCGGCGGCGGCGGCGGCGGCGGCGGGCCGGGGGGCAGCGGTGGCGGCAGCGGCGGCAACGGTGGTGGAGGGGAGCCCACCCCGCCGGGCGCCGGCTTGGACCCCGTCCTCGCCTACTCCGCGGGCGCCCCTGTGGCGGGCCTGGCCTGGTCCGCCGCCGCGCCGGACTGGGTGGCCGTCGCCTTTGGGCGGACGGCGCAGGTGTTGAGGGTTTGATTTTTTTTTGTGATGATGTGATGTGCACAAGTAACCACCCCCCTCACTCTCCCTCTCTCTGCCCGCACGGACGCACAAGCCAACGCCAGGACGCCTCTTTTTTCCACCTTTTTACTGTTGCTTGCACTCGGCCGGCTTTTCGCCCGTGTCGGCGGGCGGGCCAGCCGGGCGGCGGGCGCCGCCACCACCGCCGCCACGGCTGGCCTTGGCACCACCGCCGCGCGCGCCAACCCGGCCGCCACCCCCGCGTTTCGCGGCCGGACCGTCGTCGTCCTCACTGTCCTCGTCACTGTCGTCGTCATCGTCGTCATCGTCGTCATCGTCATCGTCATCGTTGCTGTCGTCCTCATCATCATCCTCATCATCTTCTTCTTCTTCATCCTCCTCCTCTTCCTCCGCCATCTCGCCCGTAAAGTAGGAGACCGCCCGGGGAATGAGCTCGTCCCTAACCGCTTCGCCCAGCTCGTAGTCCTCCTCCAACGCTTCCTGTAGTGCCTCCATCTCGTCCTCCTCCAGGTCGTCCCCGTCCTCCGGCACGGCGGGCGGGGAGAAGAAGTCGAAAAAGGAGGGCACTTTCTCCTTCTTGGTCTGGACTGCGCCACTGCGCCCCTTTGCGCCCGGCTTGGCCTTCTTCTTCATCACCTTGTGCGTCGGGTCTTTGCCCGGCTTCCAGGCGATGACGCACCCTTCGCACCGTTCCAGCATGCCGTCATCTTCGGGCGACATGTGGTAGGTTTTGGTCAGGGTCGTCCCGTCGAAGGACGGGTGGCCGGCCTCAAACGTAAAGGTGAGCTTGAAGCCGGCCACCTCGCCCTCCTCCTTGCCCTCCTCGGGCTCCGCCCGCAGCTCCGCGGCGGATACGTCGACAAGGTGTTCCAGGACGGCCTCGTCCTTCTCGGAAACGTGGGCGGCGATCATGTCGTGCGCCTGCATGGCGCCCAACCAGAAGCGGGGCACGCCCGCGGGGACGGGTCCCTCGCCCTCACCCTCACCAGCGCCCGGGGGCGTGGCGGCCAGGACGTCCGCCGGCGCATCCGCCCGGCCCGCAACCACGTCGGAGCGGGCCGTGTACAGGGGCGCGTACAGGGCCTCATACTTGCGCTCCAGTTCGTCGGCCTCCTTGCGGTAGGCCTCCTCCAGCTCGTCATACTGGTCCTGCAGCGCCTTGAGGTGGGCCACCCGGGCCCGGACGGGGCGGGGCAGGTCGTCTAGGAAGCCCGAGGGCCGGCCGACCAGGCCACCCAGGCGGGCCTGCATGAGCTCCACCAGGCCGGCGGTCAGGGCCGGGTTGGAGGTCGCGGCGGCGGCGGCGCGGGCTGTGCAGAAGTGGGGAGAGAGAGCCATGGGAGAGGAGGAGGTCGGTGAAAAAAAAATGATGGGAAGGAAGAGAGAGAGTCGCCGCGTGCGGGCCCACCCGATGTCTCTGGTCAGGGCACGGTCATTCTACATCCATCGACATGCCCTCCTGGTGGGGACAGGGTGTGTGCATGCACGTGCGCCCGCCCCGCCTCTCTCCTTGCCGTCCGCGCGCGTTTGGGGCACCGCCCATGCAAACAAATACGCACCGCGTGGGTTGGCGTCAACGTGTTCGATGCCGTCAGACATGGTAAGCGTGGGCGTGGGGCGTGTATGGGGTGACTGCGGGGGGTGGGTGGGTGTGCCGTGCGACGGAGTCAGGTAGATGGCGGGGCGGGACAGGGCAGAGGAAAGAGACGCGTATCCGGCGGCGTGGGGATGGAGCGCGCGCGCTCTCTCTCTCTTTGCCCCGCGCGTGCACCCGCGCGAGCACCAAGGACGATACCCATCTCCTGGGGGGATGGGTAGCCAGGTGAACCGGCTGCTCATCGGGTCTACTCACCTGGCGTATTCGGCGGTGGATGTGAGGAGGAAGCCGCGGCGAAGAGTCGATCGAGTGAGGCGCAAGTTGTCTTCGGCGGGCAGCGGCGGCTCTTCTTCTCTCCAACCTGCCCCTCTCTGATATCACCATTCCGCGCACGACCCACGTGAAGAATCGAGCCTTTCATTGAAGCCGTCGCCCTCTCGACAACACAGAATCACCACCACCACCACCCACCCGCACGCACACACACCACCGGAAGAAGAAAAACTCCGCACGCTGCCCCACGACCCCCACCCCACCCCCACCCCCACCATCCCCAAATTTCTCGCATGCTCTCTCACGTCACACTCACTCGCACTCGCCAAAAATGATAAAAAAGAAACGTATAAAGAAGGCCGACTCTCACCCCCCACGCGCAATCACGCTGACCTTTTTTGTTTCATCCATACCGGAAAATGGCGCTCGCCCAGGTCAGGCCCGCCCCAAAGCCGGCGATCGCGACGACCTCGCCCGGCTTCACTCGCCCATCCCGGACGGCCTCATCCAGGGCCAGCGGGATGGACGCCGCGGACGTGTTGCCGTACTCGGCCAGGTTGGAGACGACCCGGTCGGGCGGGACTCCTAGGCGGGCGGCGGCCGAGTCGAGGATGCGCTGGTTGGCCTGGTGCAGGACGAGCCAGTCGATGGCCTCCGGGCCTGGCAAGCCCGCATCCTTAAGCGCCGCCTCCACCACCATCGGCACGGCCCGCACCGCAAACTTGAAGACTTCCTGCCCGTTCATGGCGATGTTGGCGTACTCGCCGGCCGCGCCCGCGGCGCCGGCGTCGGGCGCGAGCGCCTTGCCGCCTGGGCTTGCAAACTTGGCGTTCAGGTGCTTGGCGCCCACGCCGTCGGACGCCATGGCAAAGCCGAGGAGCCCACAGGGCGCGGACGTAGATGGCGATGATGATGGCGACGATGATCCATCATCTCCTCCCGCCGCCGACAACACCACCGCCCCCGCCCCGTCACCAAACAGGATGCAGGTGCCCCGGTCCCGCCAGTCAACATAGCGGGAGAGCGCGTCCGCGCCCACCACGACGACGTGGCGGGCCCCGCCCGCACGCACGTACTGGGCGGCCGTGATGAGGGCCAGCACGAAACCGGAGCAGGCGGCTGTCAGGTCGAAGGCGACGGCGGAGGTGGCGCCGATGGAGGCCGCCAGAGCGGGGGCCGACCCAAACAGGTCGTCCGGCGAGGAGGTGGCCAGGAGGACCAGGCCCACGTCCGCCGGGGCGATGCCCGCGGCTGTGAGGGCGGCGACGGCGGCGGCGGTGGCGTGGTCGACCAGGGACTCGCCCTCGGAGAGGACGTGGCGGCGGCTGGGTTGTGAGGAGAGAGAGAGAGAGGACAGGGTCGGGCGCGAGTGAGAGAAGACAGAGCGAGGCGAGAGCGGGGGGGGTGCCGCGAGTGGCTCTCGCGCGCCGGCCCGGGCGCCCGGCTAGGTCCGGCAGGGTATGGTTAGGGGAGGGGCGCCTCCAGCCGCTCGCACTCCCGCAGCCTAGCTGACCCAATTCCCTGGGCCCTGGAGGGGGCAAAGGGGAGGGAGCGGCGGGGCGGGCGGTCCGCAGGCGCGCGGGCGCGGCTCGACAGATCGACGCCGCGCGTCCTTCTTCTCCGTCGTCGACCGCAAAAAAAAGTCGGCGCCGGCGCGGACGCTCTCTCTGCTCTCTCTCTCTCTCTCAAACACAAGACGCACTGAATGCCCGTCCGGGCAAAGATCCAATCGTCCGTCGTGTCGACACCCATGGCGGCAAAGTCGTCGTTGTGGATTGAGGCGGATGGGGTGGAGGAGCCCGTGCCGGCCAGCCGAACGGGCGTGAGCAGGCGAGGGGCAGCGGACGAGGAGGAGCCCGCGGCGGCGCCCGCGCCTGCTGCAGCCGCGCTCGCCACGGACCGCCGGGCAGGGGGGCTAGCCCTGGAGCATGTGGGAGCGGTCGCACCCCCAATCACCCCACCCGGGCTGCCCCGGCGGGCCAGGCTCGCGGGTGGTGCAGAGATCGGTGCGGCGCCGGCCACAGCCCCGGCCCGGCCCAGCCTGGCGGGGAGCGGGGTCCGCATTGTGGGGTGGTGGGGTGCGTGGTTCTTGTCAGGGTCACACGGCTGGCCCAGGCACCGGCCTATTGGGTGCGTGAGCGCGCGCGTGCGTGGAAGCCCCGGGCGCGGCGCTGAGAGAGAGAGAGGCGGGGGGGGGCCCGGCCAGGAGAGTGACGGCCTGAGTTGGCTTTTCTTTCCTCTTTCACAAACTAAAACGCCGGCTTCGCCCGACTCGCGCTCGCCTGTTTTGACAGTCGCTGTGTGTGCGCGTGTGCGCGCGCGCTCCTGCGTTGCTTGTGACCAGCCCCAGCTAATAAGCACGCACAGCATTCCTCCGCAAGTGGGGGAAAAGTGGGAGGCTTTGACAGATGCACCCAAGCTTGTCAGCCGCGCCGGCGGTCGCGGGCGCGTCACCCCTCCGCTCAGCCCCTCCGATGCCGCGAATGCCCTGCCCGAGGCGAGGCCAAGGCGGCCAGGCGCATGCGCTGGGCATGATTCGACGCACCCAAACCCACGCCTCCCAGCCTGCAAAGGGCTTTGCCCGGTCGCCGCCACCACCGACACCGACCACGACCGCCGCCCTCACCCCGCTAGAAATCTGGGCGGCAGCGGCGGGCGTGGTCTTCCCCAAGGTCCGGGTCGCCGACTTTGGAGGTACGGCCAAGATCGATAGAGAGAGAGAGAGAGAGAGTAAGAGAGAGAGAGAGAGATATGCAGCTTGGGTGCCCGCCCTTACTCCATCCCGTCCTCGTCCTCCATCCCCTCCATCGCCCATTCCATTCCCAGCCCTGCGTGGCCTGGCCGCCACCGCCCCGATTGCGGATGGGGAGACCATTGTAACCCTACCCGTCTCTGCTGCCTTGCTCGTCCGCCCCAAATCCCGGTGCCCGCTGCCGGCGGCCTGGTGCGGCGCCGAGCACTGGCGGTCGTCGCCCTGGTTTGTGAAAATGGGCTTGCTCATCCTGGAGGCGGCCGCGCGGCCGCCGCTGGCGGCCGGCGGGGATGCGACGCCCGTGGATGGAGCTGCCGCCTATGTGGCGGGCCTACCAGCCGTGGACGACGGGCTGGACACGCCGGCGTTGGGGTGGAGTGAGGCGGAGGTGGAGGCCCTGGCGTGCCCGCCCCTGGCCGCCGATGTGAGTCTTGTTGTGATGGGGGAGGGAGGTGGAGATGGTATAAATGCGCATGGTGTGCGCACGCACACAGACGACGGCTCGGGTGGCGCGTGCACACACGCACAAAAAAAACACGGAGGACTAACAACACGCGCACTCACAAAACCCCGCTCCACCCTCTCCCTCTCTCTCATCATCCATCAAGATTGCCGCCCAGCGCAAGGCGTGGGCGGCCGCCTTTGACGCCTACGCGGCCACCCACCCAGCCTCGCCCCTGCTCACCCCGGGCGCCGTCCCGGCCTGGGACGCGGATGGCATCGCCCCCCGGGCTCGCTTCCTGTGGGCCCTGGCCTGCGTCCGGTCCCGCGCCTTTTCGGGGCCGTACGCTGGCCCGCCCCTCCGCACCCGGGTCTCCCTGGCCGCCGCCCTGAGCGTCGCCGGGGCGGCGTCCATCGGGCTTGGTCACGCCCCGCCAGACAGGGTGCTGACGGGGGCCATCGCGGCGGCCCTGTTCAACCTGCTGTACGACGTGCTGCTGTCCGCCAAGGTCAAATGGCATGCCATGGCCCCGCTCGTCGACATGGCCAACCACGACGGGCGGGCCACCTCCACTATGGAGTACGGCTACTTCAACGACGCCTTCGAGGTGGCGGTCCAGGGGCGGGCCCACGCGCCCGGGGAGCAGGTCTTCATCTCGTACGGGCCCCAGGGCTCGGACGGCCTGCTCCAGTACTATGGCTTTGTCCCTTCAGACAACCCGCACGATGCCGGGCGGGTGGATGTGCAGGTTGGAGGGGGGCCGCGCCTGCGCGCTGTGTTTACTGCGGCCGGCCCGGAGGTCGCCACCGTGGACGCCGCCGCCGCTGCAGGCTTGGGCGGTGGAGCCAAGGCCGGCCCCACCACGCCGGCCCTGCACCGGGCGCTGGGCGCTGCGGCCGCGGCCGAGGCGGCGCGGGTGGGCGGGTGGGCGCCGGCCGTGGGTGGGCCAGCGCTGGAGCCGGGCCGGGCTGGGCTGGCGGCGGTGTTCAGGGCTGAGAGGGCGAGGACACTGAAGGCAGCGTCGGACGCCTGTGAGCGGGCGGCCCGGCGGCTCGAGGCGGGCGGGCGGTGAGAGGTAGGAGAAGGTCTTTTCATTGTTTCGAAACGAAAACAAGCGCGCCCCGCGTTACTCTCACTCACGCACACATACGCGCACACACACACACACACACACACACACGCGCGCGCCTCACAACACAAATGGCCTCTTTGTCCTCCCTGACACGCCCTGGCGGCGTCTCGGTCTCGACAAGCCCCGGGAAACTGGCGCCCCGCGCCGTTTTCAATGTGGCTGTCTCTGCAGGTGGCGGCGACGATGCTGCCGCGGCCGTCGCAGCGGCTGTCGCGGCTTCCGCGGTCGACGCCGCCGCGGGGGGTGCAGCTGTGGGGTCGGCTGAAAGCCTGGCCGCGGTCGCCCGCTTTTGGAAAGGTCAGAGAAAGAGGGGAGCGGAGAGGCATGAGAGAGCCCCCCCACACACACACACACACATTGGACGGACACGCGCCAACACCTCATCACATACCTTCAGCCTTCGACATCGAGGCCTTCCGGACCGCCCTGGACGAGCGGGCAGCGGCCGCAGCTGCTTCCGCGGAAGCGTCCCGGGCCTCTCGCCGCGACCTGGCCGACCAGACCCGGTCGTTCCGCAAGGGCGCGCCCCCAGCCGTCCTTGTGGCGACCGCTCCGCTCCTGAAACGTTACCAGGCGGAGGTGGATGCCCTGTCTACCCGAGCCAAAGCCGCGGACGCGGCGTACGCCAAATCCTTCCGGCCCCTGTTTGACGCGCCCGACCCGGCACCCGCACTGGAGGCGGGCGTGGAGGCGGCCAGCGCGGCCGTTGACGCCGCGGCGGAACTGGCAGAGATCCGGGCGGAAACGGCGGGCCTGTCCAACCAAGCCCCGACCATCCGGAGGTGGCAGGACCGTGCCCGGGCGGCCGAGGACGAGGTGGCCAAGCTGAGGGCGGCTTTAGAGGGCGCTTCTGACGACGGCGGGGCGGCCGACGCGGCCGCCGCCACGCTGGCTGCCTTGGCAGCCGACCTGGCCGCCGCGCGCGCGGCAGCGGCCGCCCTGCGTCGCACCAATGACGCCGCTCAGGCGGATTTGCTGGCCGCCGGTGAACGGTGGGACGCCGAGCGCGCTGCCTTGCAAGCCGACGCGGACGCGGCCCGGGACGAGGCGGCCGCTGCAGGCGCGTCCGCAGGCGCTGTTCTTGCTGCTGCCTCGCCCTCGCCGGCCCAGCCGTGCGCGGCTTGCGCCGCCGCACGCCAGGAGGCCTCAGCTCAGCGTGTGGCGGCCGCCCGACTGCGAGCCGCCGCCGAGTCGGCCGACACATCCGCTGCGGCTGCTATCGAAGCCGCGTCCGCGGGCGCGGCGGCCGCCCTGGCCCGCGCGCAGTCGGCGGAGGCGGAACTGGCTGGCCGGGTGACCGTCGCCGCGGCGGCCGCCCTGGCGGCCGAACTGGAGGCGCTCCGGGCAGTGGTGGCCCTGCCGCCGCCGTCGTCGTCTGATGAGGGTGCGGCTGCTGCGGCGGGCGGTGACGCCCGCCCCTCCACCGGCGGTGGTGGCGAGGCCCCCTCTGCCCAGGCGGCCCCACCAGCAGTCGTGGCCGCCCTGCGCCGCGCGGAGGCTGCCCTCGCAGCTTCCCGGGCCGCTGCCGCGGCGGACGTCACCCGCACTGCCGAAGCGTCCGCCCGGGCGGAAGCGGCAGAGGCGGAGGCCGTAGCCTTGCGATCCCTGACCGGCCGCCTGGAAGCCGACCTGACGGCGGCCCTGGCAGGCAAGCTCGCGCCGGCTGCGACAGGCACGTCTTCGGCTTCCTCCTCTTCCCAGGACCGGTCGGTGGCCGAGGTAGTCGCTGCCCAGCGCGACCGGGCGGTCGCCCGGGCGGTGGCTGCTGAGAAAGCGGCAGCGGAAGCCGAGGCGGCCGCCCGGGCGGCACATGCTGAAGCTGCGGCCGCCAGGGGTGGGACTGGGAGTGGTGGTGGCGGTGCGGCCGCCACGGCCCGTCGCTTGACGGCTGGCCGCCCCGGCCAGGCCTTGCCGGGCTCGGCAACCACCCCCGCCGCCTGGGACCTGGAGCGCGGCCTGTCCTGGGCTGCCAAGCCTCCCGGCCGGCGGGCGGCAGCCTATGCGGCTGCCGACCAGACGTTTTTAAGGGTCCTCAACAAGGCGGCTGGGTCGGCAGGCGCCCGAGCGGCGGCCCTAGCGTATGCAGCAGGGCTCCACGCGCTCGTCATGTGCGTCCTGCTTGCTCGGGCGCATGGAGGGGCGGCGGCGTGCGTGCAGGCCGCGGCAGCTGTGTCGGCCGGGGTCGGTGGTGGTGGGCTTCCCACGTCGGCGGGGCCTTGATTAACAGGGAGAGAGGGCAAGATTTGAGCGGACTGGGCGCGTGTGTAAGAGGAAGAACAAAGTGACCCATGCCGTATGTGATTTCATGTGCGGGCTCTCTGAACGGCGGCCGTGTAGAAAAGAGACAGGCCTCCCCCCATCCCGTCGCGTGGCTGGGAAGAAGATTGAACGCTCCCCCACTCCCAAACACTACCTCTTTATATCCTACCGCAATTCTCTGCATCTCATGGAACGTTCATACCACCCAGAACACTCCGGTTCTCGTCCGATCACCGAAGATAAGCTGGGTTGGGCCCGATCAGTACTACGTTGAGGAATCACGCGGGAACCCCGGGTGACGTTCTGTTTTGGTCCGCACACCGACTTTTTTTTGCTTGGATGCGAGCGGGGTGGGCGCGCACCACACCCAAATGAGTACAGGGAGCATGCCTAGCATGCCTGAGGTGTGGTGGAGAGGGTGTGTAGGCGTGTGCTAGGCGTGTGCGGGGGAAGGCGAGACGGGACGAGAGCGAAAATGAGCGTTTGTGGGTTGCGCTCCTGCTCCACCCCGCCGCCGTTTAGTCAACACGCGTGCCGGCGCCTGCCTGGAATTCTACACACACGACGCACATACACACGCACATACCGAGAGACAGGACTAAGGTTTATGATCGTCGTGGGTTGGTGGTGTTAATTAACACCAGTTGAATGTTTTTTTTTTTTATCTTTTTTGTGTTTTTGTGAAAAACGAACCCGCTCTAAGCGCGCTCGCCACGGATCCGGCGCGCCAGCTGGATGTCCTTGGGCATGATGGTCACCCGCTTGGCGTGGATGGCCGCCAGGTTGGTGTCCTCGAACAGGCCGACCAGGTAGGCCTCGGCCGCCTCCTGGAGGGCCAGGACGGCGGACGACTGGAAGCGCAGGTCGGTCTTGAAGTCCTGCGCGATTTCGCGGACCAGGCGCTGGAAGGGCAGCTTGCGGATCAGCAGGTCGGTCGACTTCTGGTACTTGCGGATCTCACGCAGGGCGACGGTCCCCGGGCGGTAGCGGTGGGGCTTCTTGACGCCGCCTGAGAGAATGGGAAAGAGGAGGCGTGAGAGGGGCGTCGTGGTGTGCGATAGCACAGGAGGGCCACCCTTCGCCATTGCGGTCGCCCGCCCGCCTCCACCCGCACGCCCAACCCACCCCTTTCCCGCGCACAAGCAGGCGAGGGAGGGGCAGCCTACACACTGGCGGTGTGTGTGGGAGGGCGGGTGGAGGGGAAGGGGGCCTGCGGGCGGAGAGAGAGATGCGCCCCCCTTTGTTTTTCAACTCCGCCTCCCCCCTCTTTTTTTGACACACGCACCGGTGGCGGGCGCGGACTTGCGCGCGGCCTTGGTGGCCAGCTGCTTGCGGGGGGCCTTGCCGCCCGTGGATTTACGGGCCGTCTGCTTCGTGCGAGCCATGGTGGATGGAGGGGGTTGGGAGGGAGGAGAGGAAAAAAAGAGGTGTGGGGAGTGGGAGACGAAAAGCGGGAGAGAGAGAGCCCAGAGGAGAGAGAAGCCGGCGCGCCTCGAGTCCCCGCCTGCCGGGGACTGGAGGGCGTGGGCGAGGCTGCTCAGATATGCGTGGTGCTTGACGTCCTCTGTGAGTGGCCCCCACCCGGTGCGCCTCCCCCTTGTGGCCACTCCCTGTCCTTCCTGCTCACTCACCGCCCCCGCCCAGCCACCCCCCCCCCCCCCCCTCTCTGCCGCTCTCCCCCCTCTCCTCCCACTCTTTTCCCTTCCCCTTCCTCACAACTCTTTTTCTTTCTCAACCCCTCCCCCCCCCCTCAACTCTCCTACTCAAACATGTCTGGTCGCGGCAAAGGCGGCAAAGGCCTCGGCAAGGGCGGCGCCAAGCGCCACCGCAAGGTCCTCCGGGACAACATCCAGGGCATCACGAAGCCCGCCATCCGGCGCCTGGCCCGCCGTGGCGGTGTGAAGCGGATCTCCGGCCTCATCTACGAGGAGACCCGGGGCGTCCTCAAGGTGTTCCTGGAGAACGTCATCCGTGACGCGGTCACCTACACCGAGCACGCCCGCCGCAAGACGGTCACCGCCTTCGACGTCGTGTACGCCCTGAAGCGCCAGGGCCGCACCCTGTACGGCTTCGGCGGCTAAGCGATTGGCCCACGAAAAACACAAAAAAGACAAAAAAAAAAAAAATCATTCAACTGGTGTTAATTAACACCACCTACACACTGAAACCCACCCACCCTGTCCACACAAGTCCGCACGCAGCACGCACGCGCACGGCCAGCTGAGACGAAGAACGCGGTTGTGGTTGTCGGGTCCGCGCAAAGAATGGGAAGAGGAGGGTTAAAACACACCCAATCTTATTTTCTTTTGTCAACCTCCGCTCCTGTCACTCACATATCTTCTCCCCGTTGGCGTACCGCCCGTGGAAGTGGAACCAGCCCTCCGCGGACATCGCGTCCGGGACGACCGCCTTGAACGTCTCCGGCGACCCTTTGGGCCCCTTATCGACCTCATAGTACAGGAGCATGTGGTGCAGGTCCTTGAAGAACAGGCGGCGCACCCACAGGGGCAGGGCCAGCTTGGCCTTGACGGGGACGCCGCTCACCCTGCTCAACGCGGCAGCAACCGCGGCCAGGTCACCCTGCCAGCTGATGACATCCAGGGACTTGCCCAGCTAGATGGCCGGGTCGCTGAACATGGTGGCCGCCGCCCGGCCAATGTCAGACGTGGAACAGTACTTGCATTCCTGGAGGGTCATGAACTTGACCGCGCCCTTCCTCAGCGGGTTCCAGTTGGCCGGGTCGTCAAAGTTTTCGAAGAACGCGCACGGCCGCACGATGGAGAACGGCAGGCCGGCCTGCGACCGCAGGTACGCCTCCAGCGCGACTTTCGCCTTGAGGTGGTGGGCCTGGTCGTCAAAGCATTCCGCGTCCGCAACGCTCATGAAGATCAGGTGGTCCACGCCCGCGGCATGGGCGGCATCGATGGCGGCCTTGCCCTACTCCACCTCCCGGGCCACGCTCCCCCCGGCCGCCCGGAAGAAGTCGGTCAGTATGAAGGCCTTTTTGGCGCCCGACTCGGCAAACGCCCGGTCCAGGTCGGCGCGCACTGTGTAGTTTGCAGTGACGGGCGTGATGCCGGCCGCGGTGAGCGAGGCGTTGGCCGTGGACCGGGTGGTGCCATACACGTCGAAGCCGGCCCCTCTCAGAGCCCGGCACACGTTGCGCCCAGTTTTGCCGGTCGCGTTCAGGACCAGGACTCTTTGAGGAGGAGGAGATGAAGGGGTGATGGTGGTGGCCATGTTTCGACCTGGTTAGTGGGGTCGTTCTTATTTTTGGTTGCTCTCACTCGCCAAGGTTTGCCTCCCATTTTCTCAACACGCGGTGCTTTCCAACTCAGCTCGTTTCACCTCCCTGTGGAGCTGCAGTGTGAAAAAACAACCTTCCTCCTCCTGCACTGACTAGCCGGAGAACCAGGTCATCAGCGCGTACAGCAAAAAAAAAAGGGCTCACCCCTGAAA
>Ga0315284_10004650_pt1 | contig 19478 bp, 18 predicted proteins | sample YL17G09_16_MG_FD_203696 | JGI IMG/M metagenome (GOLD analysis project Ga0315284, IMG submission 203696) | Sediment microbial communities from Yellowstone Lake, YNP, Wyoming, USA - YL17G09_16 | ecosystem: Environmental > Aquatic > Freshwater > Lake > Sediment | place: USA: Wyoming | collected... | reverse complement strand
GCCATCTCGTTGGGATATTCAATTACATCGAAGATTCTAGCCATAATTTCCTCCTAACTTGTGAACTGGTTTCTACTGTGCTGGCTGATCTGAAGAACCTGAAGGTGTTGCCTGTACGATTACGTCCTTGCGCCGGTTGAAGGTATCCACGCATTTTGCCGCCAGGTTAACCAGATTGCGGATAGCAGCCGGGAGTCCCTCGGTGCCGATGGCGGCTTCCACGTTGTCCATGGCGCTGTTGATCTCATCCGCCATACCCAGTAAAGCGGCGTCGAACTGGTACAGGCGCGCCAGTTCTGGCTCATTGATTTTGACAGCATCAAACAGGCTGGAGTGACCATAGGAAGCATTGCGGACGCGGTCAATAAACGTGCGCAGTTTGATGGCGGCTTCTTCCATATCATCCACATGTGCCAGATCACCCTGGCTGAGCATTTCCTTCTGCAAGGTGGATATCCTCTGCCATTGAGCATCGAATTCCCTGGCAATTGTCTCCCTCAGCAGTTTATCCGCATCTCGCTGGCTTTGGCGCTCGATATACCCTTTAAAGCCGGGTATTTTCCCCAGGATTTTCTTAAAGGCATCCTGATCCGAGATTACTTTGTCAAGCAGGTCACTCATGTTTTCCTCCTATTAGGTAGAAAGGTGATGGATATTTTTTTCGAATCGACGAAACACGATAGCGATATTTTTATTATAGCCTGAGTCAGGGTACAAGGCAACCTCTGATCCCATTAATTATACGAAATCTTGCTGCCAGGGTTGCAAGCGTAATGACGGGTTATTCACCCATGACTGTCGGGGTGGGACCGTTGATCCATAGATCAAACTGCTGTTTGTTACCTTGCACTTCAATGATGATATTGGCGACTTCACCGACGCTTTCCGGTGAAATTGACCAGCTCCATTCACAGATGCCATTTTCATCTGCGTTTGTATAAAAGTCAAACGAATCCTCACCACTATAATCTGCTGGCCCAAGATAAGATAAGACGCATTCCATATTGGCTGTGGTTTTGATCTTGACATCCATGGTCTCACCCGGGTCTGCCTGGTCGGGAATATTCGTGAGCAATTGCCAGGAATTCGATGGTGGGGGCGGCGCGGTCACAACCGGCACTGGTAGCGTGGGATAGCCAACTGGAGCGCTCGTTGGGAGAGGTATCATGGTGGGGATGGATTGGGTTGCGCTCGTGAGCGGGATCAAAGTGATAGTCGCCAGAGAGGCCGGCCCGCTGGTTTGCGCGGGGGCAGTCGTGATAGCATGGGCACTAGCAGTAGCATTGGCATGTACTGCTTCAATCGTCTCAGCAACACAGGTCTTGAGAACAGCTTGTTGAATATCCTCGTTTGATGGGGAAGAGACTGTACAGGCTGCCAGTATAAAGATCAATCCCGCTATCAAAGCAATCTGTTTCATTTTTTTCTCCTTTATCTTTATTTCTCGGCGGCTTGCTCGGGCGGAGGATATATACCCGATTTTACCAGGCTACGTTTGCCACTGCCTTCGTCTTCGAAGATTTGGTAGCGCAGCTCGATGGGAAGCACCTGAGCCAGCATCCCCTGGGCCGGGCAGTAGCGTAGGGCCGAAAGCTCTATCGCCCTTAATACTGCGCTTTCATTCACCTGGTGGCCAGTGATGATATACTCGATCACTGCACTGGTGAAAACCTTGGGATGTTCCTGCGCCTGCTCGGCATGCACCTTGACCTCAAAACCGGTTATGTCCTGGCGTTTTTTGGTGGTGATGGAGATAACATCCATGGCTGTGCATCCCCCCAGGCTGACCGCCATCAACTCGAGGGGACGAAAACCGTCATTTTGACCTCCAACCTCGGGTGAGGCACCCAAGTTAACCGTAAAACCCGTATCTGATGTACCGGTAAAGCTCATGCCTCCCAACCAATTTATCTTTGTGTCCATTTTTTATCCCTCCACCAAGAGGGTGATGTGATCTTCGAGCATATCCGGGCCGGCCTTGAATGCTCAACGGCATGGCACGCTTATTTTATAATATTAAGCAGGCGATCTATAGCGGGACGGTCAAAACCAACCACAACTTTACCGCTGATATCTAATACAGGCACCCCCCTTTGTCCACTGCGTCGCTCCATATCTCGCGCCGCGGCATCATCTTTTGAGACATCGACGTCCTTAAAGTGATTATTGTTCTGGCGTAGATATTGCTTGGCCTTCTTGCAAAAAGAACAGGTTGGTGTGCTAAACACAATAACTTTCGGATAGGTTTTCTTTTCCGACATACTCATTATCTGGCTTTTCTCTGTGTGCTCAGTATCTCTACAGTAAAAACGGCTCTTTTCCTTATTGAAGCCGATGTTGAAGTTCTGCGACCATCTGCGCCTCAGGGTATCCGCCGGTTACAGGATCAAGCACCTCGCCGCTACCGCGAATTATAGCAGTATGAGGCACGCTTGATACCCCGTGATCACTGGATAATTCAGGAAATTCCTGGGCGCTGACTATCTCCGCCTGGATCAATGGGCTTTCCATTGCAAACTGGTGAGCGAGTAACACGGCTCGCGGGCAGTGTGGTCAGGTAGGAGTGGTAAAGACCAGGAAGAGCAGAGGATCTGTCAGCGAGTGTAGAAATGCCTTGGTAGGATCGCTCAACCCGGACGACCCTTTCGAGACTTGCAGTAAATCATTGATCAGGGAACCGAACTCATGCCCGGAAGGGATGCCGGAATAACGCACGCCGTAGTCCTTAATTTTGTCGCCATCTTTTCCTGCTAACACCAGGCCAGGGGCTTTATTCACATTATGTTGTTTGGCGATTTCTGCATCGGCCTCAATGTCATAGACCTTGAGGTCAAGCTTATCCGATAATTCAGACACCTCTTTTACTAAATGCAGCGTATCATCACATGTCGTGCAATCGCTCTTTGAACCAAAAAAAAGTATTTGCACAGGCTTTTCTAATTGGCCGAAAAAGTCCTTTACTTGTGAAGAAACATTATCGTCCAATAACCTTTCCGTCATTTTCATCTCCTTTACCCCGCCGGGGTAGACTATAGATTATCAGGTAAAGCTGCCGCTTAACGTATACCCGCACGCGAAGAAGGTCAGGTTTAATAACCCGTCATAATCAAGATAGGCTTTTCCGCAGGTCGGGCATAAATCTCCCCCCTGCAATTGAGATACAAACCTGGGTGCTTGTTTGTCCTATCTTTCCTGGTCTTCAGAAGTAAGGATGGATGAGGCCGATGGTGCATTCTGACCTTGAATCATGGTGAGTAGATTATATCACTCAAGCCTGTATCTACGACTTTTCGGGAGTTTTTTAATAAAATTCTTATATAAATCATGCCATTTCAGAGATTTCTAGCGCATTTTTTCTGCTTTACTTGACGCTTTGGCAGGCTTATGCTACTATCATTGAAGAAGAATGAGGTATTTTGGCTTGGTGAGATGTTTTGTGATTGGCCGGACAGGTTAATCACAGATAAGGAGTTTAAAAAAAAGTATGAAAATAAAGCACTTCTTCATTCTATCTATAATGGCTTTACTGGCCTTGAGTATAACAGCCTGCGTGCTGAGTAAATCTACACCACCCCCAGAAAACCTGGTGCCTTATCAAGCAGATGAAACCCTGTTCCCTGAACCGGAGACCCAAGAAAACCCACTGGAGATGTTAAGCCCATTTGCTACCCAGACTGCCTTGGGGAGCGGAGAACACACAATTGACTTGACACCCAACCCCATCGACTTGACCCCAGGTTTTTTAACTCCGGCTGAAACCATCTCCGGTACGCGGGTGGTTCCGACCCTGCAGCCTTTGTTGACCACAACCCCAGGACAATCTACCACCGTAGTGATGAATGTCCCACCTCCGACACCAGGCGTGCCTGCCACTTACACTTTACAGAAGGGCGAGTTCCCCTATTGTATTGCTCGGCGTTTTAATGTAAATATAGGCACTTTACTAAGCCTGAATGGCCTAAACTCAAGCAGCAAACCGGCGGCGGGGTTTGCCCTTAAAATTCCCCAGGATGGCGTCCCCTTTGGTAGTTCGCGAGCTTTGCACAACCACCCGACTACTTATAATGTCACGGCCAACGATACGATCTATTCAGTTGCCTGTTACTTTGGCGATGTTGACCCGCTGGTGATCGCCCAGGTGAACAATTTACAACCGCCTTATAAGCTTTCCCCTGGGCAATCCTTGAATATCCCGTAAGTATCGCTCGACTCGAATGAAAACGTAAGAGTAGCCGGATTATTCCTGGCTACTCTTATTGTTAAAGTGAGGAGCTCATCTATGGATTTCAAAGTTATAGACTCCCAATTTGTTTATCAGGGAAGAGCTTTTAACGTCCGCCGTGACCAAGTGGTCATGCCGAACGGTGGTTCAGCCTGGTGGGATATTGTCGAGCATGTGGATTCCATCATGGTGATCCCCGTGGATGGCGAGGGTCGAATCTGGTTTGTACGCCAATATCGTCACCCAGCCACGCAGGAAGTATTAGAGATGCCAGCTGGTGTTCTTGAAAGTGGCGAAAGCCCGGAGGCTTGCGCTTCCCGGGAAATCCGTGAAGAAATTGGCATGACTGCTGGTAAACTACAAAAAATTGGCGAATTTTTCCTGGCAGCGGGATATTCCAGTGAATATATGCATGTCTACCTGGCTACCGACTTGCGCCCAGACCCGCTCGAGGCCGATGCGGATGAGTTCCTCAGCATTGAGAAAATCTCGATTGCCGAGGCATACCGGATGGCAGAGAATAACCAGGTGCGCGATGCCAAAACGCTGGCTGGGTTATTCCTTTCGCGAACTTATCTTTTCTCGAATTTATCTAAAAATACTCGATAGATGCCGCTTGGGCTGGTGAAGTACAGATCACCCTGCCTATCCACTACTACCGCGGCCGGATCAATGGGTAAGTTCTGGGCAAAAAGCGATGCTAGCAACTGATTAGTCGAAGGGATTATGACGGTCGTCAGCGCTTTGAAACAGCAAGTCTGCAACGTGCTGGATTACCTGACCGACGCTTACAAGGCCGTAATACAGTGACGATCAGTGCCAACCTTGCTGCCAGTCGAACTGATGCCCACGGGGTAGAAGTGTTACCTCCCCCCCTGAACAGTTACTCCGTCAGATAACTTTGGAGGTCTATGACCTTTATCATGTCGCCCGAAGTCAAATCAACCATGGTCACGTTGTCCGATAGAAGATTAACGGTGTAGAAGTAACGCTGATCCAACGAAGCAACACCGTCGGTGATAAAATATCCTTTGAGATTGGTGATTTTTGTAGACCAAGACGACTTAGCGATATCGTAGGTATACAAGGAATGCGGGTCTCCACCGACGATAAATAGTTTATCTTTGGAAGGAGACAAAGACACGCCGGCAAGTCCGGTAGGGGTCCACCCACGTCTCCCCCAAGCGTCGAAAATGTCAATCAGATCGAGAGTGCCAATTAACTGGTCAGTATCCATGTCAATCTTGTAAACTGACTCAAACCCAAGCAGGTAGAGAATGCGATTTTCCTCATCAAATTCGCCTTCAAGAAAGCCAGTAGCCCCACGGCGTTGGTCAATAGGAGGAATCTCTATGGCGCTACTCAACTCAAGCGTGGCAGCATTAAATACCGTGATAACAGTCGTGCCTCCCCCCATGGGTCCACTCTCGATGTAAAGCTTTGACCCATCTGGTGAAGCAACCACCTTATCGCCGTGCGGCTCATTCGGCAATGGAATGGTTTTCAGGAGAGCCATAGTTCGTGCATCAAAGATGACCAACTGCTTCGCAATCATCCCGTTCTCATAGTAATCAATCCCAGCCATGCGGTCACCGAAAAATGTGAAATTGATGGGGTTGATATTCCAACCGATAGGGTACCTTTGGATAATTGAACCGTCTGAGGGATTCACAGCGAGGATGTCGCTGCCACTGCTCACGTAAAGTTTGTCCTGATAAAACCCCCACCCATTATCAAACGGGGCGGGTACTGTAATCCTGCCCATCAACTGACCAGATCCCAAATCTAACTTGAATATATCCTGCGACCAACAATAGACATAGCCCGTATTACCACCGCGAATTATGGCGCGGGGTTGGAGAGTATCTTTGTTGAACTGCAACCTGCTAACTTCTTTTCCGGTAGAGATTTGTATCTTGCGAAGGATGTTGACATCGCCATCGGTCTCGTATAAGAAATCCGAGTTCGTGGGATCAACCGCGATTGCCCGTTGGTCACTTGATGGTGACAAAGGGATATTGCGGACGAACTTGTTCGTGGACATATTCCACTCTAGAATAGGCACATTGTAGGGAGAGCTACCACCAGACCAAAATCCTATGACATATATCTCGCCTAACGGCTCATTCACAGCAAAATCCTCAACGCCATAATCTGCCGGCGCTGAAGTCAAAACTTTAAAATTGCTTAGATCGAAAGTAACCAAATTTCCGATCCCCTTATCACCCCCCCCATGGTTCCATCCGAAATAAGCCACTGTTTCATTTGAGTTAAGGACAAGTCGGCGCGCCGTGATGGGATATTGTATTACTTCGCTTGGCAGCCTCTTAGAACGTTCGACTGTTTGATTGGCGACATTAATGGCAAAGAAGGATGATTGGAAGGCGTTTCCTTTAACCAGCTCTCCCACCGTATACAAGAGATTTGGGTTGTTGAGAGAAGGTGCAATAGGCCCGAACAACACGCCGGGGATATAGATACGTTGATAAGAATCGTCAGCAGTACTAACGATGTACAATCCCCCATCCTCACAGGACACGTAGACTTTGCTTCCATCCGGCGACATGGCAAGTGCCACCGCAAACATAGGCTGTAACGGAAGCACTATCGAAACCTGTTTGTTGCTTGTGTCAACTACCATCACGTTTTTGGTAGCATAGTTGGAGACATAGAGTTTTTTTCCATCCAGGCTTAAGAGGGCAGGGCCTGAATCCAATTGGATACCAGCGGGAGAAACATCTATCGAGTCACTGATAGTGAATTTCGTTAGGTCTACTACTAAAAGTGAATCATCGAGCGAAAAGGAAACATAAGCCGTTTTCCCATCTGGGGTAATAGCCAACCCAAGGTTACCGGGTGCATAACCTTGCGGATAGTCTCCCGGCGGGCTATCGAGCAGTACCGGTACTGGGGGATCGAACTCATCGACCTGCGGCGTCGCGCCAAAATTCAAGGTATCAGCAGCACGCCAGGCGGGTTGTTCACAACACTCCCCAACCATCACATTGATTTCTATTAGATTAATGGTTTTCGGTGCTCCCATGTCACTTAGATCCACCCGGCCTTCCAGCGCAGGGCCGAACGCGAAGGCAGATTTTTTAGCATCGCCTTTGAATATGTAATCGTTTGTCACATCACCCAACCAGCCTGTAGGATCACCCGGCTTCCACCCTATCTGCAAGCGCCTGTCATCCGCCTGGAATACAAGATCAAAGTGCACGAAGGGAGCCTGTTGATCGACTGTTTTGACTAAAAAATACAACGCATTTTGGTTGACAAAGGCATAGGCGCTGGTCAAATCCAGGAAACCTTTTTCAGCGTCCCCTGATGGATCATCGAGCAGCATCGGTCGACCGGCCCAATCATCGGCTTGCCCATCTATGGTGATGTGGGTCTCAGTGAGCGGCTCCAGCGTGGCCGTTGGAGCTGCGGTGGCTACAGCCGGTTCAACTTGCTTAGTTATCTGCGTCGGCGTAGCCACGGTGGGCGAAAGTGTCGATGCAGTTTGCGGTGCACTGCACCCAACCAACAACCATCCCAGTAACGAAAAGCCAAGGATTTGTTGCAGGAAACCATAGCGTTTCATTTTTACCTCCTTAGACTATCACCTCTAGCGTAGTTAATACTAGAAATCCCTAATCAACTGGCTAAATTCACACAATGCCTGCGTCCGGTTTTGAAAATGGATGGTATTCAAACCCAGGCGGCGCGCCGCCTCGATATTTTCCTTAAAGTCATCGATTAACACGGCCTTCTGGGGAGCTGCATCCACTTTCTCCAGCACTAAACGGAAAATTTGCGGGTCGGGTTTCATCAAACTCACCTCGGCGGAAATAACGATGGCATCAAAAGCATCGCTGATGTACCAATAGTTGGTCATCAAGGAACGCAGGTTCTTCCAGGCATTACTGAGCATGGCGGTCCGGTAGCGGCCGCGCAGCCGGCGAATGATATCCACCAGCTCATAGTCCAGTTGGTCGCCCGCCCAGAAAGAGGCGATGACTCCTGGCATCTCCTCCACGGGTAGATTGAAATGAAGGCGTATATTCTCCCAATGCTGGTCTGAATTGATCTTTCCAAGCTGGGCTTGCACGCTTGAATCGCTCGCAAAAATCCGGTACTCTAGCTCGCGCGACGTAATGCCCAGCCGCTTTGCCAGTTGTTGGCGCGGACCATAGTCTTCAGTACGCTGCAGCACGCCTCCAAAATCCCAGATTATCGCCTTAATCGACCCATCGCATTGAACCGTCATTTTGCTATTTATTATGTGCATTCATGTACATGCGTAAAACAGCATTCATCCGGGTTTGATACCCCCTCCCCATCGACTTATACTATTCGACCAAGTCCTTATCCAAACGCAGGGTTATCGGTTCTTTTCGCGCTGGCATTCCCAGTTCGGCATTCTCAAAAAGCGAAACATCCAATTCGGGGATATCGGATGTGTCAATCTCATCATCCTTCATTGAACGGATGCGTACCCAGTCTGTTTTGGAGTTTTCTTTCATAGATCTAACACCTGTACCATCGGCGCTTCAAATGCTTCTTGGGCATCAGTGAAATCGAAACCGTGTTTACGGAGATTCGCGGCGTTCTTTTTTTCGTCCCATACGTATTTCACTATAACATTATACATACAATATGTATGTACGTCAAATTGGTCAGAATCAGGTTGGGGAAGGCCGCTCGATAGCGACCCAGTTGTTCGGACTCTTCGGTCTGGTCGAGGTACTCTTCTCCAGGACACTTGGCCTCGATGTAGCCGATGATGCGGTCGGCGCCATCCCAGACGCGGGAGTCGGGGTTGCCGACCTCGGTGGGCTTGGGGAGGGGGGACATGTGAACACCGAAACAACAAACAGGCAAGTCACCACTGAGTTCGGGGCGCGCAGCGCGTCGGCTGCAACGTGAGTTAGGCTACCTTTTGCCCTGGGAAAATGCTTCTAGCCGGTCTTAGCCGCCAAGTCTTGCTTGACTCCGATAAAGGCTGCTTCTTCCAGCTCTATCCGTTCTTGAATGATATGTGTAAGCCAGTCATCAACGTTCTTGGTACGGTGCAATTGAGCTAGAAAAGTCGCACGCACGGCAAGGTTGGCGGGAATAGATAGAGAGCCGGGCTTAGTTCTGCGAACACGAATAGGCTTTTACCAGGCCGAATCGTCGTTAGCTTGCGCTGTTACAATCTGGTCAATCTCTTGTTCGGATAGCTTCTTATTGGTTTTGTCTTTCGTGCTCATATATCCTATCCTGTGATGATGCGGACAACATTCCCTGGCTTGAGTTGAAAGATGATTGTGAAACGATGCCAGTTGACCAATGTCTATTGTACACCTGTTTTGCTTTGAACGAATCTCTCGGTATGCGGGCTAACTCGTGATTCTACGAGCCGGGTGTGATAATACCGAGGTGAATACGCTCCAGCGGTGAGCACGCCGCCGCCTGGTTGACGACCTCAAGGCAACCTTATGGCTGGCGTTCGTCATAGATGACGTATGTCAGGAACTTATGTAAGGAGCAGTAAAACGCAGATGCTGCCATCCACTGATAATCATCATACATTACCAGATTGAGAAAGTCAAGCAGCATCTGAAGAATCTCCTCGATCCAGCCAGCATGGAACCTGGCGAAGTCTTCTCCGCGCAGCATCCCTCGCGAAGCATACGCGCTTAACCTTCCACCGATTGCCGAAGTTCACTAATCACTGCCTGTGCTGATTGTGGCTCGAGTTGTCCACTGCGAAAGGCTGCTAAAGATTCCTGGGCGTTACGGGCAATTTCACGACGCCGAGTTTCAATACGCCAGCCACGAATCAGATCAATGAGCATCTCTTGCTGTTCGGCCGGAAATTGTCTGATCATCTCTACTACTTGCTCAAATGTCATAGCCATTGGATTATTCCTTATATGCTAACATAACCAATATCTGGGTGGGGCGCGAAACCTTACGATAACTTTTTCACCGCAGAGGGCTGCAACAGGAAGTTGCTCGGAGTGCGCAGAGATTCTAATGAATTTGACTTTCTCAGTGTTCTCCTTGTTTCTACGGTAAATAATTTTATTCTTCTCTTTTTTCCTTATCCGGCAGTTTGAACTTGAGCCATACAGGTACAATGATGAACGCCGCCACGCCAGCCATTAATTGGAAGGGGAAACGGGGGCTGACCCGCTCCCAGAGCTGAGCGCCGATGACAGGCGCCGGCAAAGAAAACAAACCCAGGCTGGAGCCAATCAAACCAAAAGCTGTGCCGCGGTACTTTTCAGGGACCGCCTTGCTGGTCAGTGAGTTGTAGGCAGGCGACATCAAGCCAACACCCACGCCGTACTGCGCCCAGGCCAGTGCGTAACCCAAGAAACTGGTGGCATAGATAAAGGTCACGATGCCGCTGAAATGCAGCACATAGCCCAGCGCTATCGCAACTCGTTCACCTTTTTTATCAGCCAACCAGCCGGCAGGAATGTTGGTCAGCATATTACATAGGCCAAACACGGAACTCAACAGACCAATCTGCTGCAGGGTCAGGCCGCCAATTTCGTTTAAATAGAGCGGCTCCAGATTGAATGACATGGCAGCAAAGGTATCGCGTACCCCATCGGTGATCAAGATCCAGGTCATCACACCCCCTGCCAGCAACAGGACGGTCATGGCGCTCAGGTTATTCCGCAGCCCGCTTAGGGTCAGACGTTCGGGGTCGGCTTCTTCCTTGGTTTTTGAAGCGCTGCGTGCCATACTCACCCGGATCAGGGTAGCAATTAAATACAGGAGGCCAGCACACAGGAACATGAACTTAAAACCATAGGCGCCCGCCAGCCAGCCGCCCAGGGGTGGGCCAATCACGGCTACGACCATGAAGATGGTCTCAGTGACACCAAAAACGCGTGCCCGGTTCTTCTCAGAAGATTGCTCGGCAATGAACGCACCAAAGCTAGGCGCCACCAGGGAATATGTTACTGCCCCAAGCGAGCTACCCACCAGCACCCACTGCCAGGATGGGGCCAAGAGCAACCCGACATAAGAAAACACACCCGCGATACTGCCAATCGCAATACTGCGCAGCCGGCCCAATGTATCGGAGAGCCAGCCTCCCAGGATTTGCAACGCCAGGGGGATGATCTGCGATATTGTAAAGAAAAGTCCGATCTGCGCCACGCTGGCATTGAGTTCTTTCAGGTAAAGCGGCAACAAACCCAAATACATGAAGGAGGCAATGTTCGCCATTACCATTGCAAACATGAACATCTTCAAGGTGCTATTGAGCAATGGCACTTTCGCTTCCGTTTTTGCTATTGCTTGTGTTGTGATTGTGCTTTCCATAAAACAAACCTTATTGAGATAGGGGATGCGTTCGCCGCGCCTCCTATCTCTCAATGTCCTCTATCCATTCGTTGTCTTGATGCAGGCGACCATTTCTCTCTAACCGGGTCGTTTTTCGACGACCCCGCCTCAGGATATCAATCAGGCTGAATTTCCCTTTCTTCTGTTTCTCCTCACCCGATTCTTTGTGGGTGGATTGTTTCACAGGCTGCTCGACAACTTCTTCATCTAAAAAATTAATGGTGATCATTGTAAGCTCCTTGACCTGCCCCTGGAAACCGTTGTTTGGTCTCCAGGTTATCGATGTATTTCCCATTCTTCTCGCAGGACACCCATAAATATGACGTCCCAGTAATTTCCATCCCGATGGAGGGCTTTACGTTTTGACTCAATCTCGGCGTCTTTATCGGGTTCGATGTTCGCCAGGCAGATCAGTTCATCCTCAAAAAGTTTGTGGTTCATTTTTTCCTTCTCCATATTTGCCAATTTCTCATCCATCACAGCATCACAACACATACAAAAAGCCATGGAGTCTTTCCCGTGGCTTGTTTTAGCTGAGTCAAGATTAAGATATAGGGATAAAAAAGCCACGGGGCTGGAACGCACCCGTGGCTGGTTTATACATCAAGGCTTAGAACAAAAGTTCTCAGTCACCAGGCGCAATCCGCGAAGGCATAGAACTGACGCCGCCAGCGGCAGCCTTACGTTTATTAGTGATGGTATCCATAAAAACCATGAAACGCGCCTTTCCTTTCTTGGAGTATTGTGTAATATCTCACAATCTATTTTTAGTTTATCATGACTTGAAAGATTAGTCAATGATTAGAAAGATTAAAAAAATTCACATTTTACTGATATATTTATTATATAGTCAATACCTTCGGCAATTATGGTGAAATAATTAACTGAGGTATTGATATTATCAGTGGTGTTAAATATTGAAAAGCGGTGGTCATCGAAGACTCGCTCACAAAAACTTGCCAAACTTACTTACTGAACGGATAATCATGTAAATTGGCTTTGTGGAATGGATGATATAATTCAAGCCTATTTACTATAATTTCGAACAGCTTGTCATTGCCGAAGAAACCGGCTTGGTTCAACTCGGATTGATATGGGGCGCATTGAACTGCCCCTAATCTTGCTTTTTAGCCGCCACATTAAGCTTTAAATCGTTGGACCGCTAAAAACACGCTAGCTATAACCTATTCATCAAGTTGAAACCCAACTATGGGAAGAATCCTTATTAGATTTAATAGACATATTTACCGTCTCTTGAATTTTGAACTATCACACTCAGAAGGTTCATTTTATATTTTCTTTGTTAGAGAGGGTAAAACGGACAAACACTGGCAGGGTGAGATAAATTGGAGAGAAGGAGAAGTAATAGCAGGTAATGAAATAAACAAAGAAAAACTGAAAGGGGCGCGAGTATCATATCACGCCTCTGGTTGTATACGATACCATAATATAAGCGATAAAGATATCTACGGAGAGCCTATATTTAATATAACACAACCTTTTGGATTCATTAGGTATTCTATACCCTCAGCAGAAAAACTAGATATTTATTCTAAGCCGGCTACAGAAGATGACATCATACTCGAAATCCTGGATAAACCTTTTTGTAGGATTAACTTTGATTGCGTTATTGCGCCCTGGGATTTTGTTTTTCCAGATTCGTCTGGCATAAGCGTTCGTTATGAGAGATTGTTTAGTTTCAGCATTATTTTAAATGATGAATCCTTATCTACTCCATCAGAGTTGAATGATTACTTTCACTATTTTTCTCCCTCCACAGGTCTCTATGACCGACCTACTTTTGATAGAGAGACAGCCTTATTGTATTTTCACCAAAAAGTGCAAGGTACTCGAAATTTAGTTATCTATTCTCCAAACAATGAAGGAGTCTACACGGTAATATTTAGCGTACCGATGAGAGTTCCTCCAAAGGTTAGAATTGCTTTTGAGGAAACCAGTTTGCAAATAGAACTGTTAAAAGTGTCCAATACCAATATTAGGTTCAAAGTAAAAGACAAATATGGTCAAACCGTGAAAAAAGAAGTGAAGATTACAGGAATAGAATTGGACGCTGAACTCTAATCCCTCGGTAAAAAAAGCTGCTTAACATCGTCTCCAGCGGACAGCGGCTCCGCCGCTGAAGGTACACACCACTTCGCCAGAAATGCGCGATAATCGAGAAGGCGTCTCGTCGGTCACGCCACTGCCGCTGAGCCGGAACGTCAGCCCCTCCGTACATTTTAATCAAGGCGTTCAATGCTGCGAAAACGGGAGGGGCTAATGTTTTATGTTCCCTATAACAATCCCTTCGCCAATCATGGTGAAATAATTGACTAAGGTATTGATATTAATAATAGTGTTAAATATTGGAAAGTGGTGGTCACCAGAAATTCCGCTCACGGAAACTTGCCAAACTTACTTACTGAACGTATAATCATGTAAATTGGCTTTGTGGAATGGATGAGATAATTCAAGCTTATTTTCTATATTTTCAAACAGCTTGTCATTGCCGAAGAGACCGGCTTGGTTCATCTCGGATTAAGCGCCGTTTTTTACCACCTGTAGATGTTCAATTGAACTGACTTCGGCATAATCATTGACTACCACTTCAATCCTATAGATAAAACGCAGGTAATGTAGTAATGTAAATTTGGCGATACTAGAACGGTAAGAACGATATCCATGAAAAACACTCTTCTATGATCCAAAAAATTATTCACGGCTTGGTCATTTTTGTTTTATTATTTAGCTTTTTACCGGCCAATAATAGCCAGGGTGCCGCCGGAACAGGCGATACGGATAATGCCACTTTTGAGAAAGACATTTCTACCCTTAAGACGAAGTTCAATGCGGATTATGCTACGAAGAACTCGTACAGAATCCACGTACAGACGGACGATGTGAAGGGTGGCACTTTCGAGAAACAATTCACGATTCGTGTTCTGAGCCAGGGAGTTGCGGTTGCCATCGCCGCCGGGAAGTTCCACACCTGCGCCAAGACCAGCGTCGGCAGTGTCAAATGTTGGGGAAGAAACAATGCTGGCCAATTAGGCGACGGCACGCAGACTGAACAAACCTTGACGCCGGTGGAAGTGGTGGGCTTGTCCAGCGGGGTCAGCGCCATCGCCGGCGGATATTGGCATACCTGCGCCGTGACCATCGCCGCTGGGGTTAAATGTTGGGGGTATAATGGAAATGGACAATTAGGCGACGGCACGAAGACTGACCGCTTGACGCCGGTGGACGTGATCGGCTTGTCCTGCGGGGTCAGCGCCATCGCCGCCGGAAAAACCCACACCTGCGCCCTGACCAGTGCCGGCGGGGTAAAGTGTTGGGGGCATAATATAAATGGCCAATTAGGCGACGGCACGCAGACTGACCGCTTGACGCCGGTGGACGTGATCGGCTTGTCCAGCGGGGTCAGCGCCATCGCCGTCGGAGAAGGCCACACCTGCGCCAAGACCAGCGTCGGCGGGGTCAAGTGTTGGGGGGATAATGGATATGGCGAATTAGGTGACGGCACGAACGCCAGCAGCAATATCCCGGTGGACGTGAGCAACTTGTCCAGCGGAGTTAGCGCCATCGACACCGGAGAAAATTATACCTGCGCCATGACCAGCGTCGGTGGGGTCAAGTGCTGGGGGTATAACTACAATAGTCAACTGGGAAACGGCACGAACACCAGCAGCAATATCCCGGTGGATGTGAGCAACTTGTCAAGCGTAGTCAGCGCCATCGCAACCGGGACTGGGCATACCTGTGCCTTGACCAACGCTGGCGTAGTCAAGTGTTGGGGGTGGAATGGACATGGCCAACTGGGAAATGGCACGAACACCAGCAGCTATATCCCGGTGGACGTGAGCGGTTTGGCCAGCGGCGTAACCGCCATCACCGCTGGAGAGCAGCATACCTGCGCCCTGACCAACGCCGGAGGGGTCAAGTGTTTGGGTGGAAATGTGTATGGCCAATTAGGCGACGGCTCGCAGACTGACCGCTGGACACCGGTGGACATCATTGGCTTCGGCGGTGCCAACCATCCCCCTACAGATATCTCCCTTTCAAGTAGCGATATCCCAAATGGGGCGCCCCCTGGAACGGTGGTTGGGACATTGACGAGCCAAGACGAAGACGTTGGGGATACGCTTAATTACAGCCTGGTCGCTGGGACTGGCGATACGGATAATGCCTCTTTCGAGATAGACGGTTCTACCCTGAAGACAAAGTTTGCTGCGGATTATGCTACGAAGAACTCGTATAATATCCGCATACATACGGACGATGGGCATGGAGGAACATACCAGGAACAATTCACTATCAGTGTGGAGTACGTCACCCTCTCTAACACCACCATCGCTGAACACTTACCAGCCGATACGACTGTCGGTATTTTTACAACTAACGGGGGAACATCCCCCTTTGTCTACACTCTCGCCTCCGGTGCAGGCGATAATAACAACGCCTCATTCGCTATAGTGGGCGATGTACTCAAAAGCGCACAGGTCTTTGATTATGTTATGAAGAACTCTTACACCATCCGTGTGCGCTCTACCGACAGCGCCAATGTGAGCTACGAAAAGCAGTTCACTATTACCATCACCACCGACGGCAAATTGCACCTGACTTCGATGTGTACGGGCCGCTGGCGGGTTCGAAACCCAAATAGTGTTTCAAAGGATTTCAACTGGGATGTGGTTAATGGTACAGAAAATGGTACTGGTACTGTCCCTGCGAATGGGGAGGTATATTTTCTCACAGTTCCTGGACATAAAACCGTGCGCCTTCGTCTGGGATTAGTGCAAGATTCCGGTGATTTGCAAGATATAAAAGCAACCAATCCCGTCCCCTGTGAACAAAATGCGGGTGGTGATATCTTGGAGACGATTTTTTCCCATTTAGGTGGCTGGGTTCCGCACGGGACTTGGACGATCACGATTACTAACGGTGGGGTAACGGATGGCAGTACCCTGTTTACTCAATTGATGGTCTCTTATGCGGGCCCCGCAACCAATCTTCAACGTCTCCTTCACACTATTGAAATCAATCTTCAACTTAACGGCGCATTCATACCTACTCCAGCCATGCCCATCCAGGTTTGCTTGACCTACAATTCAGATGACCTGAACCAGGTAGGTGGTGATCCAAGTCGTTTTGTGATTGGACCCGTACCGAGCGATAGTACAGAATGGACTATGCTCTCCACAACTGTTAACCCAGACACCCACCAGGTGTGCGCAAATGTAGCCCACCTTTCGCTGTTTGATGTATTCATAAATCCACTCAGATTAGGTGAAAATCAGCGCAGATTAGGTGAAAATCTGTCATCCTCCCTTCCTGAAACAGCCTTTGTGCCTGGCGTTATCACTTTCTTACCTGAACAACCGCAGGATAAGGAATATATAAATCTTATCAGTTTAGCAAGCGAAGAAACGAGAATAGAGCCGGTCGCTGAGACGGTATCCATGCAACTTGAAATCCCTAAAATAGATCTCCTACGTGCGATTGTTGGTGTACCGTTTGTGCAGGGTAAGTGGGATTTAACTTGGCTTTATAACCAAATTGGATACTTAGAGGGCACGGCTTTTCCAACATGGAATGGTAATACCAGCTTAACCGCCCATGTGGTTTTACCGGATGGCATATTAGGGCCATTCGCTAAACTAAACACCTTACAGTATGGCGACTCGGTAATTATTCACGCATGGGGGAAACGATATATATACGAAGTGTGTACACAGGAGGAAGTCCATCCAAATACCCTAAGCGTATTTCAGCACGAAGATTATGCCTGGTTAACGATGCTGACCTGTAGCCATTATGATGAAAAGCTCAAGACTTATCGGATGCGGACTGTAGTTAGGGCTGTATTGGTGAAAATAGAGGACGAGTAATGTAAGGAAATGTAGCATGTTAGAAGTCAAAGTAAAGCAAGATAATATAGATTTCGGCGATGGTCTTGCACTGAACTTTCAGCGCACACTGCGCATCCCGGATGACGGCAAGACCTATCCATTACCACCAGGGTTGGGCGCTTTCCCGATTTGCCAGGTGAAAGATTACCCGAAACGCGTGCCGGAGGATTGGCTAGAACACGGGGGTGTGTTCATCTCGATGTACCAGCGTGAAGCGCTATGGATCAGTTTCCAGGATCGTTATTGGAAACCGAACGCGGTCAAGGTGGCGGTGGGTAAAGTCAATGCTGTTTCTACTAAACCCTGGGAGCAGAAGCTGCTACCCGGTGAGAACGATTATCTGGTGTGTCCACCACAACCCTGGCTGGATGGCATCAACGCTGGGGAAGGGTACATACGCCAGTTCATGGCTATGCCATTGGGGATGGGGTATACCGTTGAAGCTCAGGTCACAGGAGAAGAAAAGTTTGGTGGTATCCAGGTCATTGTCTACGAATCCAAACCAGGCAAATTCCCCGACCAGCCTCCCCCCAGAGAGGTGTTGTATGCCACGCTGGGATCCAAGGTGATGGAGATGGCGCCACTAATTCTCAGCCAAGCGGCGGAGATGGGCTTAGCGGCTGGTGGAAAGATGAAGCAAAAGATCTACCCTGACCCGCATGGCATCGATACTTGGGACCAGGAGAATTATGGACGGGTGTTTGTCCACATTGTCAACAGCCTGATGTACCGCGAGATCACCGGCATGGAACCCCCACTCACCCCGGTAACCGCCAAAACCTACGCTCAATATAGCCTGCCCTGGTTTGACCTGTACGACGAAAAAATGGGTGATATTGCCGCGTCGGAAGCATTTGAGAAAATCAAGACTGTTAAAGTAATTGATAAGGTAAAAGGCTTCACGCCGCAACAGGATGATGGCTCCATAGAAATACCCGAAGAGAATATAATCAAATATAAAACGGATGCAGATGAACCCTTAGATAATGGCAAATGGTAACTCCTTTGGTGCTACCATGGCAAAGCCTGATGATACGCCCGAAACGGTCATTCACCGAAAGGATGAATTGATGAATACCAACAAGATTTCTGGAAGGGCTAGTGTGACATTTGGGTAAAAGAAGCCGCTGACAGTGGAAGAGGTACAGAAGTATGAATTGGGAAGAATTAACGGGGGATCAATTCCACCAGGCCGTAGAGACCGCACAAGGCGTATGCCCTTCTGCCCTTGTCTTGTGTCGAACGACATGGGCATCACCTACCCGTCGGGACGGATATGTTTATTGGTCGCGAGCTCTGCCGCCGGGCAGCAGCGATCGAACCCGCGATTATTTTCCCCGACATTATATTCACACAGATTTTCGAAGCGTGCCATTGCCAGGGCACCATCGCCATTGACCCTGAGCTCATTTTGCACTTGCTGGATAATGTCTGTCGCGAGATAGCCCGTAATGGGATGAAAAAGATCGTCATTGTCAATGCGCACGGTGGCAATGAGCATCTTATTCAGTTTTTTGCTCAAATCCAGCTTGCACAGCATCGGGACTATGTTGTTTACGTAGTTGAGCCGCTATTGCGACCTGAGGATGAAAAAATCATTACAGCCCAATGGCAAACAACCGTTGATGGGCATGCTGGTGAGTGTGAGACCAGCCAGGTCCTGGTAATTCGACCCGAGTTAGTTCAGATGAACCACCTGCCATCTGATCAAGAGGGGATGCCTAAAGAACATCTGAAGGATTTTCAGCAGGTGGGTGTCAGTACCGGTATCTGGTGGTATGCGGACCATCCTACACACTATCGAGGCGACGGCAGACCAGCAACTGCGGAAAAAGGCGAACGCTATCTTGCTGCCAGAGCTCGAGCTTTGGCAGCCGCTATCCTAGTAACTTGGATTCAACTCTTAAGTGCAACAGGGCGACTAAAGAATACCTCAAAGGGCGTCTTGAAGTCAAGGCATTTACGTGGTCGTTTATTTAGTAAAAGCATGGCAACTTCAAGCTCGTTCGAAGTGA
>Ga0315284_10004649_pt1 | contig 19478 bp, 16 predicted proteins | sample YL17G09_16_MG_FD_203696 | JGI IMG/M metagenome (GOLD analysis project Ga0315284, IMG submission 203696) | Sediment microbial communities from Yellowstone Lake, YNP, Wyoming, USA - YL17G09_16 | ecosystem: Environmental > Aquatic > Freshwater > Lake > Sediment | place: USA: Wyoming | collected... | reverse complement strand
AAAAGCCGCTGGGCCCTGATCTGGCCCGCGGCTCCGGTCCTGCCTGGCGGCGCTGCCGCCGCGTGACTAGGCCGAGCTGGGCACAGATCGCCCGCAGAGCGCGCCGACAGGGGCGGTGCAGGACCGCTCCCGGGCGCTCATGAGGAAGATCCGGTTGCTCATTCGGTGACTCACGCTCCGTGTGTCGTGGACGCGGGACTGCCGCGCCGCGGCGGACAGTACGCCCGCCGTCGGGTGCCTGTCAAGTCGCGATCTCGCGTGTGTCCACGTGCCCGGGTGAATCGATCGTCACCCGCGCAGCGCCGAATCGCCGCGCCGAATCGCCGCGCAGCGCCGAATCGCCGCGCCGAGTCCCGGCAGCATCGAGGGCGCCCCGTGCCGGCACGAAACCCCGCTCCGGGGGATGGGATTCGGCTCGTTCGGCGCGGGTTTCGTGCCTACCGAACACCCCGGCTATTCCGTGGGGACTCGGCGCGGTCTTCAGGTCACGTCGGCCGAACCTGGATCCGCCGTCCGCGCCTGGACCGCGGGAGACGCAGGGACGATCTTCATGCCGGCGGGGTGCGTGCCGGTGCGGGTCAGGGCTGCTTCTTCTGTTCGGCCACCTGGCGCTCGACCTCCTTCTGGATCGAATCCTCGCGTCGGTCCTTGGCGCGACGGCCAAGCCAGAAGCCGATGACGACCGGCCAGGAGAAGCTGGCGATCGCGCCGATGCCCGCGGCCGCGACGTACCACGGCATGAGATCCGTCGGGTTCACGACGGTGCTCAGCCACAGGATGAGGAACGTGAGGAGCGCCCCGATGGAGACGCCGATGAGCCGCTGGATCATTGCCTCTCCCCTCGCTTTGGGTCGCCCCCTGAAGTTGCTCGCAGTATCGCGCACGCGAGACGGCGGGGAGGCGTGGCCGCGGTGCAGGCGCGGCCACGGTGCCGACAGCCAGCGACTCGGACCGCTGAAGCGGCCAGCGATCCTGTCACCGGGGTACGTAGCGGGGTCGTGTTCCCGGCCCCCTCGCCTGGCCCCCGTCCGCCCCCCCGCTCGCCGCTCGCGGGAGTGCCATTCACATTCCCGGGGGAGCGACGCGGACAAGGGCCGACCGCAACCTCCCCGACGGGCCTTCCCGGTGGCCACGGCGGAGCCGAGCGCCCCGGTCGCAGCCGGGCTCGTGCGGGAATGCAGGGTGGCTGACCCGTCCCCTGGGTGGTCCTGGCACGGGATCTTCCCCGGGGCGGGCGGGCCCGAGGCCCCGGGCGCGGTTTGGGGCCCTGGATCTCCCACAAATGTGAATGAGATTCACGCGGCCCCGGAGGCGCTGCCGGCCCGCCCGCTGCACGCGGCCCCGGCGCGCCGCCAGCCGCCGTCGGCGCCGTCGCGAGCGTCCAGGCATGATCGCCTCTCGCGCCATCGCGGTGAGGGTGACAACGTCGCTATCCGCTTGGCCCGGACATGATGGCCGGCCTCTGAAAGAAGGCGTGGCCGCGGTTGACTGCGTCCGGGGCGCCGCGTACGCTCGATGGCCCGACCACGGCTGCCGAGAGGAACGCCCGTGTCGTCACCTGTCCCGGCCGCGACCCTGTCCGCGCTCGTCGGCGCGCACCTCCTGGACGCGCCGCTGGCCGCCCTGGCGTGGGTCCTCGCGGAGCGAGGTGTCCCCGTCCTCGTGGCGGGGCGCGATCCGGCGACGGTGGCGTCGCTCCTCGACGCGCTGGTCGGGGCGCTCCCGGCGGACCGGCGGCCGGATGCCGCGGCGCCGGGCGAGACGGGCCGGCTCGTCCGGGTGGCCGGGACCCTGGCTGCCGATTCGCCGCCGGACGTCTTCCGGGCGGCGCTCGCGGCGGCGACCGGGCGGAGCGGGTTCGCGGCGGCGATCGACGCAGATGACCTCTCGGGGGTGTTCGGCGTGCTGGCGCGCCTGGGGCTGTCGGACGACGCGGCGTCGTTCCTCGGCGTCGTGCTCGTCGTGGAGCGGCGTCCCGAAGCCGGGGGCGAGGCGCGCGTCGTGGCCGCCCACTACCTCCGCCCGCTGGTCCGGGATGCGGGAGGCCATCCGCGGCGCCAGCGGCCGGCGGTCCTCGCGACGTGGGAGCCGGCCGGCGATGGCTGGGAGGACTTCGCCTGGGGGATCGTGCCCGACCTCGCGGAGCGAACCCGGATGCGCGCCGGCGACCTCGAGGCGGAGCGCGAGCGCCGGGCGGCCGTGCTCTCCGGCCAGGCGCACGGCAGGTCGGTCGGCTAGGCTCGCAGCCACCGCTTCGCTTCGCCCGGAGGCCTCCCCAGATGCCGGCACCCGCGTCGCCCGTCCGTGCGCTCCCGATCGGGGAGCCCTCCCTCCGCCCGCTCTCGCCCGACGGCCTGGCCCGGCTCCACGCCGCGAGCCTGCGGATCCTGGCGGAGACCGGCGTCGCCGTGGGCTCGGCGGGGATCCGCGACCGCCTCGCCGCGGCCGGGGCCCGGGTCGACGGCGACCGGGTCCGCCTGCCGGCGGCGCTCGTTCAGGCGGCGCTCGCGGCGGCTCCGCGAGCCTATACGCTCGCCGCCCGCGAGCCCGCCTGGGACCTGCCGCTCGACGGCGCCCACGGGTACCTGTCGGTGGATGGGAGCGCCGCCGAGATCCTGGACCTTGAGACCGGTCTGCGTCGTCCGTCCACGGAGGCGGACCTGGCGCAGGTCACGCGACTCGCCGACGCACTCCCGGAGATCGCCTTCCTGTGGCAGGGCGTGGAGGCCGGTGACCGGCCCGTCCCCGTCCGGCCGCTCCACGAGCTGCGGACGCAATTTGCGAACAGCGGGAAGCACGTCCAGCTCATGACGGCGGTCACGCCACTCGCCGCCCGCGGTGCCGTCGAGCTGGCGCGGGCCGTGGCCGGGGGCGCCGACGCGCTGCGCGCCCGCCCGATCCTCTCGTCGTTCCAGGTGAGCCTGAGCCCGCTCCAGTTCGAGGGCGACGCGCTCCACGCGGCCCTCGTCTACGCCGACGCCGGGGTGCCGGCCGGCTTCGTCGTGATGGCGATCGGCTGCGCCACGGCGCCGGCCACGCCCGCCGGCGTCCTGGCCCAGACCAACGCCGAGGTCCTCGCCGGCGTCACGATCCTCGAGACGCTCGCCCCCGGATCCCCCACCTTCTACGGCGCCTGCTCGACCACGATGGATCTCCGCAGCGGCCTCGTGGCCTGCGGCGGGCCGGAGGATCTCCTCTACCAGGCTGCGTTCGCCCAGCTGGCCCGCCACTACCGGCTGCCGTCGAGCGTCGGGACGTTCGCCCCGGGCGCCAAGTCGCCCGACTGGCAGGCCGGCCTGGAGAACGGCCTGTCCGGCCTCGTCAGCCTCCTCGCGGGCGCCGACATGCTGTCCGGCGCGGGGCTCCTCTTCGCGGCCCGCGTCTTCGCCCTCGAGGAGATGGTCCTCGACGCGGAGATCTTCGGGCTCGTCCGTCACCTCGCCGCCGGGATCGCGGTGGACGACGAGACGCTGGCGGTGGAGGTGATCCACGAGGTCGGCCCGGCGGGCAACTTCCTGGCCGAGGACCACACGCTTGCCCACATGCGCGGCCTGTGGCAGCCGCGTCTCTTCGACCGGGGCACCTGGGAGGATTGGGAGGCGCGCGGCCGGCCGACGCCCCGCGACCGGGCCCGCGAGCGCGCCCGCTCGCTCCTCGCCACGCACGTCCCGCCGCCGCTCGCCGACGGGGTGGGGGAGGAGCTCGACCGGATCGTGGCCGCCTTCTCGCGCGAGGCCGGCGTCGGCTGACATCGTTCCTTCGGCCCGGGGAGGAAGGGCCGCCCGGACGGGTGCCCCGGCACCCGGTGCGTCGTACCATGGGCGAGCCGCGGGTCCCCGGCGCCCGACGCCGGCCGGGCCGCGGCGCGTCACCCACCGCCAGCCGCGCGGCGCGGGCACCGCCCCGCCGCCCGCCACCGACAGGAGATCCGCGCCCATGGCCACCGTCGCCGCCTCCGTCTCCGAGCTGATCGCCCTCCTCGACGGGACCGCCCGCATCGAGGGGGACCGCGTGGTCGTCACCGACGAGGCCGCCTTCCGCGCCGGCACGATCGAGGACCTTGCCTGGACCCAGACGTTCTCCGAGGACGCCGCGACGGTCGAGGCGGCCCGCTGGATCATCTGGGAAGCCAGCCAGGCCCTTGGCGCCCGGTCGGCCAGCATCCAGGACTTCTACGCGGCCCGCGCGCGCGGCGAGATAGGCGGGTTCACCGTCCCCGCCATCAACATCCGGATGGACACCTTCGACACCGCGAAGGCGGTCTTCGCGACGGCGAAGGAGAAGGGCGTCGGGCCGGTCATCCTCGAGCTTGCCCGGTCGGAGCAGACGTACACCTGGCAGCGCGTCTTCGAGTACGCCCCCAACTGCCTGGCGGGCGCGATCGCGGCGGGCTGGGTCGGCCCGGTCTTCATCCAGGGCGACCACTACCAGTTCAACGCCAAGAAGTACGCCGCGGATCCCGAGACGGTGACCGAGGAGATCCGCACTGCCTGCCGTGACGCGATCGCAGCCGGCTACCTGAACATCGACATCGACAGCTCGACCCTCGTGGACCTCTCGAAACCGACGGTCGACGAGCAGCAGCGGGTCAACTACACCCGTGCGGCCGAGATTACCGCGCTCATCCGTGAGCTGGAGCCCGAGGGGATCACGATCTCCGTCGGGGGCGAGATCGGCGAGGTCGGCAAGCGGAACTCGAACGAGGCCGAGCTGCGCGCCTACCTCGACGGCTACCGCCGCGAGCTCGACGCTCGCGCGCCGGGCACGGTCGGCGTGAGCAAGGTGAGCGTCCAGACCGGCACCAGCCACGGTGGCGTGCCGTTGCCGGACGGCGGCGTGGCCGAGGTCAAGCTCGACTTCGAGGTCCTGCGTGTCCTCGGCGAGGTCGCCCGGACCTGCGGTGCCGCCGGCGCGGTCCAGCACGGCGCCAGCACCCTGCCCGACGACCTGTTCCACATCTTCCCGACGGTGGAGACCGCCGAGATTCACCTTGCCACGGGCTTCCAGAACGCCGTCTACGAGCACCCCGCCTTCCCGGCCGACCTCCACGCCGAGATCGAGGCCTGGTGCTTCGCGAACGCCGCCGACGAGCGCAAGGAGGGGATGACGGACACCCAGTTCGTCTACACCACCCGCAAGAAGGCGATCGGGCCATTCAAGCGGCAGACCTGGGGCCTCCCGACGAAAAGCGAGATCCTCGCCAGCCAGGCGACGAAGCTCGCCTTCCTCTTCGACCAGCTGAAGGTGACCGGGACGGTCGACCTGCTCGGCCGCTACGTCCCGAACGGGCCGGAGTGGCACCGCGCGGCCCCCGAGGCCCTGAAGTCTGCGGTCGCGGCCTCGTGACCGTGGTCGAATCCGCGCCCCACGGCGCTGCCTGGAGCGCCTCGTTGCGTCGTGCCGCCGAGGCCGATCTCGCGGCCTGGCTCTCGCTGGCGCTCGAGATGTGCGACGAGGCCGACCGCATCGCCCTGCGCTGGTATCGCCGCGAGGTGCCCACCTCGCGCAAGCCCGATCGCACGTTCGTCACCGAGGCCGACCGCGCGATCGAGCGCCTCGTCCGGGACCGGATCCGGGCCATCTACCCGGACCACGGCTTCGTCGGCGAGGAGTATGGGGACGAGGACGGCGCAGCCGGCGTCCGCTGGTACATCGACCCGATCGACGGAACCCATAACTTCATCCGCGGCGTGCCGCTCTTCGGGACCCTGCTGGCGGTGGAGGTCGACGGCGAGATGCAGGTCGGGGTGATGGCGGCCCCGGCGATGGGCGAGCGCTGGTATGCCGCGCGGGGTCGCGGCGCGTGGGCGGTCGCCCGCGACGGCCTGCGCCGGCGGCTGCTGGTGAGCTCGGTGGACGCTCTTGGGGAGGCCCAGCTCATCTACGGCAGTCGCCGCGAGAATGTCGCGTCGGGGCTCATGCCCGGCTTCGACGCCGTCATCGACGCCTGCTGGCGCGACCGCGGCTTCGGCGACTTCTGGGGCTATGCGCTGGTGGCAGAGGGTGCCGCCGAGGCGATGCTGGAGACCGGCATGCACAGCTGGGACGTGGCGGCCCCGATGGTCATCATCGAGGAGGCGGGCGGCCGGGTGACGGACATGAGCGGGGCGCGCGACGTCAATGCCGCGAGCTTCGTCGGCTCGAACGGGCTCCTCCACGAGGAGCTGCTGCGAGGCCTGGCAAGCCCCGGCTGATCGAAGGCGGCCTCGCCGCGCCCGGGCCGCGTCGTGCAAGGAATCCGGGTCGACCACGCTCCGCTTGACGCGCAGAGCGCCGTCAGGGGCGCGGATCGGTCCTGTAACGCAGCGTGGTCGGTCGCGAAAGCGTGCACGGAACGGCGCGGAGGGCGCGCCTCGCCGCGACGCGCTCAGGCGCTGGCAGCGGCGACGCTCTCCTCGAGGATCCCCAGGGCGAGATCCGCCTCGTGGGCCGTGGTGACGAGGGGCGGGATGATCCGCGTCACGTTCGCGTACGCCCCGGCCGAGAGCACGATCAGCTTCCGTTCCAGCGCCCCGGCGATGACGCGCTTGGCGAGGTCGGGATCGGGGACCCGCCCGTCGCCGTCGCTGGGCTTCACGAATTCCATGGCCACCATGCACCCGAGGCCGCGCGCGTCGCCGACAGCTGGGTGCCGCGCCTGGATCTCGCGCAGGCCGGCGAGGAGCTGGGCGCCGCGCTCGCGCGCGTTGGCCACGAGCCCCTCCTCGGCGACCACGTCGAGGGTCGCGTTGGCGGCGGCGCAGGCCACGACGTTGCCGCCGTAGGTGCCGCCGTGGGCCCCCGGCCGCCACGCCGCGAGGAGCTCCTCGCGGGCGATGATCCCCGAGAGGGGAAGGCCGGACGCGATCCCCTTGGCGAAGACCAGGATGTCCGGCTCCACGTCCCAGTGGCGCACCGCGAAGAGCTCCCCGGTCCGCCCGACGCCCGTCTGGACCTCGTCGGCGATCAGGAGCATCCCGTGGCGGCGGGTGATCTCGCGGAGGCGCGGCAGGAAGCCGGGCGGGGGCACGACGTAGCCGCCTTCGCCGAGGACCGGCTCGACGATGATCGCCGCAACGTGCTCGGGGTAGGTCAGGGTGTGCAGCGCGTAGTCCAGCTGCTCCTCCCAGTCGCACGTGCACCCCGCGTCGGGGGCGTGGGCCCCGCCGGGGGCCCGGTAGCAGTACGGGAAGGCGGTGCTGTAGACGGAACCGGGGAGAGGCTCGAAGTCGCCGCGGTAGACGTTCTTGGCCGTCGTGAGGGCCATCGTCTGGGCCGTGCGACCGTGGTACCCGCCCCGGAAGGTGAGGATAACGGGGCGCTTCGTGGCCGCCCGGGCCAGCTTGACGGCGGCCTCCACCGCCTCCGCCCCGGAGTTGGAGAGGAAGGCCTGCCACGGCCCGCCCGGAAGGACGGTTCGCAGCCGGTCGTGGAGCCGCAGCCCCGCCTCGTGGTAGACGATGTTCTGCTGGCCGTGCAGGAGCCGCGCTGCCTGCGCCTGGACGGCGGCCACGACGCGGGGATGGGCGTGACCCGTGTTGGTGACGCCAATCCCGGAGCTGTAGTCGAGATACCGCTCGCCGTCGATGGTGACCAGCCAGCTGCCCTCGCCGCGGTCGACGGTGATGCTCGTCACCCGGCCCCACACGGCGGGCACCACGGACCGGTCCGGGAGTGGGTCTCGGGTCGTGGCGGCCGGCTGCGCGGCGCGGGAATCGCTCATCGCCTGGCTCCTCTGCAGGGATCCTGCCGGTCGGCGTCATCGCCCGGAGACGAGTGAGGGTCGCCGGCGCTGAGCATACGCCCGTCGGAGGCCTGGCAGCCCCGTCCGGCCTGGCAGGCAGGGCGCGGCGGGGTGGGTGACGAAATGCTCGGCAGGCTCACCGGGCGGGTGATGCGGCACGCCGGTCACGCGTGACCGGCGTGCTTCCGGGGCTCTCTCTGAAGCGAAAGTAGCACCCTGGGTCACGCAGCCACCGGGCTGAGGGTCACCTGGAAGCCCAACGCCTCGATCTGGCGGACGAGGTGGCGGGCGTGACGCTCCGGGTCGTGGCGACGCGAGAACCAGTCCCCGCCGAGGTCGGCGTAGGGGACAGCGCGATCGAGGATGTGGTAGGCGGCGACGAGGATCGAGTGCTTGAGGGCGACGGTGGCCTTGGCGTGGCCCCGGCGGGGTCGCAGGCGGGCGTATTGCGCGGCGAGATACGTGCCCTTGGAGCGCGCGGCGGCCTTGGCCGCCTCGTTCAGATGGACCTGCAGCCACTTCGGTCCCTTGCGGTCCGGCCGGTCTTGGACTTGCCGGCGGACTCGTGCTGACCCGGACAGACGCCCGCCCACGAGGCGAGCCGGCTCGCGTCGCCGAAGCGGGTCATGTCGACGCCGATCTCGGCGACGAGCGCCTCGGCGCAGCGCCGGTCGATGCCCGGGATCGTGTCCAGGAGGGCGACCTGTGCGCGGAAGGGCTCAATCACGCGGTCGATCTCGGCCGACAGGCGCCCGATCGCCTCGTCGAGGTAGTCGAGCACAGCTGAGGATCTCGCCGACGAGCAGCGCGTGGTGGGCGCTGAAGCGCCCGGTGAGCGCCTCCCGGAGGGCCGGGATCTTCGCCCGCAGCGCCCCCCTGGCGAGCTCGGCCAGGGCCACCGGGTCGCGGGTGCCCTCGACGAGGGCGGCGAGCATCGCCCGCCCCGAGACGCCGAGGATGTCGGAGGCCACCGAGGAGAGCTTGAGACCGGCATCCTGGAGCACCTTGTCGAGACGCTGGGCCTCACGGCTGCGCTCCTCGATCTGGGACTTCCGGTAGCGGGTGAGATCGCGCAACTCGCGAATCTCCGGGGGTGGCACGAACCTGGGCCGCACGAGCCCATGCTCGACGAGCTGGGCGATCCAGGCCGCGTCGGCCAGGTCGGTCTTGCGCCCGGGCACGTTGCGCAGGTGGCGGGCGTTGAGGAGCCAGCAGGGCGGCGGTCGTCGTGCCGAACTCCGCGGTCTCGACCTGCGGCGCGCCCCGCCCGTCGCGGACCCGCACGCAGGCGACCACCGTGTCCTTGTGGATGTCGAGCCCCGCGCAGCGCTCGATCAGCGTGTCCATGAGGCAACCCTCCGCTATCGGTCCGTGCACCGCCGGGCCACCTGGAGGGACCTCACTCGCGTGGAATCTGAAGCTCGCGCTCGCGGCGCAGTCAATCGTGCCCCGAGGTCCCCGCGTCCCACTATGAAACGGGCTCCATTGGCACCAATGAGAAGCCGACGTCACCAGGCGACCCGCGCCTAGTTTCATCGGTCTCGGGTGGCCGCGCCAGCGGCCCGCCACCACTATGAAGAAGGGCCGGCCGTCAAGACCCGTGTCTGACGATCGGGCACTCCGGTGCTGGCTGGAGTCGAGCTCATCTCTCTACTGCCTCCTCGGGGGAGGACCAGGTTGGATCGGATGCTCCGGCGGCCCATCTCAGGCGAGGGTCGTCAAGCGACCAGAGAGGCTACGGGGTGCCTGCCGGGAGCGAACGGCTCGTTCTTCGTGAACATGTGCCAGATCACGGTGCTGAGCTCGCGGGCGATCTCGACCCGGGCGACCTTCGACCCCCGCTGACGGCCGAGGCGCTTCTTGGTGTGTTCGTACCGCTCGCGATAGGCGGGATGGCGGGTGGCGTTGGTGGTCGCCTCGATGAGGGCCCAGCGCAGGTACTTGGGGCCGTTCAGAGCGAGCGGCCCGCGGTCGTCCCGGCGGCCCGACTGGCGGACGATCGGACAGAGCCCGGTGTACCCGGTGAGCTTCTTGGGAGACGCGAAGCGCCCGATGTCGCCGATCTCGGCGGCCTTCGTATATCCCAGGACCCAGGCGATCCCGGGGACGGTCTGGAGGAGCGCCACGTACGGGTGGTCGGCACCCTGGGCCCGGAGCTCGCGCTCGCAGGCGGCGATCTCGGCGTCGAGCTCGTCGACGAAGCGGAGGCTCGTGGCCAGGGTCGTGGCCCACGGCTCGGGAATGGCGAGGCCGGCGAGGAGCTCACGTCCCCGGGCCCCGAAGAGGTCCGAGACCGGGACCGGGTGGCCGAACGCGATGAGGGTCGCGTGGATCCGGTTCTTGAGCGCGGTCCGGTGGCGGACCAGGTGGAGCCGGAACCGCGCCCGCTCCCGCTCGGCGCGGTTCGCCGGGTCGGGCAGCTCTGATCGCGGGCACGAGCTCGCGGCGGGCCAACTCGGCGAGGACCCAGGCATCGATCTTGTCGGTCTTGGCCGCGAGAGGGGCGAGTCCCTTGACCCGCAGGGCATTGGCGATCTCGACGTCCCAGCCCGCGAGCTCGAGCTGGTCGTGGACGAAGCGGGCACCGTTCATCGACTCGATCGCCGCGCTGACCGGCTGGCCGTGGCGATCCATCCGGGCGACGAGGCTCCGCAGGGCGTCGGCATCGGGGCGGACCGCGGTCACCTCGACCGTTCGCCCCTCCTCGTCGAGCACGTGCACGTCAAGCCTCTGGCGCGACAAGTCCAATCCGGCGTACAACATGTGGTGGGCCTCCTGGTGAGTGGTTCCGTCGAGAACCCACGTTCTCACTACGGAGGCCATTCTTCATGACATTCAGGCCGCGCGATCCCGCCGCTGAGCCAGGGTGCTGATGAGCACGGAACCGACCGCGATCACGAAGATGAGCGTGCCGATGACGTTGACCTGGACCGGGATCCCGATGCGGGATTTGGCGTAGATGTACATCGGGAAGGTCTGGGTCTTGCCGGAGGTGAAGTTGGTGATGACGAAGTCGTCGATGGAGAGCGAGAAGGCAAGTAGCGCGGCGGCCATGATGCCCGGGAAGATGAGCGGGAAGGTGACCTTCCAGAAGGTCGTCCACTCGTTGGCGCCGAGGTCCATGGCCGCCTCCTCGAGGTGGCGTGGGAACCCCGCCAGTCGGGCCCTGACGGTTACCACCACGTAGCTGATGTTGAACATGATGTGGGCGATCAGGATGGTGAAGAAGCTGAGCGGGAAGAACGGCGGCCTCCCGATGGCCACGAACATCGTCAGGAGCGATGCCCCGAGCACGATCTCCGGCGTCGCCATCGGCAGGGCGATGAGCATGTTGGTTGCGCCCCGGCCCCGAAACCCGTAGCGGACCAGAGCGAGGGCGATCAGCGTCCCCAGGATCGTCGCCACGAGCGTCGACAGGAAGGCGATCTCCAGGCTGAGGACCACGGCGTCCCCCAGGCCGGCGACCCCGAGCGGATCGAGCCAGTAGTCGAGTGTGAAGCCCTGCCAGACGAAGTTGCTCCGGCCGGCCGGGTCGTTGAAGCTGAACAGGGTGATCACGAGCACGGGCAGCATCAGGTACAGGACGGCAAAGCCGGTGTACAGGAAGAGGACGTTTGCCCTGAACCAGCGCCAGGCACGCACGGCAGCCGGCTGCTGCGCGTGTCGCAGGGTGGCCGCCGCGGTCGCCATCGTCAGACTCGCCCCGTGGTCAGCTCTTCCGTGCCCAGGGCCCGGGCGTAGACCGCCACGGCAGCAAGCATTCCGGCCATGAGAATGAAGCTGAGGGCGGCCGCGGTCGGGTAGTCAGTCTGTGTCAGGAAGCGGTTCTGGATGACGTTGCCGATCATGCGCGTGTCGGGGTTGCCCAGGAACTCGGCGTTGATGTAGTCGCCCATGGACGGGATGAACGTCAGCAGTGAGCCGGCGAAGACGCCCGGGAGCGACAGCGGGAAGGTCACCCGGACGAAGCTCTCGGAGATGAAGAGGGCCCCGATGATCGCCCCGGCGAGCGCCCCGCCAACGGCCAGGAACGGCGGCCAGTAGCCGAAGATCTGTCCGAGAAGGAGCCCCAGCCCGCCGCCAAGCACGATCCCGGCGATCGTCCCGCCCCGCCGCCAGGGCCCGGCGTAGAGGTCCTGGGCAGCCTCGACCAGGCGCTTGTCCACCTTCTCCAGGGCGACGTAGATCGGCAGCGTCATGAACGGCAGGAAGTCGTAGGTGAGACCAGACACGACCGCCACCGGCGTGGCCAGCACGCGGAAGTCCTCGGACAGGAACCCGAGGTCCTTGAGAGGGCCGAAGACGATGCCGCTGTCGCCCAGGATGATCTTCCAGCTAATGGTCCGGAGCAGGAAGCTGGTGAAGAACGGCGCCACGACGAGGAACAGGAGGAGGTTCTTGGCCCGTCCTCCCTTGAACGCGATGGCGTATGCCAGCGGGTAGGCGATGAGGAAGGTGAGGATGGTGGCTGCCGCCGAGTAGCCGATCGACCTGACGTAGTAGCCTTGGAACCGCGACAGGGCGGCCGTGTAGTTCGTCCAGTTGTCGAGCGAGAACGTGAACCCCTTCTCGAGCGACCCGCTCCAGAACGAGGTGATCAGCATCTGGAAGCCGGGGTACACGTAGAACACGAGCAGCCAGAGGAGGCCGGGGGCGAGCAGGAGATACGGAACCAACCGTCGGTTCCGCCTCAGGAACGCTCCCATCCCCGGCTCCGGGTGCTCGTCCGGCCGTCCGGCTCAGCCTACTCCGAGGACGCTGGCGAACTGGTCGTTGAAGTACTTCTCGTCGTCCTCGCTCAGCGCGCCGAAGTCCACCAGCCGGGCCTGGACCTCCGACGGCGGGAAGGCGATGGGGTCATCCTTGATCTCGGGCACCTTCTGGAGCATCACCTCGTCGGCACCCTTCACCGGGGAGAGGTAGTAGACGTACAGCTCAACGTCGGCCGCATTCTCCGGGTCGTAGTAGAAGTCGATCGCCAGCTCCGCGGTGAACTTGTGAGCGGCCCCCTTGGGGATGAGGCAGTTGTCCGTCCAGATGATGCCGCCCTCGTCCGGGATGGCGAAGCGGAGTCCCTCCTTCTCGATCACCGCCTGCATCATGTCGCCCGACCAGGCCATGGCCAGGACAGCGTCACCGGACTTGAGATCCTCCGCGTAGGAATTGCCTTTCACGTCGCGGACGATGCCGGCGTCCTGGGCGGCCTTGAGCACGCCAATGGCGGCGTCGCACCCGGCCCGGTCGGGCTTGGCCGGGTCGAGGCCGAGGCTGATCATGGTCAGCCCGATCGTGTCCCGCATCTCGGTCAGGTACTCGACCTTGCCCCTCCAGCGCGGGTCGTCGGCGAACAGGGCCTTGACGCTCGTCAGCGGCCCGGTGACCGCCTCGTCATAGCCGAGGCCGGTCATGCCCGACTGCCACGGCGCCGCATAGTCGTTGCCCGGATCCCATGACCGGCTCCGGAAGCGGTCCTTGAGATTGGCGGTGAAGTTCGGCATGTTGGCCTTGTCGAACCGCTCGAGCCAGCCGAGGCGGACGAGCCGGATTGCCATCCAGTCGGTCAGGGTGACGATGTCCCAGCCGGTGTCCTGGCCGCCTCTCAGCGCGTCCTTGATCGTGCCGAAGAACGAGTCGTTGTCGTCGACGACCTCCTGGTACTTGACGGTCGTCCCGTGCTTCTCCTTGAAGCGGTCAAGGGTTGGGTGCTTGTTGGGGTCGTTCTCGTCGACGTCGATGTAGTAGGTCCAGTTCGCCCAGTTCAGCTCGGCGCTTGGCGTCTGGGCCGGCGTCGGCTCCTGCGTTGGGCTCGGGGCGGTTGATGCGGGTGGGGCGCTCGATGCCGGTGTGGGCGCCGCGGTGGGTTCGGCCGAGGGACTCGTGGCGCTCGTGCCGCAGGCGGCCAGGAAGGCCGCGATCCCGGCCAGCGTGGACCCCTGCAGCATCCGGCGCCTGGTGACGGGGGTGCCGAGCACTCCCTGTTCCCGCTCCGCCATCGGTTCCTCCTCCTGCATTCGCCGTTGTGCTCGCCGCCGCCCTAACCCGTCCCGGGCTCGGCGTCGCCCCCGGTCCCCGCCGGGTCGACCACGAACGAGTGTTCCGGCTGCCAAGCGAGACGGACACCGTCGCCCGGTCGCTGGAGCGCGCCGTGGACCGCGCGGCCGGTGTTCTGCTGGTAGACGGTGACCACCGCGCCCCAGCGGGTGGCCACGCTGAACTGAGTGTGAACGCCCAGGTACGAGACGTCCCGGATCGTGCCCTCGAGGGTGTTGGCGGCGGGCGTCGGCTCGTCGTCCCCGTCGATGAGGCGGATCTTCTCCGGCCGGACGCCGACAGCGACGTCCACCCGACCGCCGATCAGCTTCACAGGGACCCGGACGACCGCCTGGTCGGCGAGCCGGACGATGGCCGCGTCTCCGTCCTGGCCCACTACGTTCCCGTCGAGCAGGTTCGATTTGCCCAGGAAGCCGGCGACGAACCGGGTCGCCGGGCGCTCGTAGAGCGTCTCGGGGTCGGCCAGCTGCTCGTAGTGTCCCAGGTTCATCACGGCGATGCGATCGGACATCGTCATCGCCTCCTCCTGGTCGTGGGTCACGTAGACGAAGGTGATGCCCACTTCCTGCTGGATCCGCTTCAGCTCCAGCTGCATCTGCTTGCGGAGCTTGAGATCCAGGGCCCCGAGCGGCTCGTCCAGGAGCAGGACGGCCGGGCGGTTCACGAGCGCGCGCGCCAGCGCGATCCGCTGGGCTTGGCCGCCCGAGACCTGGCTCGGCCTGCGGCGCTCGAAGCCGACCAGTTCCACCAGGCGGAGCACTGCGGCGACCCGGCTCCGGATCTCGTCGCCGCGGACACCCTTGCGCCGCAGCCCGAAGGCGACGTTCTCGAAGATCGAGAGATGCGGGAACAGGGCGTAGTTCTGGAAGACCGTATTCACGTTCCGGCGGTACGGCGGCAGCCAGGTCACGTCCTGGCCGTGCAGCTCGATGAGCCCGGATGTCGGCTCCTCGAAGCCACCGATCATGCGGAGCGTCGTGGTCTTGCCGCAACCAGACGGCCCGAGGAGGGAGAAGAACTCGCCGTCGTGCACCTCGAGGTCGATGTGGTCGACGGCGGCCACGTCCCCGAACTTCTTCACGACATCCACGAGCCGGACTTCGACGGCGTTCGCCACGGGCGTCTCGCTGCTCCTCTGGGCGACGGAGGATCGCGACGGCGGACCACCCGGGGACGGGGCGGCCGATCGCGCGTCGGTGGCGCGCCTCCTCCCGCGTGTTCACCGACTCTACCGCGGGACAGTAGCGCTAGCGATCGTACGGGCGCGCGGAAACCCGTGTCAACCCGGAACCGGATCTGCGGGTTTCGTCGTCTGCGGGTTGCTTCCGTGCGAATCCCGCGCGACCTCCGCGTGAGGCCCGCCCGGAAACAGGGGTGACGGCGCTCTGCCCGCGCCCGCGCTACGATCTGGTCCCGGGCGCGACGCCCGCGGACCGCGTCTCGCCCCCAGCAGCGGAAGGATCCTGCCGCCTTATGAGCACGCTCACCGAGGGCGCCGTCTTCGACGCCCTGCGCACCGTCCAGGAGCCCGAGCTGGGCCGCGACATCGTGACCCTCAACATGGTCAAAGGGATCGTGATCGACGGGCCGAAGGTCGCCTTCACGATCGAGCTGACCACACCCGCCTGCCCGCTCAAGGACGAGATCGAGACGAATGCCCGGGCCGCCCTCGGCGGGATCGGCGTGGCCGACGTGGAGATCACGTGGGGCGCGATGGTGCGCCGCGCCGCTCCTGCAGCGGGCCCCCAGCTCCTGGCGGGCGTGAAGAACATCATCGCCGTCGCCTCCGGGAAGGGCGGGGTCGGGAAGAGCACCGTCAGCACCAACCTGGCGGTCGCGCTGGCCCAGGCCGGCGCCGCGGTCGGCCTGCTCGACGCTGACATCACGGGACCGAACATCCCCCTGCTGATGGGCATCGAGGGCGCCCCCACGGCCAGCGCCGACAACAAGATCCGCCCGCTCGAGCGGTACGGGGTGAAGGTGATCTCCATCGCCTTCTTCGTCCCGGATGGGCAGCCGATCGTCTGGCGCGGTCCCCTCGTGGGCGGTGCCATCCAGCAGTTCCTCCGCGACGTCGACTGGGGCGAGCTGGACTACCTCGTCGTCGACCTGCCGCCGGGTACCTCGGACGCCCAGCTGACGCTGGCCCAGGCCGTCCCCATCTCCGGCTCCATCCTCGTCAGCACCCCACAGCAGGTGGCGATCGCCGACGTGGGGAAGGCGCTGGCGATGTTCCGCCGGATGAGCGTCCCCGTCATCGGGATCGTGGAGAACATGAGCGCCTTCGTCTGTGCGCACTGCGGCGAGGCGACCGAGATCTTCGGCCGCGGCGGCGTCGAGCGCTTCGCCCGCGAGCACGACGTGGAGTTCCTGGGCGGGATCCCGCTCGACGTCACCGTTCGCCAGGGCGGCGACGCGGGGATCCCGGTGGTGGCCCAGCGCGAGCCGGGGCCGGCCGCCCGGGCGCTCACGACCATCGCCGGGATCGTGGCCGCGCGCATGTCGGTGCGGGCGGCCCGTCAGCAGCCGGTCCTCACGATCAGCTGATCCGCGGCGGACGCTTCCGGCCGGGTATGATCGCCGCACACGACATCGCCGCACCGGAGGTGGCACCTGAGCCCGATCGATCCCGCCGGCGATCCACAGGCACCGCCGGCCGGCCCTGACCAGCCCGTCGACCCCTCGACCCGGGCGGGCGAACCCTCGCCGCCCGCCGGCGACCAGGGCGGTGCGCCGCCGCCCGCCGGGCCGTCGCCCGGCCCCCCGCCCATCGGGCCGCCGTCGCCACCACCCGGCATCCGGGAGCAGGTCGCGCGCACGACCGGGGCCGGTCGGCGCCTGGTCGCCGCGCACGTGGACCTCGCGAAGGCCGAGCTCGCCGTCATCGTCGAGGATGCCAAGCACGTTGCCGTCCAGGTCGGGCTGGCCCTGGCGCTCCTCCTCTACGTCGGGCTCCTGGTCCCGGTCGGGCTGGCCCTCTTCATGGGCGAGTGGCTCTTCGGCTCGATGGGCTGGGGGATCCTGCACGGGACGCTGTGCTCCATCGCGAGCGCGGTCATCCTGATCCTGGGTGCCCTGCGGGTCTCGCCGAGGTACCTCGCCGGGATGCTCCTCGTCGCGGCCCTGGTCGGGATCGGCGTCGGGACGGTGCTGGGACTCGCGGTCCCGAACGCGGCGTACGCCGCGATCGGGACGTCGCTGGTCCCGGGCGTGGACGCCGGCGTCCGGCCGCTCCTCGTCGGCATGGCCCTCTGGGCGGTCGTCTTCGGCCTGCTCGGGGTCCTCGCCGGCGCCCGCGTCGGCGGTCCCGGCGGGGCGTTCGGCGGGCTCGTCGCCGGGGCGCTCGTCGGCGTGCTGGCCGGCGCCTGCACGGCAATCAGCTTCAGCCCCCAGGTGGGCGCCGCGCTGGGCGTCAGCACGGCCCTGGTCGCCTGGCCCGTCCTGGCGGCCCTGGCCCTGCGCGGGTACGACCCGGAGGAGCTGAAACGGCGCTTCGTGCCGCAGGCCTCCATCGATGCCGCCCGGGAGACGATGGACTTCGTGCAGGAACGCCTGCCGGGCAGGAAGGACGACCGGGAATGACCGAGGGACAGACTCCGCCGCCGCCCGACCGCCCCGCCGGCCGGGTCGCCCCGGCCGCGCTTGCGAGCGACCCCGCGGCGAAGGCCGCCACCTCCGAGGTGGTGGCGGCGCGGGAAGCGCTGACGGGCGAGCTCGCCACGCTGCGCGCGAGCGCGCGCGCCGCCGTCGACGTGCGGGCCAAGGTGCGCCGCAATCCCGGCAGGACCGCCGCCGTCGTCGGCGGCGCCTCGTTCCTGGCCGTCGGCGGGCCCCGGCGGGTGTTCCGTGCCGTGAAGCGACGCGTGGTCGGCGACCCGGAGCCCCTCCCGGCCAGCCTCCTTCCCGACGAGGTCGAGAAGGCCGTCCGGGCCCTGGGCGACGACGGGGCGAAGGTGCGCGGGGCGCTGGAGCGGGGGTTCGCCGGCTGGCTGGACGCGACGGCGAAGGACCGCCGGGCGGAGGGCCGCCAGCGCTCCGTCGTCAACCTGGCGATGAAGATCGGCCTGCCGGTGGCATCGCGGGCGGCGCGCGAGGCCGTGAGCCGGGCGCTCCGCGAGACCGTCGCGGTCGACCGGCCGGGCAGGGGGAAGCCCACGCGCTAGACTCCGCTGCGGGCGAGTGGCGGAATGGCAGACGCGCCGGCCTTAGGAGCCGGTGCCGCGCAAGCGGCGTGTCGGTTCGACCCCGACCTCGCCCACCACCCCGGGCGCGGCCCGTGGGGCATCGGCGATCGGGCGGCCCCCCGGAACGGCCCCTATACTTCCTCGGCCATGCATGTGACCACGACCCCCTCCCAGAAGAGCACCCTCGTCGTCGAGGTGGAGCTCCCCGTCGATCGCGTTGCGCGCGCCGTCGCCGACGCCACCCGTCGCCTGAGCCAGCGCACCCGGGTCGCCGGGTTCCGTCCCGGCAAGGCCCCGCGGGGCATGCTCGAGCGAGTCCTTGGCGAAGGTGCCGTCTGGGACGAGGCCGTCGAGACGCTCGTCGACACCAGCTACCGCGAGTGGGCGAAGGGGGCGGCCGACGACCCCGCGATCTTCATCATCGGCCGCCCCGAGGTGGAGGTGGTCGAGGCCGAGGAAGGGAAGCCGCTCCGCTTCAAGGCCACGGTGCCGCTGCGCCCCGAGGTGAAGATCGGCGACTACGCCAGCTTCCCGTTCAAGCCGCAGATCGAGACGGTCGACGACGCCAAGGTCGAGCGGGTCATCCAGGAGATGCGCGACCAGCAGGCGACGCTCGGCCCGGTGGAGGAGCGCGCCGCCGCGAAGGGCGACTGGGCGGTCATCGGCTTCACCGGGACGCGCGACGGCGTCCCCTTCGACGGCGGGACCTCGGAGCGGATGCCGCTCGTCATCGGCGAGGAGCGCCTGATCCCGGGCTTCGAGGAGCACCTCGTCGGCTTGAGGCCGGGCGGCACGGCCGAGTTCGACATCACCTTCCCCGACGACTACCAGGATGAGACGCTCCGCGGCGCCCAGGCCCACTTCAGCGTCGAGCTGAACGAGCTCCGCGAGAAGATCCTGCCCGCCGCCGACGACGACTTCGCGCAGTCGATGGGCGACTTCGCCGACCTGGCGACCCTGCGCGCGGAGATCCGCAAGCGGTTGGAGCGGAACGCCCTGGACCGGGCCCGCCACGGCTTTGCCGACCGGATCATCGATTACGCCGTGAAGAACGCGACGATCGAGATCCCCGACATCCTCGTCGACGAGGAGGTCGAGGTGATGCATGACGAGATGAAGGGTGCCCTGGCCCGCCAGGGGATCACCGAGGAGGCGTACCTCTCGGCGACCGGGAAGGCCGCCGAGGAGCTCCACAAGGAGTTCCGGCCCGGCGCGGAGGAGCGGGCCAAGACCCTGCTCGTGCTGGGCGAGATCGCCACCCGCGAGAGGATCGACGTCCCGGACCGCGACATCATCGACGAGATCATCCGGGCCAAGGCGCGCTACGCCTCGGATCCGAAGCTGGCGGCATACTTCGACACGCCCCGCGCCCAGGCGGCGATCCGCAGCTCGCTGCGTCGCGCGCGGGTCGTCGAGACGCTCATCGATCGCTGGCTGGCCGCCCACCCCGAGAACCCGGCCATCCCCCATGCCGAGGACGAACAGTCGTCGCCGGTGGCGGCCGCGCCGCACGACCACGA
>Ga0315284_10004648_pt1 | contig 19484 bp, 24 predicted proteins | sample YL17G09_16_MG_FD_203696 | JGI IMG/M metagenome (GOLD analysis project Ga0315284, IMG submission 203696) | Sediment microbial communities from Yellowstone Lake, YNP, Wyoming, USA - YL17G09_16 | ecosystem: Environmental > Aquatic > Freshwater > Lake > Sediment | place: USA: Wyoming | collected... | reverse complement strand
TTTCTTGACTTGGGAACGGTCGGGCCGTATGTCAGCAATATCAGGGTAGAATATGCGCAAGGGATCTACGAAGCGATCCAACACCTGCAAGACCTTGGCCACAGAGATATCGCGTTTGTCGCAGGTTCCCCATCCCTCCGTTCGGCCGTGATTCGGCGGGAAGCTTTTGTCAACGCTCTTCAAAGGTGGGGTCTGCCGGCGGACCGAATCGTCGAGGGAGATCACAGAATAGAAGGCGGTATCGCAGCCGTGCCGGAATTGTTAAGCGGCGGCAACCTGCCCACTGCAGTCCTTTGCAGCAATGACCTCACCGCCATTGGGGTTATTAACGCGCTTCAGGGAGCTGGCGTAAGGGTTCCAGAGGATGTTTCGGTGATTGGGTTCGACGACATACATCTTGCCAGTGTTCTCAGGCCTTCCCTCACGACCATTAACCTTTCGCGGGAGCGATTAGGGAGGCTTGCCTTTGACGCTTTACGGAAGATCGTTCGCACCAAAAAGTGTAATGGGGAAGAGTATGTCGTCGAGACATCCCTCATCATTCGCGAATCGAGTGCTCGCCCGCGGTCATGAGGGCCTTGACGCTGACCGGCCCCCCAATTTCTGACACACCTTGAGAGTTAGCTTGCGGCAGAATCTGACCTGACCAGAGGATGATTTGCCGTGAAGAGGAAGCGATTCAGCGTGGAACAGATCGTGGGGATTCTGAAGCAAGCTGAGGCGGGGGTGCCCGTGGTAGAACTGTGCCGGCAGGCGGCTCGTCAGTAATTCCGCTTTCTCTCAAACCAGTGAAGTCAGGCGTCGGCTTACCATTGCCCAGTCGAACGCTCGTGCCCAGCAGGCTCGCGCGTCAGGCCGAGATTTGGAAATAACGCCTGAAGCGGTGAATATCTACCGCGCGGAAATCGAGGAGTTCAGTCAGGCTGTCCTGGAAAGGGCGCCCAACCGCGATCAGCGGAGAAGTCGGTCTGCGGAGCCAGCTAACCCGATCTTCTCACCACGGGTTTGGAAGGGCGGGGCTTTAGCCCCGCCGTTACAAGGCCTTCCTGATTATTCCCGTGCCTCGCGCCCCGCGCAGCTTGCGGCTGCAAGCTGCGCGGGGCGCGGGACGAACAGAGGGCGGGAGCCGCGATTTCGGCGGGGCTAAAGCCCCGCCCTTCCGGCAGCCCCCCAAAAAGCGTCCCCGCGTGGTGAGAAATCCGGGCTAATACTCTCCGCCTGCTACGAGTCAGCAGTAAGCGGGAAAGTCGTCGAAGTCATCTAGCAATCGAGAAGACATTCACCTTGAGGCACGGGCTTGAGGGGCGCTGAACGCGGGAGTGAGCACCATCCGTTCTGCGCGGGTGGCGTGACCAATTGATCGCCCAGGCCGAGAGTCGTCCGGCAGTTTACTGCGCGGTCATGTGGCCCATTGATGGCACCGCGTATGACAGGACTGTGCGGACGTGGGGGAATTGCCAGGCGGCCCAAAGGCGGCCATCATGTCATAGCCCAATTCTGGCCAATGGCTCCCGGCGGTTGACTGGCGGATTTGAACCCGGCAAGCGATTCGAGTCTCTTCCGCAACTGTCAAGGAACACTCTCGCGCGCCGTACCGCAACCCGCGCAGGTGAGGCGGAAGGTGAGGCGATTAAGGCCTCAATCACGGCATGTGCTGAACCCCTTCGCCGGAGAGCGTACAGTTTCTCCCCTGGTAATTCAAGTTTGCCAATCGGGCAGCAGGATCAAAATCGTTGAGCCGCGAGTTTACTTGAATTCCGTTGTAAAGAGTCAAATCGGCGCCAAAGATAGTGTCGATCACTAGGTTCATATAGTTACCGCCCGCCGCTTCATACCAGCCGCCATCTGGATCTTTACGAGCTCCACCCGCATCAGGTGGGAAAGTAGTTTCCACCAGATGAGCTTGGCCAAACGGTCCCTGGTTGGCTGCTTTGGCAAACCCCTTCACCCAGGCGGACACGCGGGAGGAGGGGTCGATCTTGTACAATCCCTTGGCGGTCATGGGTGGCCAGGCTATGTAGGCACCTAGCCAAGTGTGGTCTGAGCGGAGTCCATCAAAGGCCCCAGGGCTCCAACTGGCATCGGGATCCCCAGGCGAGAGGGCGTGCATCCATAGCGGCGTATAGAGTTCGCTCCAGAAGAAGTGAGCCATCTCTTTCTTTTGCCGGTCACTGAGGTCGTCAAACATGGTGTCCAGGACAGTAAGCAGGTCGTAGCAATGACGCACTTCCCTATAGGTCCCATCAGGCTGCCCACACTTCCACCAACCCTTGCCTTCGACATAAAGCAGGCGGTTGATCCGCGCCGCCAGATCCTTGGCTTCTTGACGGTACTGCGCCGCGCGGGCAGAATCCCCACGGTGGTCCAGCAACGAGGCGACAAACCGCATACCATAAACGTTGCCAGCGTTCATCGCCGCTACTTCGTGGGTCCAATTGCTCACGGCTTCCAGGAGGTTGTCCAAGGTTCCATAATCCCCGAGCCCATGTCCATACTTATCCAACTTCTTCCAATACAGCGCGTGGTCTACCAGATGCTCCAGCACGCGCTTTCCGTCGACGGACTTGTCCAGCCATGCGAAGTCACCGGTCACCCGCAGGTAGTCGTGGGCACAACGTAGTATGCCCATGTCATTGACAGCGTACCAAGGCCCCATGCCTTTTCCCGTAAGATAATCCGTGGCCAAGTGCTCGTGCATGCCAGCAACGAACCAGTTCTCCAGCAGCACGCGGAGTGCGCGGGGATCCAGGAGAGCCATGCTAAGCGATGTCAGCATGGCGTCCCAGATGAAGATAAGCGTCGATATTCCTCGTGGGACCGTAAGGTAAGTGGGTCCATATACACAATCTGGTGAAACACGGCGCGCCATGAGAAGGTCAGCAAAACTGGCATAATAGAGCCTCCAAAGCACCGGGTCCCGAGTCAAGAGTTGGGGTAAGTATCCCGAAAACTCCGAGTTCCCCGGCGTGAAAGCCGCCCGAATCCGAGCGCTATAAACCGTCTCATTCTCTTCCAGTAAGTGTCTAAAACCTGCCTGCTGAAGCGCGTAGGCCTCCAATACGGCCGTGCGATCATCTCCGATCGCATTTACATATTGGAAAGCTCGCGCCTCGCCCGGATTCAGGGAGAACTCATAAATGAGCATGCGACTCTGCTCAAGGCGACTGGGGCGGGGCGTGATGCCTTGGACCGAAATCGCCCGACTGTGGAGAGATTCGAATACAATGTATCCCTGAGACTCGTTTGCACTAAGGCGATTATCTAGCTCTGCCGGGTCTCCCACGTACCAAGGCCCCGCCTTATAAGAAACACCAGCCCGCATATTAAAGCCCAGTGAAAGCTTACGTTGCTCGCGACTTTCGTTTTTCACGGTAATCAGTTCAGCAACGGCTCTCTGCTTTGCGGGCACGAACGTTTGGGTTGTGAACCGCAGCCCCTGGACATGAGTCTCACGTAAAATGCGGTGGGGATACCAGGTGTAAGCCACTCTCCCTTCAGGTGCGGGATAGGATGAGACTATGCGCCCGTTCAGAAAAAGTTCGCAGGTGATCAGATTTCCGGCAGTAAAACGTATCTCGGGAGAGCCGCAGCACGAAAACGGAGGGAAGAGGATTGCTGAGACTCCAGAAATAGACTTTGTCGCTTGGCAATAACCCCATTCATTCTGAGCCGTAGGGGGGTTGAAAGGATCGCGGTAATCGTGAACCAATCGCTCGCTCGCTAAATCTCTTGACTCCGGGATTCCGGGGAGGAATCCTTGCTTTGCCGGGGCACTCTGTCCAGTCGGCACCGCCGCGCTGGAAGGAGATGGCTTGGCCGCCGAGAGATCGCTTGATCGCGAGGCGGCCAGCGGTAGAACTGCCCCTACCGTTAAGAATGATCTTCGGTTCATATAATCTCCTCCCGGGAATTTCAAATTAGGTTAGCAACCGGTGGCCGCTTGCTCGCACAGCGCCCCAGCGCTCTTTGGCAATCGGTTATTTCAACCGGAATTTCCGATTTTTAATATGGCTTTCCACAAAATCATACGCCGGCTAACGTATCGGTTCAAGCCTAGATCGCCGTGGCCTCTTTGGAGTGGCTTCGGGGCTCGTTTTGGCCGTTGCGCTCACTCTCCTGATCTGTTTCCCGCCTCCAACCTGCCTCGCGGCTGACACTATCCCCGTGCGGGGGGCCACTTGCCGATCAAGATGGCCCAGCCGCCCCCCTATTCCTACTTGGTCACCGGAGCCGGTACACTTGGGATATGTCCGCACGCATCATGGGTTCGGTCGTCTGTAGCGATTCACCAAGGACTCCATCGCCAGCACGTCCCGCCTGAAATCCTGGTATCGTAGCTCGCGGAAATCCTTACGGCGCGCCGCTGTAAGCGCCTGCCACAGCTTCGCATCCGCATCACTCAGACGTATTTTCCCATCTTCCGTCAGCGTGGCGAGTTCATGCTCGACTCTCGCTTCGTTTTCGAGAGCCGGAGCGACCCCTTGCGGCCAGCCCGGCAGGCGCTCCTGCGCGCTGGGCCTCGGGGGAAAGGCTTTGTGCGGATCTTTCTGGTACCAGAACGCCGTTGAAGTATAGTCGTTCTCAAAGTTGTTCGCGTGTCCGTGCTCTATCGTGACCCGGATGGACTTTTGAAAGCGCACGGGGTCATTGACATAGAATCGGTACATCTGATTCTTGCCCCCGAAGTTCCCATTCAGGTTCTCGATCAGGTAGAAACCCGTGTAGGGTCCCCAGAATTCGGCATCTGGACTACACCCGGCGTTGAAGACTTCCTCGTGACCCGTGCCCGGATAAGTAGGGGGCGACTTGGCCCCATCCACGCAGATCATGTCGTCGCCCAGAATCACATAGTTATCCTCGCCCGTGGTGTGCTGGGCCTCATCGTTGCCAGAAGTCGTATTTTGGGGAATCCCCGCGCGCACGGGGGTTCGGGCGACACGGCGCCACTGGGCGTGGAACGTCCCGGCATTGGACGGCAAGGCCCCCTCGGGATACTGCTCGAAGTCGATGTGATACCAGAGGCGGAAGTCTGGAACTTTCCCATCATTCTCCAGGGTAACGCGCGCGGCTTTGTGGAAGGGCATCGGGAAGTAGGAGACCAGGCCATCAAAGTCCCAACCGCGAAGACCGAGGTTGAGGTTGACGACTAAGGAGCGAAAATACCTCAGCGGGCCTAGGCCCGCACCGAAAAAGTCTCCCAGCGGGACCTCGACGCTGGGCTCCTTCTCGCCATCCCAATACATCCGCAGAACGAGTTTGCGATAGCGCATCCGATCCGGCGCAATGGTGGTTACGTAGAAACGCCGAATGGCACCGGTCCCTGAGATGTCAAACAATGTCTGCGTTTCGCCCGGTGCAATCGTAATCCAGTCGTGGTTGGCGCCTCCGCGATCGTATGAAGAAATGCGGCTGGTCTTGCTATCCTTCAGAAGGAATAATCCGCTAGGGGTCCTCCCTGCTTGGCACATCCTTCTTGAGCCGGCAAGGAAGACCTCGCTACCAAAACTAGCAGCAGAAGCAGAAGGGATAGACGGCTAATGTATACGACGCCTTCGTGCGATTGCTGTTGTACAAGGCTTGTCATTCGGACTCCTCTCTCATGAAAACAGGGGCAGGTCAACCTTAGGAGAACCTTAGGAGAACCCACATTTTCACTGATCCAGTTCTCGGGGGGGCAGGTCAGAACAATCATCATCACGCAACGGTATTGCCAGCCGCAGACAGACGCTATTGAGCGTGCCTTCCAGAAGATCGCCGTCCACCCAAAAACTGGTCACCGAGGGTGGTCACCTCGAAAAAATGCTGCCTGCGTCCGTCACGGTGGCGGAGGCTTCAAATGAATGGCCGCAAGAGATCAGATGGCGCGCCTGGAGGGATTCGAACCCCCGGCCTACAGATTCGAAGTTCCCTGTTTACAAGGAATCAATAACTTACATAGAACGGTACAGAACGAGATAACACGCGACATGGCGAGTATTCATGCGGGTGTGAGCCTTGTCGCGTCTCTTTTCGTCTCGCTTGCTCGCGTCAAGTACTGGTCACGGAATCGGTCACAGTCAAGCCGTCCCGCCCGCGCTTAGCTCGCCCTGCTTTTTCCGTCTTGCTTTTCTGTGCTTTCACTGAGTTGTGTTTGGAGACAACGGGACACGAGAGTTCGTGTCTCGCCATTTTGTCCCAGGATAATACCGCGAACGGTGTTGCTCAAAGTCTCATGGGTGAATATCGCGCCAGGAGGCGATTTAAGCGTTCGGGAGACCGGGAGGCTACCGGAGCATGGGTGAAGGCGAGAACGTCGCAGGACGGCGGCAAAGCGGCAAGCCGCCAAGGCACCTACAGGCGCGCCAGACTCCCGGCTCATACGTGCCAAGGTGATCTGTGAGTCGTCGCCGCCGATTTCAACTCCTTCGTCAGCGAAGCCGTCCCCGAGCGCACGAGCGAGAGCGCGTTGTCCAGCTTCTCCGCACCCGAGAAGACGGCGGCTGCTAGGTCAGGAGCGTTTTTAAGTACTAAGCGGGCCTCCATGAGGCGTGTTTTACTAAACTGCGCAGTTTCCGCGCACTTTAGGCCTTCTCCCTTCTTACCCCTTCCCCCCTTATCCCCCTCCGGGTACGCCATTGCGACGGCCATTGCATGACGAATACTTGCGGCGCGCCGCGCCGGGGGTTTTCTTGGCGCCGCTTTCCGCTTCCCGCCCTTCTACCTACCCCCGGCCTTTTCGATGCGTCCTGGGGCCACCTAGAGAGAACGGGATCGCTCGTGAAGGTGATACGGTTGCGGGCCGAGCGACGCCCGCGCCAGATCGTCGATACGTATCGACAATTCAGCGGTGAGTCAAGCCAGGTGTAGTCCGATAAACTGGAAAACGTGCTGGGGCCGCAACGGTTGACGCGTCACGGCCCTTTGGGCGAAGGGGAGGTACGGGCCCCCCGCTTGCACGCTGCCCCCGGCGCGCGCGGCGCCCGGGGCAAACCTGGGGAGGGGGTAGGAGCGGCTACCCCGCCCAGTGCCGGGCCAGGGGAAGGGAAACCCAGGCCCGGCAAACCTTTGCCAAGCCTTTTATCCCAGGTGCGAAAACCCTTCGCGACGGTATTGACGGTAGAGCCCAGGCCAGCGCTGGAAAGCTTGTGCTGTGGCTTCGTTCATGTCCGCAGCTGCGCCGCTGGCTAGAAGTTGCTTGGCGATCCCCTCGACCGCCAGCTGGCCGACAGTTTTGTTCATGGTTACGGGCCGTGCCGCCGCCTCTTCCTGGGGCTTGCGCGCCAGTGCCTCTTCGCGGTAACTGGCATATAGGTCGGGGCTCGCCCCGAATACCTTGTCCAGTGCCTCGTCAAAGGTCATCGACGGCTCGCTCTGGGCGATCAATTCGGTTGCCATTTTCGTAATTCGTTCTTCATGGGTCATTGGTTCACCTCTATTTTGAATTCAAAATTTCCAATTCTTTTATCAGGCTTTGCCAGGGCCGAGGCACCACCGGTTTTCCGCCGCCAGGGCACAGGGAAGGTAGGAGGGTTTGGACTTTAGAAGGTGCCCAACCGCCGGCGATCAATTGTCCGCGTAAATTCCACTCACGACGATAGCGTTGGTCCCCAGTCGCGGCAAGCAAGTCGTGGCCGAGACTCGAAACCTGCCGCGATAGCACATCTACCTCGCCTAGTATTGACGGATCTGTACCGCCCTCGGAAATTTCCGCAAGTAATTTTTCGTACGCGCGGTCAAAATCTTCAAGCATCTCTGCCAGCTTCCGAACCGCCGCTTCGCGGGCCGCGACTCGGTCTGACTTTTCCTTCTCGGAAGCCGCTGTCTTGGCCAGCTGCAACTCTGCGAGGTCCCTCTCCGCTTCCGCAATTTCTTCCCGGACTTGGCCCAATTCGGTTCCCCTGGCCGGGTCGTTGCGGACGGCGAAAACGAGTTCCCCCCGCTTCTGGTTCAACACCTCCAGCCGCTCGCTATCTCGCCGAATTTCCGCCTCAATTTTCGCTGTTTCATTTATCGTTTCAACCATTTTATTTCCTCCTTTTCAATTTCGCAATGAACACCAATAACCAGGGCTTGGAAGTAGCATTGGGACGTGGAGCACGCCCCAGCCGCGCTGGAGCGCCAGCACCAGCGCCCCGCCCGCGGAGTTTGCCAGGTCATCATGTGCGCCGGGCGGATGATCGACTGAATCCCGGCCCGCCCTGGAAGTTCTACGCTCCAAACTGCGAAGCTGCGCCAGGAGGCGAGCATTGTCGAGCAGCTCCACCTGGGCGCTGTTGAGCGCAGGCAATAGGTCAAGATACAGTTCACTCTTGGTTTTTTCCGACGGCTTGTACTCGATGCCCTGCTTGCGGAATTGTTCTCGGGGCCACTCCCCGCCGTACCTGTCGCCGACGACGGTTCCAACCCGGTAGCGTTTCAAGTCCACGCAAAATTCCGCAACTACGTTTTCGGGCGAGAACGGCGGCTTCACCTCCCGCAACAAGTCGAGTACGGCCGTTTCCCGCTCCGCGTGCGCGATCCCGAGGGTGAAAGAATCGTGACTCCCCCCGCTCGGGTCCACGAAGGCCGAATACGTCGCGCCGGGTGCAGGCGGCAACTCGAAACGGCCCGGCACGACGCGCGCCTCGACCACTTCGAGCGGGATGAAGTTTTCGACATCGGTGCGAAATTGCGCGCCGTATTCAGCCGCCGCCGACGCTGGGTCCGACGCATAGGCTCGCTCGATTATGGCTGGCGAAATAGTAGGGTTCATTTCGCGCGTGGCGCCCTGCCAGACCAAGCACGGCGCGTCCGCCTTCCCAAAATACTCGCGCCAGGCTTCCCAAAGCGCCCCGCGGCGCGCGTAAGGCGAGCTGATGGCGAGCAATAGAGCCCCTGGCACCGACGCCATTCCGGGCCTCAGCGCGGCAAGAATCTCGGTGTCGGGGCTGGCTGCATTATCAGTCGGCCAAAAAGAAATCTCATCTGCCACCGCCGCGATAATCGTGAACCCTCGGACGGCCCGAAAATCAGACGTGTGAATTTCCAGCCGCAAACCGTTCGTTAGTAAAATCGCTTCGCTGCGGCGCGCTGCCACCATTCCGGCGAGCAGGGGAATTTTGTCGAAAAAGCCGTTCACATAGCCGAGCAGCACGCGCGCTTGGCGACGGTCCGAAGCAAGCAGCATAACGACACCACCTTCGCCCGGCGCCAGAATTTCCGAATAATCTCGAAAACACGCGAGGTAAACCGCGACGAACGCGGCCAGGATCGACTTTCCGGCGCGGCGTCCGCAGACAACAAACGCCTCGCGAAAGGGCACGCCAGGAACGTCCGCGCGGCCGGTGTGCTTTTGGCAAAGTTCAAGCGCCTCCCCTTCAAGTGGCAGACCGAAAAGGGCGGCCAGGAACGCGCGCCAGGCGGCCCAGGTGTCCTTGCCGTCAAGACTCTCTTTGAATATCCCGCCGAAAAGTTTCGGATCTCTCATTGCCTGGAGAATGTTCATTCGCCGTGGCCGCCTTTCCGACGAAGATAATCCGCTAGAATTGGCGTTTCCACAGCGCCCGCCTTTTTCGGGTCCGGGGTTTTAAGAACCAGCCGCGCCATAACCCGGCAATTCTCCCGAACCTCCCGCCCCGCTGCCAAGGCGGTTTGGGCGTCGCCGCCCTGCTTGGCCTCTTTCATAATCCCGAGTACCATTTCTTGGGCCTGTCGAATCCATGCGCGCAAGTCCCGCGTGTAGGCTGCACTGACTCGCGACGCCGCCCTTGCGACCGCACCGGAAACATGCCGGCTGTGCCGATGGAGGGTTGACCTCGACAAGGCGAACTCCTGCGCGATGACACGCAGCGGCCGCCCCAAAAGCAGCCCCGCGTCGATCGCCGCCCGGTCCGTTCGCCGGCAGATCCCGCAACTACTCTTCACTTACACCCTCCATTCCGTTCACCCGCGTCGCCCGGTCCTCGCTCAGGAATTGGAGGAGGTCCGCCGCGTTTGCGTTTTCGAGGATTGCAAGCTCTGCAAGGATGAGGGGCCGCTCGCCATAGACCAGGGCCAAACTTTCCCATGTTTCCGGGTTATCCGCTCCGGCGTCGTGCGCCAGAAATTCGAGCCAGTTAAAGTTGTGCAAGGTGTCCAGCAACTTGAAGCGCCGCGCCCTGACCACCCCGTATAGCGCACGTGCTGCACGGTCCGCCAGTTCGCGCCCGCGCATCTGCCGGATGTACTCAGGCTTAGGCAGCCACTCGCGGGCAATCCCCAGCCGCTGGCGAAGGACTCCAATGCCGCCGCGGAAGTCGCACCCGGCATGGTGACAAAGGAAAACACCCTTGTCAGGATTCACGCTCAGCGCGGGCCGCTGGCAATCCGGGCACGTCCATTTTCCCCGGCCATGCCGTGGGGGGATGGCGCCCACTCGCGCAAGCAATTCCGGGAATCCGAGTTGGATCGTCGTTTCCATCAAAAGGGAATATCCGCATCTGTGATGTCAACGCCGCGAGCATTCAACTTCGGCGGCTCCGGGAGTTTTGCGGGTTTTGTAGGTTCGCTTTCCGGGGGATTCCCTATTATTCGCTCCGGCGGCCACTCCAGGCGAAGTTCCAGGCCCGCGTCCGCCAATTTGCTCAGCAGCTCAAAGACGGAGTCCCCAGCCTTGATCTGCACAGGGTGGTGAAGGCGGGCGTCAAGCGCACCCAAGGCATGCTGAATGAATTTCGGGATGTCCATTACCACGGAACAGACTGTGACGGCCACAGGCGGGGCCTTGCGCTCGTACCGAAGTAATTTGACGCCTTGCGGCAGGGGATAAGGGCACTCGCCTTTCAAGTTTGCCGCGGCGGAATCCGGGCCTTGCATAATGGGGGTTTCCCTCTGAACCGAACCTACAAAACCATCAAAACTAGGTTTTGTAGGTTTTGTAGGTTCCATACTGGGGAAAGTCTCCATTATTTGACCCCGGCTTGGGGTCCAGTCGAGCCATCGGCTTATAGTGCTCATAGCTTCACCTCGGCAGCTCTTGGGTTAATTTTCCACCGCTCTGGAGGACGGCCTTCGCCCACTTCCGCAACCGCCGGGCGAACCCATCCCGAATCTTCCAGAACCCTCAGGGCGGCTCTTGCCGACTCTGGCTCGGAAAGTCCAGACCAACCTTTTAAGTAAACGTCGCGGGTTGAAAACTCGGCAGCTAATTTTCCGCGGATGATCTTATCCGCAAGCTCGCGGGCCGCATGAAGCTCCGGCAAAACCAGGCAGCCGTAGACTCGTCGAGCATGCGTCTCCAGATAATCACACCACGCCGCCGCCTGTGCCGCGTGGGCGAGTGACACCTCGTGCGGCTCAGTCAAACCCTCGGCATCCGCCAACTCAAAAATTAGTGCGAGTGATGGCATGAGAGAACGGTATTTTGCCACATGCGCGACAAACGCCGGGTGCAGGTCGCCGGCCCGAATTTTCCGTTCAAGTTCCGGCCACCACGCGTAAAAGAGTTCTTGCGCCCCGTCAGCGAACCGGAAGGCCAGCGGCTCGTCTGGCGAAAGCTCGGCTAATCGCTCATACACTCGCGCTACGCACTCGGCGGCTGCTCGGTTTGGAGGCCGATCAATTAATGTCCAATTCTTCGGGAAGTCCGGCCAGACGACCAGCTGCAGCCGCTGGAACAAGCCGTCATTACCCGGCCCGTCCCGCACAGCATCGACGAGATACTGCCGCAACCGCCCTGGTTGAATTCCACCGAGCACACTCAAACACAGATTATCGACATGGATGGAGCCGCGCCCGATGCGGTCAATAGTGAAGGGCTTGTCTCCGTTCCAGCTTTCAAGATAAAACTGACGCTCGCCTTCACGCCCTGGCTTGTCGAGTATGGCCAGCCACCCACTCAATTCGTCGCGGACAAGCAGGACGCCCGCCGGATTTTCGGAAAGAATGGCATGCAGCGCCTCAACGGTAGGGTCGTTCGCAAGGAGGCGGCGCAGCACAGGTTTTGCTCGCGTATCATCGGGGCGAATCGGCGGCGGCGCACCCTTTTTGCACGCTGCTTTATATTGCTCGCGCCAGGCCTGCTCCCTCAATTCGCGTTCAGCCTCCCAAGATTTGAACTCCGCGATTCCCGAGGCGAATTCCATCCGCCAACGGAATTCGATGCGGGACAAAAGGGCTGTGAACGCACCCAGCACGTTAGTTTTCATCCGCCCCGGCGGGGCCACAATTCCGCCCCAAAGGTTCGGCGTTACGATCCAACCCGAATCCGCTCTCTTGGGTTGGATGGTAGCCCGCCGGTTTACCGCGCCCGCCAAACAAACCACGGCGCAAACGGCGGGCAGGTCAGCCGGAACTTGCATTCGCTCAGCAACGTCCTCGACGCGCGCCCGCAACGCTTCAGGCAGCATCGCGGTGTCGAACGCGGGCACAGGTAGCAGGTCATCGCCCAGCGGCTCCAGCTTCGACCAGTCCCCGCCGTCCACCACGGCGTCAACCGGGGTGTTCGTTCCGGGCACTACCTCGATGTTGTTTCGCAATTCGATAACGCGCTCTGCTTGTGTGTTCATTGTTTTATCAATTCGATTCTCGCCTCGATTCCGTTCACCGCCAATGCCAAGGTGCGAGCAATTGCAATGTCAACGCTCACCGGGTCGCATCTAATAACGACGACCTCGCTCACCTCGACCGGCGGAAGCTCAGCTAAGATGCGCTGGACCAGCGCCGGACTCGCCGCAAGCTCGGAGCGCAAACGGCTAAGCTGCGGGTGCTCGAAGTGCGTCATCGCGCCGCCGCGGGCTCACGGGCCTCGACGTTGCCGCGAACGGGCTGGACCCGGCGGGCTTCAAGCCAGGCCAGTACGTCGCCACGTCTATAACGGATGCACCGCGCGCTGATTTTTATGTATGCCGGCCCGAGCCCCAGTTGTCGCCACTTCCGGAAAGTGTGGCCCGTCAATCCGCCTAGCCCCGCGGCTGGGTTCTCGGCCAACAGGTCATTCGCATCCATCGCATTCATACTCAACCCCCTTATGATTTCTTTTGACATCGCACTGCGTCTCCCATTATAATTCAATGTGGCGGCAGGACCGAGGCAATAAAATGTCGGGTTGGAAGACAAAAAGACATTATCGGACATTTACAGAAGGGGGCTAGTATATGGCGAGAAGGCGCATTGGAGCACATTGGCTGGCGCGGATTGCGGTGCTCGCGGAAAACGAGAACCTATCCGCGGAGGCAATTGGCCGTCGATTGCTGATCGAAGCCACGCCCGACGACCGACCGCCTGTCGGCCGAACGATACAACGATACTTGAGGGAACATCGGGCGAGGCCGCTAGAGGAAAAGTTGTCATTCCGGTATTTTTCTTGGCCCGAGTCGATGGAAAGCGGCGCCTTGCCCTGGGAAGCCAGCAAAACTGCTCTGGAATTGCTGCGGTTCCGGCGAGAGGAGCTCCTATTCACTTCTCGACCTACCAATGAGGAGATGCGATGGTTCTGGCGCGTCACGCAGGCGGGTCCTGACGCAGCCATCATGGAGAGGCTGGAAATGGCCATGAAACTTTATGACCACCACACGGACTACCCAGCGGAGGATCCGGAAACGAATCGAAAAGTGGAATGGTGCCTCTCTTTTGCCCCGTGGCGTTCCAGAAAGCACGCAGCCACCTATGTCCGGGCCACCCGGGACAAAAGAAATCCACTCCCGCCTTTTGTTGGTTTCGAGAAACCAGTCATTCCCCCGATGATAACCAAGGGAAGACCAAAGTGGCAGTTGGGGTTGCTGCGGGACCAGACGCAACCGAAGAAACGGGACGGGATAAAATCTCCAGGAAAGGGAGGTAAACAGAGATGATATACAAGGCCAGGGGCTCACGGAAATATCGAATGAAGTTCCACGTGAACGGGCAGCTTGTTCATAGGTCAACGGGTTGCACCAGTGCCAAGGACGCGCGCGCCGTGGAAGCCCGCGTTCGCTCGGAACTCGCCCGGGGCAACTGGGGAATCGTGCAACGGAAGCCCGCCCCGGCTTTGGCGGAATTTCTCAAAGCCGATTTCCTGCCCTACACAGACAGCACGGCAGCAAAGCCAAGTACGGCGAGCTACTACCATGATGGAGCCAAGCGGCTCTTGGCTTCTGACCTTGCCAGCCTGTCCCTTGACGAAATCACCGACCAGCAAGCGGGGGAGTTCGCCGCGCGGTATTCGCACCTCTCGCCTTCCACCATCAATTGCGGCTTGCGGACTCTCAGGCGCGCCTTACACCTTGCGGTTGACTGGGGGAAGGTGGAACGGATGCCGAAGATCACCTTGGCGAAGGGCGAGCGCCAGCGGGACCGCGTGCTTACGGATGACGAAGCCCCGAGGTATCTTGCCGCCTGCCCGCAACCTTGGCGGGATGTTGCTACAACTATGCTGGGCACGGGAATGCGTCCGGGTGAGGTCTATCCGCTTCGATGGGAACACGTGCTATTGAACGGGCAAGGCGGACTAATCCACATCACCCAAGGCAAGACCAAGGCCGCCCGCCGACTCTTGCCGATGGTGCCGCGCGTCTATCAGGCTCTCAAGGCACGACACGAAGCCCAGGGGACTCCGCCCGAAGGCTGGGTATTTCCGTCCGGGGCACGCTCGGGGCACTTGGAAGAGGGTAGCGCCAAGAAATATCACGCCCAGGCGCTGGCGGCTCTCCCCGAAGTGAAACCCTTCGAACCCTACTGCCTTCGGCACACGGCGTTGACGAACCTTGCCAAGGTTGGGGTTGACGCTTTCACGTTGGCTCGCATCGCTGGACACAGTTCAATTCAGATCACCATGAGGTACTGCCACCCGCAAGCGGACGCCATTGAGCGGGCCTTCTTGCAGATGACCAATCGCCAAGAAGTGGTCACGGAATCGGTCACAGTGAGCAAGCCCCTACCAGTCGGTAGGTCGGCACTAGCCATTAAGTAGCATGGTTTCAAGAAGATATGGCGCGCCTGGAGGGACTCGAACCCCCGGCCTACAGATTCGAAGTCTGCCGCTCTATCCAGCTGAGCTACAGGCGCGAGAGGCCAGTCTACACCAAGTTGCTGGTTCCGTGAATGCAGAAGGCGTTTTTGCGGTGGGTATTTTGCGGCGTTCGTGTGTTATACTACCGCCTCCTGTGACGTGAACGTTCGGGTGGCAGGGGAAAAAGGTTGTTGCGTCCTCGCCCGGTCGGTCCCGCGCGGGGCGGCTATTAAGCTAAATGGCACGGCGTTGCGGGGCGGGAAGTAAGCGCCGGCCGGTGAGTGATCAAAAAGGAGCATAGTCATGTCTGACCGCTGGCTTTTTCTGATGGCCTTTCTGTCGCTGGTGAGTATCGTAGCGGGTGCCTTCGTGGTTCCCCAATTGTTTCCCCTCAGACTTTTGCAGTCCTTGATTTATGTCGCGATCGTGGTGATGGTTTTTACCGGCGAAGACCGGTACAGCTACATGCTGGGAATCCTTGCACCCCTAATGTGGTTCTTGCTGGCGATGTTGCTGGGAGGATTCTTCCACGACTTTGTGGTCCTCGGGAAGAGTGTGCTGGGGAAGCCGATCGGGCCGTCGGATACTCCGCTTCAAGGGATTGCCGTGCTGTGCGAAGCAGGAGTCGTAATCACGGCGTTGCGGGCTTGGCGAAAACAGGTGAGCGAGAAGTTTTTCGGCAAGACCTTCGTCGCCGGCCTGGTCGTCTCGATTGTCTATGTCGGATTGCTGCTGGGTTGGTATTTCACCCGAGGTGGCACGGCTCTGTAAGCGCCGGTTTTCCGTTCTCTTGGCCGGGCGCGCGGGAAGTCACTTGACGTGATTTGGAGCGCGCCCGCGGCTATCCCGAAATGCGCTGGGCGCATTAGGGCTGCCGCTTCGCCTATGGTGCCAGCCGCAAATAAGTGTAGCTCGCCCCCCGTCTTTTTCCCCCCTTGGTAACACCCGAATCTCGACGCGCGGATGCAGACAAGGCCGAAGCGCGGTGGCGCGAAGCAATATCACTCCATCACTTCTTTTGACCCAGGGCGTAATGGGCCGGTACAGAGTAGTTCATAACCTTCGGCTTGAGTAAAAGGCTGAGCAGGCGCCGAGGCAGTCGGCCTTCATATTTGAAGCGGACGTAATCTTCCGTCAGTAGTTGCACATTTGGGAAGTATGCATTGAGTAGATGGATTAGTTCCTCGCTGGTGAAACCAACATGCGCGCCCAACTCATTCTTGAATCGTCCTCGGAGTCGCTGGCCGTAGTCGAGAAGGTTCCAGGTAAGTTTCTGCCAGAGGGTGGCGTCAAACGAACCCAGATAGCCGACCAGGCGGTGCCGGTTCGGGACACCCACGTAGAACCACCCCGTTGGCCGTAACACCCGGTTGATTTCCGACAGCGCCAACTGCGGGTCACCCACATGTTCGAGGGAGTGAATCGAGACCACAAAGTCGAAAGATGAAGGCGGGAAAGGAAGTTGCTTGGCATCGGCAATGACCAGCCTGGCCTCGGCGCGCGCCGCCGTGGAAAAACTTGGCGTGAGGTCTAATCCCACCACGCAAGCACTCTGGAGTTCGCGCCGCAGAAAGACGACTTCATCCCCTTTCCCGCAACCGACCACCGCGCCGCGCCGTTCGTCGAGTCGCTCCAGCCGTTCTCGAAGCAGCCCGGCGCAGTGACGAACTGCAGGAGAAGCAGGGACCGTCACCAGGCGCGGACTTTCGTGTCGAAGAGTTATGTCCGTTGCGGTGTTGTGCGTTGGAGTTGACATCGGAGCCTCTTGCTTCCCGCCACGTCGCGGAGTTAAAGAATAGCTCCGCCCTATCATCCCACCCAAGAATCGCGCGCATCAGAAATCGATGTGCGCGCCCGCGCGATTTCGGGACACCTGGCGACCACGTCCAACGCGCTCGTTGAATCTACCGCGAATCAGGGGGTAAAGGAAGGGCTTGCCGCGGCCGCATTAGGGGCGGACCGACAGAGGCTGTCTCGAGTCGAGCTTTGTAGCGTCGTTCTATGACCGCCGAGGTTGAGATCTCAAACATTTCGGAGCGCGCAGAGCGCCGCCACAGCACGAGATTTTGAGTATTGAGACACCCTCCTATGTCTCCGCCCGGTACGCGGAAGTGGGTGCGCACATCGGAAAACGGTGTTTGCACCTGCCGGCGAAGAAGTGTTTCGCCCTACACGGTGATTGCGAACCGTCCACCTTTGAAATATCGCGTGTGATATGACGACACCGTCAACGAGGGGGAAAATGCGACCCCTATGCGCGTCTTTAAGTGGGTTGAGGAAGCTGGCGGGGACGACGGGACTCGAACCCGCGACCTCATGCGTGACAGGCGTCATATCTACTCTAGCAACTTGATTGCCAACAATGAGTTACGTTGAAAACAAGGAACTTAGTAATTGTACCACCATAACCGGGATACACAAGGATATGCCTGAATGTGCGCAGGGTCGGCATAAAATCCGGCATAGTCGTGAAGGCGTCTAGTAAGAATTGGAGGGCACAATTAGGTCAGTCGACCTCAGTAATCCGTTCGTTTTCGGGCCCGAGTATTTGGCTCTCGAACTTTTACTCAGGCCAGATTGAGTTTGAGGGGCTGGTTTTTCAGTCCATCGAGGACGACAACCAGGTGGCGAAGTCCCTAAGCATGGAGACGCGTGAAGTCTTTCAGCGGCTGCCGGCAAACAAATCCAAGGTCCTGGGGTCAGGTATGCAGGACCGGTCATCATCATGTTCGCCGATCCGGCTGCTTTTCCGAGAGCACATGTTCGTGCGGGTGTTATTCGTGTTTTGCACCTGCCCTCGACCGATGTCAACACCCCAAGGGATGAGGAATCGCCGCCATACCGTTGACTCCAGTCGACCAGGCAAAGATCCCTGAGGAAATCAAGGAGAATTGATTATGAATCATCACAAGAATGTCAAAGACCCCGGCCCTGCCCCATGCCCCGAACTCGCCGAGTTAGGCGCGAGCTGGGCCGAACTCCCGATAATGGAGCGCGCCGATCGTCTGCGCGTCCTCATGGATAGGGGTTACTCCCGGCGAGCCCTGGCTCGTGCGTTGGGATGTTCCGAAGCACTCGTTCGGCAACTCTTGGAAATGGAAGACCTCAACGAAGAGGAAAAACAAGCACTCCAAAAAGGTTCACTCAGCGTGAGGAGGGCGCTCCATAGGGTCAAGGGGCGGGAGAATCTCGAGAGACTGCCCCAACTAAAAGAAGCTGAGCCGGAAAGTACAGTCCAGATCGAACCCATTGTAGGCGCATTTAAGATCTGGATTGAGGGCTTACAGCTCTACGGAGTCCAGCTGAAGAATCTCTTCGACGAACTCCGGTGTGGCCCAGCTGGGCTTCTTCACAACGGGCTCCCCCCGGAAGCCCTCATCTGCGGGCAGACCATCTTGGGTATGACTCCTGCTCAAGTGATTGCCGCCAGCCGGCCACCAGGAGTGATCCCGGTCTATGCTCCGTATCTGATCAATTTCGCTTACGTCTGGCACGCACGCTGGAGCCGGCAGCTCATGCCTGACCCTGAACTAAGGCAAACCGTGCTAGTTCTATGACCGCCTGAATAGGTGCTATAAAGTGTTTTCTTTTGAGAGTGTTTCGGCCTATACTGGGGCATGTCGCGACGCCCCATTGAGGTTCAGGTATCTCCAGAAGATCAGAAGCAGCTTCGGCAGCTCTTGCGGGCCGGCATTCAGCAGGTCCGAGTCATATTGCGCGCGCTCGCCCTGGAGCAGTTGTCCCTCGGTTTGACCGCGCCGGCAGTGGCCAAGATCATCCATTGGACGCCGCAGGCGGTGCGGCGGATTGGCCACCGGTATAAGCGGGGCGGCCTGGAGAGCGCCCTGTACGAGTGCCAAGGGCGTGGAGCGGAACCGCTGTTGGAGGAAGCGCAGAAGCAGCGCATTATCGCTATGGTCTGTAGCGCGCCTCCCCAGGGCTACGCCCGTTGGACGGTCCGCTTGGTGGCCGAGCAGGCCGTGAAACGCAAGTTGGTGCCCCGCGTGGGCAGGGAGACAGTGCGGGTCTTGTTGCTCAGCCACGACCTCAAACCGTGGCGGGGAAAAAATGTGGTGCGTGGCGGAATTGAACCAGCAGGGTAGCGCAGAGTTTGCGTCTTTCAAACTCTGCGGTTTGTATGCTTGAGAATGGTTATATGTTTTTGAAATATGTACTGTCACAAGGGTTAGGTGAACTGGCGGCTGGCAATGATTCCAGGAACGAACCGCAGAGTAATGCGCTGCTGCGCACAACTCTGCGCTTGCTTGAGCCGAATGCTTCCCGTTCCCCTCAGGACTACTCAAGCATGTTTTTCCGGGGGTTTCGTGCTAAACTTTGAGTCACGACGGTATGGGCGAGAGCATATTTAATGCGATTCCACTGAGGAGGAGAGTCATGAGGGAAGTCTATTGGGGATGGGGTGTTCTCCTGGTTGTTGGGTTGTTGGCAGTCTGGCCTAGCCACCTGGTAGCTCAAGGCGAGTTCGAGGTGATTACCGGCCAATCGTTTGACGGGGCCGTGCCGGACCGGTTCTACCTTGAAACGAACGCGATACCTGTGC
>Ga0315284_10004647_pt1 | contig 19485 bp, 14 predicted proteins | sample YL17G09_16_MG_FD_203696 | JGI IMG/M metagenome (GOLD analysis project Ga0315284, IMG submission 203696) | Sediment microbial communities from Yellowstone Lake, YNP, Wyoming, USA - YL17G09_16 | ecosystem: Environmental > Aquatic > Freshwater > Lake > Sediment | place: USA: Wyoming | collected... | reverse complement strand
ATCGAGCCCAGCCTGGCCGCCTCCAAGGAAGTCCGCGGCCTCGAAAAACGCGTCGACGCCATCGCACAGCACACCGACGAGGCCGTCCTGGAGGACCTCTTCCGCCTGATCGAGTCCCTCGATGCCCGCAGCGTCTACACGAGGGGCCAGTCGCGGCACGTGGCCCGCTATGCCGCGGCCATCGCCCGCGAGATGGGCCTGGCGGCCGACACCGTCGATGCGGTCTACCGGGCGGCCATGCTCCGCGACCTGGGCCGCAACGCCATCTCCTCGGAAATGCTCTGGAAGGCCGGGCCGCTCTCGAAGGCCGAGTGGGCCATCGTCTGCCAGCACCCCGTTGTGAGCGTCAAGATCCTGTCGCGACTGAAGTTCCTGAAGCAGGAACCCCTCATCATCCGGCACCATCACGAGCGGCCCGACGGCCGAGGCTATCCGGACGGCATCAGCGGCGACGCCATTCCGCTGGAATCGCGGATCCTGGCGGCGGCCGAAGCGCTGGAGGCGATGACCCGCGCACGGCCGCACCGGCCGGCGCTTACGCTGGAGGAGGCCCTCCGGCAACTTCGCGGCGGCGCCACGCAGCAGTTCGACCCCGCCGTCGTGGCCGCGACCGAGCGGGCCGCCGCAAAGGCGGCCGACTGGCCCCTGGCCGCTCATCCCGACACCGCGACAATCGCCGCGCGGAACTAACTCTATACTTCCAAATGGCTCAAGGCGGGTCTCTGCGCCTGCCCCGATTGTCCCCAACCATGAAATGCTTTGACGGCCCGGCCTGCTTACGCCCTGAAGATCGCCCCGAGACGCTTGCCCATCAGGGCCGTCGCCCCTACGAGCGTCACCGCCAGAAAGAGCATTGCCCACACGCCCAGAGCGGCGGCCACCGCTTCGCCCGTCACGGCGTACTCGCTGATGTCAATCCGCCAGATCGTCCGCGTAATGGGGTTGAAGGCGTCGTCCTGCGCGAGGATCAGGCTGTCGGAGACCTCCAGCATCGACATCGAGAACACCAGGATCGCCCCCGCGGCCAGGTTGGCGGCGATCAGCGGCACGGTGATCCGACCCAGCGTCCTAAGCGGCCCGGCGCCGACCGACAGGGCGGCTTCCTCCAGCGTGCGGCTGGTCTGCTGGAACCCCGCGACCGACGAGCGGACCATGAGCGGCAGCCGCCGCACGGCATACGCGATCACCAGCAGCGCCACGGGGTTGGTCTGCGGGTACAGGTAGTTCGTGCTCCAGACGCCCGCCTGGACCAGGCGGTCGCCCCAGTCGGCATAGCAGTTCAGGTACCCGAACGCCAGAACCAGCCCGGGCACGGCCAGCGGCAGCATGACGAGGGCGTCGAGCACGCCCCGGCCCAGGAACTTCTTTCGGACAAGGGTGTAGCCGATCCACACGCCCAGCACGAGGTTGACGGCCACGGCCCCGAGCGAGTATAGGCAAGAGTTCCAGATGCTCGGCAGCGTCCACCGGTGCGCCAGCGCCGCCTCGTGATGCGCGAGCGTCAGGCCTGCCGGCAGCACCGTGCCCTGCCACTGCGTCTTCAGGGAGAATAGGACGACCGCCAGGTGCGGCACGAGGGCCAGCAGCGTTACGCCGCCGAAGAGGAGCCACGCCAGGGCGGTCCCTGTGCCGCCCAGGGGCCGCGGCTCGCCGCGGCGAGTGGCGACCGACATCATCTCGTGGGCCCGGCCGCCCATGGCGGCCCGCGCCGCCCAATACAGCAGGGCCACCGCGACCAGCAGAAGGACCACCATCGCGTTGGCCTCGGGGCTGGAGGGCTCGCTTATCCGGTCGAAGATCTGGACGGCGGTCACCTCGCGGAAGTTGAACATCAGGGGCGTTCCCAGGTCGGTCATCGCCCAGATGAACACGATGACGGCCCCCGCGAAGTACGCCGGCAATATCAGCGGGAACGTTACGCGCCAGAAGACCCGCCACGGCCCGGCACCGACGTTGCGGGCGGCGTCTTCCAGCGACGGATCGACGTTTGCCAGGCCCGCCACAACGTTCAGGTACAGGATCGGAAACAGGTGCAGGCCCTGGAGGATGATGACCCCCGCCAGCGGGTATGCGCGGAACCAGTCGATGGCGCTCGCCGGGTCCGAAAGGCCCAGGTGCGCCAGGATCGCATTCAGGACGCCGTACGGCCCCAGGACCTGCTTCAGGCCGATCGCCCCAACGAACGGCGGCAGGATCATCGGCACCAGGATCGATGCGCCGAACAGGCGTTTCCCGAAAAACTCCGTGCGGGCCTGCAAGTACGCCAGCGGCACCGCGAGGACCGACGCCAGGATCGTCGTGATGATCGCCAGGTAAAGCGCGTTCGCAAACCCGGCCTGGGCGGTCGCCTTCGACAGGATGTTCCTGACGTAGTGGAGCGTCGGCCCCGTGGATTCCCACAAGGCCGACTCGAAGACCGAGAAGATGGGGTAAAAGAAGAAGAGGCCCAGGAACCCGACGGCCACAAGCACCAGGAGCCAGGTTTTAAGGTCTGCTCGCATGAAGGTTCCGCGGTTACTTCGCCACGGCCTCGTACCGGCGGCGGATTTCTTCGGTCCAACGCGTCAGGACGTCGCTCTTGCGTCGTTGGCGATCTTCCTGCCGGCGCCGCAGTTCCGCCTGTTTCTCGGGCGTCGCATCTTCCGGCACGAGGACGGGCGTCCAGTTCTCCCGGGCCAGCCGCAGCATCTCCTCCTCCGACACCAGAGGCCGCGTCAATTCCGCCACGCGGTCGGCCGGCAGGCCCGCATCTATGAGGGCCTTCCACGCCTTCTTCAGGCCCGCGTGGTTCTCCACCAGGGCCACTCGCAGGTAGTCCGCCAGGAGGGCCTGGCGCTGGGTCTCCTTGGCCGCATCATAAAAGTCCGCCGGCGGGACCGTAAACGGGTTGACCTCGGGCGCGGCCGATAAGGCGGCGGCTTCCGCGTACAGGGCCGGGAGGACCGAAAGTCGTCCCAGCGTGTATTGGCGCGGGCCGCCCGGCGTGCCCGCCGGCAGCATCCACAGGCGCTGCCCTTCGAGGCGCAGTACGAACTCCACGAACTCCTGTGCCGGCGCCTGGTGCGGCGCGTTCTTCAAAACGGCAATCGGATCGCACGTGACAACGGTCATTCCCGGCGGAGCGAGGAACCCGAGGTTTTCTCCCCCCTCGCTTCGCATCTGCCGGAAGGCGTAGAAGTCGATGCACGGCCCGACGGCGATGAACCCCTGCGCGCAGTTGCGGGGCACGTCGCTGGCCTGACTGTAAAACTCCCGCGCGTTGCCACCCAATCGCACCAGGATCCCCATGCCGCGCTCGTATCCGAACGCCTGCAAGATGATCTCATACACCTTCACGGCCGTGGCCGACTTGGCGGGATCGGCCGCGCCGACGTAACCGAAATACCGCGGGTCGGCCACCGCCAGCCAGTCCGTGATCTCCGGCAGGCCCTTGTCCTTGATGAGCATGCGGTTGTAGATCAGCCCGAATGTCGAGAGGGCGGTGCCGTACCAGTACCCGTCGGGGTCGTAGAGGGGTTGGCCGGCGGCCTTTGGCGGGATCGCCGCCAGGACATCCTCCGGCAGGGGCGTTTTCTGGAGCATCCCCCGTTGCTTCATCTGGTCGAAGATCGGCCCGCCGCCGAACACCAGGTCAATGTCGAACCGCCCGGCGCGGAACTTGTCCTCCAGGCGTTTCAGGACCTGGGTTCCGCCGCCGCCGGGGTCGGGCCACGAAACGTCAACGTCGCGGCCGGTCTTCGCCTTGTGCCAGGCGCGGAATGCCTGCGTGAACTCTTCGCGGATCTCGTCGCCGTGGGGCGAGTAGATGACCAGCGTGTCCGCTGCGGCGGACGGCGACGAATCGCCGCCGCAGCCGGCCAGGCCCAGCAACGCCATCGTGGTCAATGCCACAATGCCAAATGCTGCAATGGCAAGCAACCCTTTGCGCGGTGGGTCTCCTGACCCACCGCGCAAGTGAGTAGCGCCCGTGCGAGCGAGGCCGTCGCGTGCGCGGCGGGTCGGGAGACCCGCCGCGCAAAGTGGTGTTTTATCGCTAAACAATGATCGGAGCCTCCTCGGCCTGTCGCGCGAACACCCGCACGGCGTCGGCGGGAATATGTGCCCGGGCCGCGCCGCCAGGGGCGACCGGTGGCAGGGCGGTCGGCCGGTCGGAGATCGTGACCTCGATCTCCCCCAGCCGCACGCGGGCCTGCTCGGTCTCACCCTGAAACGTCCGCGCCAGGACCGTCGCCGGAAACACGTTTTCCGCCGGCGCGCCGCCCTCCGGCGCCAGCAGCCGGACCGATTCCGGCCGCACGCTGATCGTTACGGCGGCGCCCGGCGCAAGGTCCGTCGGCGCGTGCAGGGTCCGAACAACGCCGAACGAGGTCTCGACGAGTGCGCCCCCGCCGTCGCGGTTGCGGAGGCGCCCCTCCACGAGGTTCGTCGCGCCCAGGAAGCCCGCCACCCACACGTTTGGCGGGTCCAGGTAGAGGTCTCGCGGGTTGCCGAGGGCCTCGATGCGCCCGTCGCGGATGACCGCCAGCCGGTCGGCCATCGCCAGGGCCTCGTCCTGGTCGTGCGTCACGTAGACGCTGGTGACGCCGGCGGAGCGCTGGATGCGCCGGATTTCGGTCCGCATCTGGAGGCGCAACTTCGCGTCGAGGTTCGAGAGCGGCTCGTCCAGCAGCAGCAGGTCCGGCTGAATCACCAGGGCCCGCGCCAGGGCCACGCGCTGCTGCTGGCCGCCCGAAAGTTGCGTCGGGCGCCGGCGGGCGTACTCGGCCATCTGGACGACCTCCAGCATCGCCGCGGCACGACGTCGGCGCTCGGCCTTCTCCACGCCGCGCACCGCCAGCCCGAACGTCAGGTTTTCCAGCACCGTCATGTGCGGCCAGAGGGCGTAGTTCTGGAACACCATGCCGCAGCGGCGCCGATGCGGGGGCAGGGCGGTCACGTCTTTATCGCCGAAGAAGACGCGGCCGGCGTCGGGCTCGTAGAACCCCGCGACGATCCGCAGGAGCGTCGTCTTGCCGCATCCGCTCGGCCCGAGCAGAAAAAACAGTTCCCCCGGCTCGACCGCCAGGGACACGTCGTCCACGGCCGTCACGGCGCCGAATCGCTTCGTGAGATGTTCCAGTCGCAAGGGGAGCATTTGTTACCCGGGCTAAGATACTACCAGCCCCGCAGGTTTGTTGCAAATGATGCGTGAGTAAACGAGTGACTAGGTGACTAGGTGACTGAGTGACTGAGTCAGAACGTGCTTGGCGGGTACGGAGGTCTGCTGTGCCAAGGCCGTATCTTTCACCTAGTTACCTAGTCACCTAGTCACTTAGTCACTCTTTTGGGCGGCCGGTTGACGTACGCCGCCGTTGCCCCGATAATCGACAGGGCAATAAACGAACAGAGGAAGAATGCCGCCGAAAGCCAAGAGCCTTCAGGTCTGGACGTACGAGATCCCGATGCGGATCCGGTTCGAGCATGCCCGGGCCAGCCGGTCCACCAGCACGGGCGTCCTGGTGCGCCTGGAACTGGAAGACGGTGCGGTCGGCTGGGGCGAGGGCATCCCGCGCGACTACGTGACGGGCGAGACCACGGAGTCGGCCGTCCGCGTGATCCGCGAGGTCTACGCCCCGCGGATGCTGACCGATGCGCCGCTGGCCGAACCGCCCGTCGAGGACGGCCGCGTGGTCCACAACGCCGCCTGGTGCGCGTGCGAACTGGCTTACCTCGACGCCGTGGGCCGGTCGCGCGGCGTTCGGGTGGCCGACATGCTTGCCGGTCAGATGGGCCTGAAGCCTCACCGGTTGCTTCGGCGCGTGAGCGGCATCATTTCTTCGGGAGCGCCGGCGAAAGTCCGGCGGAGCCTGCGGATGATGCGCCTGCTCCAGTTCCGCGACTATAAACTCAAGGTGGGCAAGGACGCCGCGCAGGACGAGGCCAATCTGGCAGAGTGCGTCCGGCAACTGGGCCGGGGCCTGAAGCGCAAGCGCGGCCCGACGCGCCGCACCCTGCGCGTTGACGCCAACGGCGCGTGGGACCTTGCGGAAGCCGTGCGCCGCGGCGAGATGCTCGCCCGTTACGGCGTCATCGCCGTCGAGCAGCCGCTGGCCAAGGGCAACGAGGGGGCGCTGGCGGAACTGAGGCGCCGCACCAGCGTGCCGATCATGCTCGACGAGAGCCTTATCACCCTGCGCGAGGCCGAGCAGCGGTTCCGCGCCGGGCAGGTCGACTTCTTCAACATTCGCATCTCCAAGAACGGCGGCCTGGTGCAGAGTTTGCGGATGGCGCAACTGGCGCACCGGCTGGGCGCCGATTTCCAACTCGGGTGCATGGTTGGCGAGACGGGCATCCTGACGGCCGCCGGCCGCATCTTCCTGGAACTCCTGGGCCGCCGCGTGAGGTTCTCCGAAGGGTCGTACGGACGGTTCCTCCTCAGGTCCGACGTCACGCGCGAGCGGCTCTCGTTCGGTTACGGCGGGTTCGTGCGGGCGATGAGCGGGCCGGGGCTGGGCGTCCATGTCCAGGCCGGCAAACTGCGGCGAGTGGCCAAGTGCGTCCTGAAAGTCGATTTTTCATGAGAGCGCCGGCAGGGGAGTGTAGGCCGGGGCAACGCCCCGGCGTCTTTCTCGCATTGCAAGCAGCCGGGGCGTTGCCCCGGCCTACGTGTTTGAAGGATTACGTGACGAAGGGAAGTTGCTTCCGATGGCCGACCGCGATAAACGCAAGAAGCCGAAGAAGCCGCACTTCCCACGGCGGTTGTGGACCGCCGGCCAGAAACCGCGCGTCGAGAAGCCGAAGAAGGGCAGAGGTTCTTACGATCGGACCGGCGAGGACCGCGATCTTCGCCGCGAGGTTGAGGAAGACCTCGGCAAGCCTTGAGCCCGCAAGGCGTAACTTTGCGCGGCGGGTCTCCTGACCCGCCGCGCTCAATAGGGAAGTTGCGCTGTCGCACAAGCCGCAAGTCACTTCCTGGTGCGATGGCTCTTCCCTGCGGACTGTTTTTCCCACACGCACGGCCCGTTCTTGTTCACCAACTTCTTGAGTTTCTTGCAGTACACAGCGGCCATGGTGCGGCAGAGGCCGGCGGTCTCGGGGGGCGGGAATGCGCTGTGCGGGCACTGGAATCCGCAGAACTCTTGCCGGGTCAACTTGCCGCGTCCTCGTCTTCGGTTTCCGCAGGTGGCGGCGAATCGTTCTCGGCCTCGGGTTCCAGGGGTATCGTTTCGGCCTCCAGTTTTCCGAGGACGCGCAGGGCCTCTTGTGCGGCCCGTTGCTCGGCCGACTTCTTGCTGGGGCCCCAGGCGCTGGGGTACCGGCGGCCTCGGATCGTCACGGCTATCTCGAACGCCTTGGCGTGGTCGGGGCCTTTTTCGTCGAGGACCTCGTAGTTGGGCGATGCGCCCAGGTCGCGCTGGGCGTGCTGCTGAAGCAGGGACTTGTAGTTGCGGCTGTGCTCGCCGGCCAGGACGCGGTCGATCTCCTCGCCCATGTAGGCCAGGATGAACTTCCGGGCCGGTTCCAGGCCGCCGTCCACGTAGGCGGCCCCGATGATCGCCTCCAGCGCGCAGGCGGCCAGGCTGGCCGGCAGGTTCTCCGACTCGGTGATGCCTTTGCCCAGGCTGAGGTGCTGCACCAGGCCCAGGCCGTCGGCCACGTGGGCGCACGTTTCGCGGCTGACGACGACGCTCTTGATGCGCGTCATCTCGCCCTCGAGGTACCGCGGGAAGCGGCTGTAAATCTCCTCGCAGATCACGAGGCCCAGGACGGCGTCGCCGAGGAATTCCAGCCGTTCGTTCGACGCAAGGCGCGTCGTGGCAATACTGGAATGTGTCAGGGCATTGACCAGGAGGTCGAGGTCTTTGAAACGATAGCCGAGAATTGTCTGGACGGCTTCGAGCGCGCCGGAGTCAGTCAAGGCACTACCTCGCCATGTCCACGGTTCACCAACGGCTACGAGGGTATTCTAAAGGATTCCGGGGAGCGGTCAACCGAAAAGGCTTGACCGCCGTTCGCCCGGGGCGCATCCTGAAGATGGAAGGCATTGCCCGGTTGGAGGGACCCATGAGGTTCTACGGAGATTCCGTCGAGGTCGAGAAGCCCCGCAGCCACCGCCGCCGGTGGCTCCTCGGCGGCCTCTTGGCGGCGCTAGTGCTCGCGCCGGTTGTCGGCATCGTCCTCGTGAAGTGGACGCCCGACTTTTACAGGCGGACGGCCGGCATCGTCGCCACCGACGCCAACCGGGCCCGCTTCACCGAGGAAATCGTCAACAAGATCGGCAACGTCCTGCTCGATAAGAGCGGCAAGACGGCGCTGGACCTCACGGTCACCGAGGAGATGATCAACATCGGCATCGCCGGGTTCGTCCAGGACCAGCAAAAGGGGGGCAAGTCGGTTTCGCCCGCCATCCAGGCACTGAGGGTCTGTTTCGAGCCCGATACCGTCATCGTGGCCTCGATCGTCGGAAGCGGCGTGACCAGCGTCGTTGCCGCGCAGCACCTGGGCGTCGAGGTGCAGAAGGACGGTACGATGATCGTCAAACCCTCCGGCGCCAGCGCCGGCGTCCTGCCCGTGCCCGACACTCTCGTGGTCGAGGCGCGGCGGGCGCTGGCTTCGCGTCTGACGGCGAAAAAGACGCCGGACGAGGAGGAAGGGGCCGTCAACTTCGCCCAGTGCGCGATGGACGCCCTGGAAGGCAAGCCGGTCACTCTCGGCTCCGGCCGCAGGTTCATCGCCGTGGACAAGATCAAGATCGAGAAGGGCTTGATGCGCATCTGGGGCCACGTGGCCGAGAAACCCAAGGGCGGTCAGCCCCCCGCGCCCGCCCCGGCCGCAACGGACAAAGCCGCCCCCTAGCAGTCCGTCAAAATTGAAACTGTGAGCAGCATGAGCGCGGCGGGCAGTCTTGCCCGCCGCGCGAAGTTACGCTGTAATGCTACTCGGGCTTGTTTCTCAGGTACCGCTCAATGGCCAGGCCGAGTTGCCGGCCGACCTGCCGGTAGCCGTCCTGCGTGCCGGCCGGGGAGTTCCATGCGGCCTCGAAGGTGACGGCGACGGCCTCCGTGGAGTTGCGGTTGACCCAATTCTTGGCGATCTCGCGCCAGTGGTCCTTGTCGTAGGTCGGCCCGCTTTCCCTGATGATGCCGCTGAAAGGCGGGGGGCCCCGGACCTCGGCCGAAGCCGCCCGCAGGAACGCATCAAGGTTGGCGATCTGGACGGGCGACAACGTGTCGCGCGGCCCGGTGTAGAAGTACGATTCGTGTTCGTTGGGGCCCGGGTTGTGCAGGTCGAGGAACAGTGCGAAGCGGTAGTCGCCGGCCATCTCCTTGATGCCGCGCTGGGCCGCCTGGACGCTGCGCCAGTGGGGCGAATCGTCCCAGTCGCGGTTGTGGTCGCGCGGCATTTCGTTCTTGCCGCCCGCGCCGCGAACGACGTTGTCCGCGTCCATGATCGGGACGATGGTCCATGCGGTCTTCTTGCGTAAGGTTGCCGCCCGCGGGTCGTCCGAGATGAGCCACTCCACAAGGCCCTGGGCGATCCAACTGGCGCCCGTTTCCCAGGCGTGCTGGCGGGCCTGGACCCAGATGGCCGGCGGCCTGGCCGGGCCGCCGTCGGGCGGAGAGATCCGCAGTGCCGGCACGGGCCGATCCTCCAGTGTGCGGCAGAGTTCGAAGCCTTTGGCCTGCGGGCAGGCCTTCTCGGCCCGCGCGATGAGGTCGGCGGCGTCACGCGGCAAGTAGGGCGGTCCCCAGGCAAACCAAACCTCGCGGCCCGCCACCTTGTGGTGGTACGTCACGCTGCCTTTGATCCGCGAACCCGGGGCGGTTTGGGTCCAGCGCCGGTCGTCCGTGCTGACGGCGGCGTGATCGGGCAGGCCGAACGGCTCGCACATCACCTCCACGCTAATCACTTCGCCGGGCTGGATGCCCGTGACATGGAAGTACCACCACACGCGCCAGCCGCGATCGGGATGGTCGGCGGGCTTGATGCGGACCAGACGCCTGGCCTGGTCGATGGCGACGACCTCGGCCGAGCCGCCGGGGAAGTCCGTGAGGACCGCCAGCGGAGGTTTGCCGGAGGGGGCGTTTTCGGCAGCGGCTGCCGCTGTGGTGGCGAGGGCTACAAGTAGCACGCTTGCGATTCGGTGCACTTGCACCTCGATTTGCGCGACGGGTCGCCCGGCCCTATTTAGCCCCCGGTGAATACACCGGGGGCGGCGCGTCGCCACGCGCCTATGCCCTGCGGCCCCCCGTGTATTCACGGGGGGCTAAATAAGGCGGCCTCGACGACTCTTCTTATTCGCCGTTGCCGCCGTTCTCGCCCTCTTCGCCGTCCTGTTCGGCGGCGACGCGGGCCATGGCCACCAGTTTGTCGTCGTCGTTGAGACGGATGATCCGCACGCCCTGGGTCGCGCGGCCGATGGGGCGGATGCTCTTGGAATCGACGCCGATCCGCATCATCTGCCCCCCCTGCGTCACGAGCATCAGTTCGTCGCCGTCGCGGACGGTCATCATGCCGACGACCCTGCCGTTGCGGTCCGAGGTGCGGATATTGATGAGGCCGATGCCGCCGCGGCTCTGCGTCCGGTACTCGGAGAATTCCGTGCGCTTACCGTGGCCGTTCTCGCAGACCGTCAGGAGCGTGGCGGTGGCGTCGACGAGCGCTGTGCCGACGACGGCATCGCCCTTGCGCAAGGATATGCCGCGCACGCCCGTGGCGCCGCGCCCCATGCTGCGGACGTCGGTTTCCTTGAATCGGATGGCCATGCCGTCGCGGGTTCCCAGGACGATCTCGTCGTTGCCGCTGGAGATGAGGACGTCGATGAGGTTGTCGCCCTTGTCGAGGTGGATGGCGATGATGCCGCCGCGCTTCGGGTGGCTGAAGGCCGTCAGTGCGGTCTTCTTGATGGTGCCCTGGGCGGTGGCGAAGACGAGTTGGCGCTTCTCGTCGAATTCGCGGACGGGGATGAAGTTGGCGACGGTCTCGCCGCTGCGCAGCGAGAGGAGGTTGACCATCGCCCGCCCCTTCGACTGGCGCGACATCTGCGGAATGTCGTAGACCTTCTGCCAGTAGCACTGGCCCATGTTGGAGAAGAACAGGATGTAGTCGTGCGTCGAGGCGGTGAACATGTTGCGGATGAAGTCGCCTTCCTTGGCGGTTGACCCGATGACGCCTTTGCCGCCGCGGCCCTGGCGCCGGTAACTGGTCAGGGGCATCCGCTTGATGTACCCCTCGTGGCTGATCGTGACGACGCAGGACTCCTCGGCGATGAGGTCTTCGAGACGGAAGTCCTGGTCCTCGTCGTTGACGATCTCGGTGCGCCGCGGATCGGCGAACTTCTCGATCAGGTCGTGGAGGTCTTCGGCGATGACGTCGAGCACGAGGCGCTCGTTATTCAGGATCGCCTCGTACTCCAGGATCTCTTGCTTGACCTGAACCCATTCGTCGCGGAGTTTCTCGACCTCCAGGCCGGTCAGTTGCGACAGGCGCATCGCCAGGATGGCGTCGGCCTGAAGCCCCGAGAAGTGCAGAGGCTCCTTCGTGGCCGCGGTGAGCAACTGGTTGGCCTCGCCGGCCTTCTTGCCCGAGAGGCTCGAGAGGCGGAAGTGCCAGGCCTTGGCCATCAGCCGCTGCTTGGCGGTCGGCACGTCGGGGCTCTTCTTGATGATCTCGATGATCTCGTCGATGTTGGCGACGCAGTAGAGCAGGCCGAAGAGGATGTGCTCGCGTGCCCGGGCCTTCTTCAGCAGGTGCAGCGTCCGCCGCCGGATGACCTCGATGCGGTGGTTCTTGTACGCGACCATCATTTCCTTCAGATTCATCGTCCTCGGGCGGCCCTTGTCGAGGGAGATGTTGATGATCGAGAACGTGTCCTGAAGTTGCGTGTGGTGGTAGAGTTGGTTGAGGACGAAGGCCGAGTCGGCGTCGCGCTTCAGTTCGATCACGAGGCGCATGCCTTCGCGGTCCGACTCGTCGCGGACGTCGGAGATGCCCTCGATGACGCCGTTCTTGACGCAGTCGGCGATCCGCTCGATGATGCGGGTCTTGATCTGGCCGTAGGGGATTTCCGTGATGACGATGTTCGACCGGCCGCCGCGCACGTCCTCGGTGTGGGCCCGGGCGCGGACCTTGATGTTGCCGCGGCCGGTCATGTAGCCGTCGACGATGCCCTTGCGGCCGCGGATGATGCCGCCGGTCGGGAAGTCGGGGCCCTTGACGATCTTCAGGAGGTCCCGGATTTCGATGTCGGGCTTCTCGATGATCGCCAGGATGGCCTTGCAGACCTCGCCGATGTTGTGCGGCGGGATGCTCGTGGCCATGCCGACGGCGATGCCGCTGGACCCGTTGCACAGCAGGTTCGGGAACTTGCCGGGCAGCACCGTCGGCTCTTCGCGCGTGTCGTCGTAGTTCGACTGGAAGTCCACGGTGTCCATGTCGAGGTCTTCGATCAACTCCATCGCCAGCGGGGTCAGTCGAGCCTCGGTGTACCGCATGGCGGCGGGCGGGTCGCCGTCGATCGAGCCGAAGTTGCCCTGACCGTCGACGATCGGGTACCGTTCGGCGAAAGGCTGGGCCATGCGGACCATGGTCGGATACACGACCGCCTCGCCGTGGGGGTGATAGTTGCCGGAGGTGTCGCCGCAGATTTTCGCGCACTTGCGGTAATGGGCGCGCGGGCCGAGGCCAAGATCGTGCATCGCCACCAGGATGCGCCGCTGGCTGGGCTTCAGGCCGTCGCGAACGTCGGGCAGCGCGCGGCTGACGATGACGCTCATGGCGTACGTCAGATAGGCGTCTTTCATCTCCTCTTCAATGAAGAGGTCCTGGATGTTTTCCTGTTGGTTCAAGCGGTCCACGGTGCGGATACCTCCGATCGGGTGATGATGTTATAAGTCGCGTAGCCACAAGGGGTTACGCGCGTCAGTTTGGCGCCAACTCAACCCCGAAACTATAGCAGGAACGGGCGGTTCTCGCAAAGGAAATCGAGGGCACTTTCCGGTGTTCCCTGCGGGGGCTGCAAACGGAACGAACTGAAACCAGCGCGGTTAAAACCTTGCCACGCGTTGAGTCATGGCTTATACTTCAGGGTGAAAAGGGAGGGCCGCACATGCCGCGTAAAGTGTCCTATGCCGCTTCGCCGCGAGTGGTGGGGATGATCCTTTGCGAAAAGGTTGTCCGCGACGAGGCCACAAAGATGGCGAGTCTCATCGGCGTGTTCGACCAGGTTTCCGGACGCCGCTTCCCGATAAGATATGATCGTTTACACATCTTTGTAAGCCTCGAGGGCGGTCAAGGCAAGAAGGGCTTTTCCTTGTCATGTTGCGCGCCTGACGGAAGTGTGGTCTTTGAAGCGAAGGGGGACACCTTGTTCAAGGGGACCCTTGGGGCGGCGGACATCAACATTGAGATCACGGACCTGGTCTTCGCCTCCGGTGGTGAATACACGATTGCGTTCCGTTGCGGGGGCAAAGTGCTGGCGAGCCGCCCTCTTCTGGTGGTGGCAAAGGAATGACGATGGTGACCTTGCGCGTGAGGTTCCCGCGGGCGCGGCGGTTCGGCCTGCCTTGTGCAGGCAGCCCTGTGGCCAACGCCTATCAGCACCTCCGCTTCGCCGCCGGCGCGGCGCCCGAACTCTCGGACGAAGAAATGCGCCAAGCGGCCCATGAATCGGGGGCTTTTGATTTCTGGTCCGACCCATCGGAGGATTTCTACACTCTACGGGACGGAGAGCCTGTATGAGACGTGGGGATGTGGTCCTCATCGCGTGGCCGTTCACCGATTTCAGTGCCGCCAAGGTGCGACCGGCCGTCGTGCTGAGTTCCGATGCTTTCAACCGAGGCGAAGACCGCATTCTCGTGGCCGTCTCCTCGAATGTCTCGGGGCCGGCTTCGTGGGACGTTGTCGTCCAACCCGAGGATTCAGGTTTCTCCGGGACGGGGCTCCGTCGGGCCTCGACGATTCAGTGCGGAAAACTGTTGACCGTCAGCAAGAACATTATCAAACGCCGGCTCGGCGCGGCAGGCGATTACATGTCGCAGATTGAGGCAGGCGTCAGAAGGGCCTTGGCCCTTTCTTGATGCGTCGGCCTTCCTGAAACTACATGTCTTTCCTTTCCAGGTAGCACACGACCGTCTGCTTGAGCGTGTCGGCGTGGAGTTTCAGGGCCGGGCCGCCGAGGTCCGCCGTGTCGATGATGCGGACCATCGGCGCCCAGGCGGCCGCATCGGGGGCCGCCTCCGCCAGGCGGTTCGGGGCCGACTCAAAGAACGCCTTGTTCAGGTAGTTGTCCTGCCGCGTCGGGAAGAGCGCCAGGTACAGCATATCCATCTCGATTAGTTCGTTGAGGAAGTGGGTCCCCAGCGACACGTCGGGCACGAGGTCGTCGCGCATGGCGACGATCTCCACGAGGACGCTGGCGGTGTTGATGTCGGCGAAGCGGGCGGGGATGCCCAGCGACGGCGTCGTGGTGCCCCAGCGCCCGGGCCCGAGCATCATGATCGTCTTTCCGATGCCCGACTCGGCGTGCGACAGCCGCCCGATCAGCCGCGCCACGGCGTACCGCTCGGCCACGGGCAGTTGGCCGTACAGCGCCGGCTCGACGTAGATCATGCGGTCGATTGAGATGAGGCGGCTCTGGCCGATGACGGCCCCGTGGGCCTCGACCACGAGGTCCTCTTTCTCGATGTGCGGGGCCGGGGCGGTCACCGGCCCGCCGCCCTTGACCTGCAAGGGGCGGCACTGGACGAGGTTGATCTTGCAGGGGGAGTCCGGAAAGAAGTTCGCCGTGAACTCGACGTCCACGGGGTAGTCGTACGCCTTGTGCAGGATCGCAAGCATTTCGCGCATGTCCTGGACGAACGGCGTCTCGGCGAAGAGTTTTTCAAACGTGATGACCCACGGGAAGGCGTCGTGCCGGCCGCGCTCTTCGGCCCGCTGCACTTCGGTCTCGTCGCGGCTGGCGAAGAGCGCCAGCGGCAATTCGGGGCTGCGGCGGGCGACGTTGGAGAACGTGTCGGAGATGAGTTGGTTGGCCCCGAGGTCCAGGACGTCGACGCGCCGTTGCGAATAGCGTCGGACTTCGTCGAAGTTCGCCTCGGGGCGGCGGTCGGGGGCGTTCAGGGCAACGACGCGGGTGTAATCGTCGTCGGACCGCTCGACGGCCCGCGTGCCGAGGCCGAAGACCAGCCGCAGCATCCCTGCGGCCGGGTCGATGTACTCGCTCCAGACATACGGATTGACGGAGAGGCCCACGCCCGCGATCTGCGGGAAGAAGAAGTTCCCGTAGACGGCCCCCGAGACGCGCTGCACCAGCAGGGCCATCTGCTCGTCGCGGTCGAGCAGGCCCCTGGCGGCGCGGTAACTGAGGGCCTTTTCGCTCATCGTGCTGGCGTAGATGGTCCGGACGGCCGAGACGAAGTCCTGGAGGCGCTTCTCGCGCGAGCCCTGGTTGGCGCAGAACACGCTCTCGTACTTGCCGGCGAAGGAGTTGCCGAAGTTGTCTTCCAGGAGGCTGGAGGACCTCACGATGATCGGCGACTGGCCGAAGTAATCGAGCATCTCCTCGAACTGGCGCATGATGTGGGGCGGGAAGTTGCCCGTCAGCATCCTTTGCCGCGGCCGCTCGGCGCCCTGGAGGAACGCCCCGGCGTCTTTCTGCCGCTGCCGCATCCACCAGATGCCGTTCTGCACGAGGAACGAGTAGAAGACGTCGGAGCCGATGTAGAACGAGTCGTGGGGCTCCAGCAGGTCGGCCCACCGCGCGGAGTGTTTCTTGAGGATCGCCCGGGCCAGCAGCATGCCCACGGCCTTGCCGCCGATCAGGCCTGTGCCGATCATGCGTTTGCCGATGTCGATGATGTCGGCCAGCGTCAGATACTTCTCGACGAGGCCGCGGATGCGGTCGTCGCGCGAGAGGGCCATCCGGACGAGCCGGTGAAAATACTCGTCGGCCTTCTCGGGCGGCGCCTCGCCGCGGCGGATGGCCGCCAGCGCCTCCTCGGCCTGGAGGAACGTCCGGTGCCACACCCCCACGCGGTAATGCTCCGATTCGGGGTGCAGCCAGGGGACGCTCGTCAGGATCTCCGAGATGCGCGAACTCTCGCGGACAGGGGTGAAGTCCTCACCCTCCCAGGCGTGCAGCATGTACATCGTGGGCGAGTAACGCTGCTGAACCTTCAGGGGATGGATGTACAACTTCCCCTTGTGCCGGTAAACGTCGAGGAAGACCTGGGCCGTCTCGGTGATAGGGGCCGTGGCGTGCGACGAGTGGTAGTTCCTGAGGATCGCGAAATACGCAATCGCCTCCACGTCGTACAGGTAGGGGCAGGTCAGCAGGAAGAAGTTGGCGAGCATCTGGTCGCTGTACCAGTCGACGGCCAGTTCCGAGAGGCAATCGAAGACGTAAAAGCCGCCGCGCCCCGTCTTCTCGATGGTCTGGTGGATGTCGCCCAGGAACGCCTCGAAACCGTCCTCGGGGTGGACTTCGCAGATCTCGATCCGGCCGTCGGGCTCCACCAGCGGCGGATGCGAGGCGAAGCGGAAGTACACGACCTTCTGTCCGCGGGCCAGGGCGTTCTCGCAGTACGGCTTGACGAAGGGGAAGTAGTCGCTGACGGTGTCCACTTCCCAGACGAGGTTGTCGCCGGGAATCAGGCCCCGGATCATCCGATCAAGCCCCGGCAGGCCGAGGCTCAGTAGTGGGTTGACGATGGTCATGCCTCCGTCTCCGAACGCGTTCTTCGAGGACAGACGCCACAATAATGATACCCGCGCGGCGGCGAAGCGTCTCCGGAATTATGCCGCCCGACGAAGTCGGTTAATTGTTTCGAGCCCGCGGCGGAAGCCGCGGGGTATCGGCGAACGGGGCAATGCTTGCTTCGGTCGAGTATGCCCCGCGTCTCCCGCCGCGGGCTCGACGCGCCGGGGCGGTTAGTTCGCCGCAGACTGCAACTCCGTCGCAACCTTGGCCGCCACGTCAGCCGGGGCGCCCGAGCGCTCTACGTCGGCCAGCACCGCGGCGATGTCCTTCCGGAACCGCGCGAGGGTCGCCTTCTGGCCTTCCGGCCCCTTGTCGACTGCCGCGAGCATCGCATCTTTCAGCGCCGTCAGCGACGGCGGCGACTTTTCGCCCAGCAGCCATGCGGCCCGGTAAACGGCTGCCAGTTGCCGGTCGCCGGGATTGCGCCAGCGGTTCGGCGGGGCGGGGACCGAAAGGTCCGGCTCGGGCCGGCGCCGGTCATCGAAGCAGGGGGTGACGCCGTGGCGCCCGTCGCGCGAAAGGACCGCCCCCGGCCGCGACATGACCCGCTCGCGCTGCTCGGCCGAGAGCGGCACAAAGTGCTTGAACTCCTCCGTCTGCGCGGCCTTGGGGTCGCGCGCCCGCAGCGTAATCTCCAGACCCGCCGCGGCGATGCGGACCGTCATGCCCACCGTGTGCCCGCCGGCCGCTATCGCGCTGCGCAAGGCCGCGGGCAAGGGGACAACCTGGCGGTCCACGCCGAGCGGCGCGCCTTCGACTACAAGTTCCTTCTCCTCGTTCACCAGCAGTGCCAGGTACCCGTTTCCGGAGGCGCGCCCGGCGTGAATCGTGAAGACCTTGACGCCGCTCTTGACCTTGGGGCTGTCGGGAAGGGGCGGCCCGTTCCTGGCGTCGCCGCCATCCGCGATGACGCCCAGGCCCAGGCCGGCCCGCCCCTCGCCTGGAGTGCGTGAAAAGTCGATGAGGCCCCCGACGGTCGGCTCCGCCGTGCCGCGCTCGGCGGGCCCCACGAGCGGCGACATTGTGCCCAGCGGGTAATCCATCACGAAGGGGTTGTAGGCGGGCGTGTCTTTCGGCGCGAGGTTGATGTCGGTCTCCGACATGCGGCCGCCCTCTGCGAAGCCGTAGGACCAGATCAGGTCGCCGTCCTGTTCCCAGCCCCACTGGGCGTAGTGGAACGTGTTGCGCAAGCCGTCCGTCCACGCCTGGAAGCCCTCGTTGATCTTCCGCCAGGGGCCGAAGATGCTGACCATCAGGCGGCTGGACTCGGCCAGGCTGCGGTCTGGGAGGTTCTGCCGGAACATCTCGTCGCGCCAGATGCGCAGCCGCTGGGCCCGGTCCGGGTCGTCCATCAGGTAGTGGGCCAGAAGGAACGCCAGACCCCGCTCGTTGCCCTTGGTGTCGTGGATCATCTCGGCCGTCGTGGCCGATTGGCGCAGGCCCGCCAGGCCGCTGTCGAGGTAATTGCGGGTCGTCGCCTTGTCGAGGACCCAGACCGTCAGCCGCCGGGTCCTGGTCTCGTAGACGTGGTTCGCCAGCCCGTCGGCGATGCCCTCGGTGTACCACCCAGGCACGGTATAGGAACTGCCCAGCAGGCACAGTTGGTACAGGTGCGTGCACTCGTGCAGGGCGATGTACCGCTGGTGGTAATCGAGCGTGCCGCTGGGGTACTGGTATGCGCACTTCCAGTTTTCGAGGGTGATGCCGCCGCCATTGAAGTCCCAGGTGGCGCCGTCGCTCTTCATCGCCTCCTGGAGGCGTTTTTTGCTCGATGCGTAGCAGACCGCCAGCCGCTTTTCGCCGATTCCGGTGATCTCGCGACCGAAAAGTTCCACGTAGTGCGGGTAGGCCTGCTCCAGCAAGGCGAGGTAGAAGGCGGCCTTCTCCTGGGGATAGTCCGTCTTCAGCGCCCAGTGCCTGCTGACGTACCACGAGAACCCCGGCGTGTTCTTGACGCTGTGTCCGGAGAAGGTCTTCGGGATGGCGTTGCCGCAGGCGGCCGTTTCGACGTTGCGGACGGTCGAGGTCCGTCCCGAGACGACCACGTCGGCGACCATGCGGTCGGGCGGGGGCGCCTCCGCCCCGGCGGCCGCGCTCCACGCCGCCGACACGAACCACACGACCGCCAGTATTCGTACGACGCTTTTCATGGCTTCGGTTGATTTCTCCCCGCCGGGTGGCATGCCCACGCCGCTGTACGCGTGGGCATGCGAGAGCCGTCGGCGCTTGCATGCCCAGGCAACGACGGCCTGGGCATGCCACCCCGCATCTGTCATATAGTATCGGCCCGCCCGTGTCGCGGCAAGCGCCGTGCCACACCGCGGCGCGGGCGCTAAACACGCACTGGGGGAGAAGGCGCCCCGCCAAGCACGTACGGAGCCGCAGGCTTGCTTGTGTTTTCCCGTTCCCGGTTGCCGGTTGCCGGTTCCCGGTTCCCGCCTTTACTTTAGTAGCGAATTGTATCGCGTTCACTTTAGTATATACCGGAGGGCAAAAACGGGCGTTTTTACGCCGCGCGGGGTCCAAAACCCCCTTGGCGCTAGCGCCAAGGCGGTTTTTGGGGTCGTTTGGTAAGATAGGCAAGACGAAACTTGATCCCGTTTTAACACTTCTTGCACGCTTTTGATCGGAACTTGATACCTTTTGCATCCCCGCGAGCGGTTTTGGCCACCTCCGATTATATACTATAGTATATACTACCGGGGCAGTAGGGATTCTCCGCCGCCCCCAAAAACAATCAGGGACAG
>Ga0315284_10004645_pt1 | contig 19485 bp, 18 predicted proteins | sample YL17G09_16_MG_FD_203696 | JGI IMG/M metagenome (GOLD analysis project Ga0315284, IMG submission 203696) | Sediment microbial communities from Yellowstone Lake, YNP, Wyoming, USA - YL17G09_16 | ecosystem: Environmental > Aquatic > Freshwater > Lake > Sediment | place: USA: Wyoming | collected... | reverse complement strand
CCATGATCAGCAGACGCAAATTCAGGGAGCATCGTAAAAACCGATCAACCATCTGGGGAATGTGGAAAAGCCTGGTCTGGTGGCTGCACCGGATGAAGAAAAAAATCATTTTTCGTTGCGGATAAACGGTGGCCCGGACAGGGACACCATGACACCAATCAAGAGCCCTACCGGGTTGGTACAATATCGACGCCCGGCATTATCTTTTTTGGCAAAGGTTGGCCCGCCCGATGCTCACGCGACACGGCGAAGGTCGCCGTGTTCCGGCTCGCATCCTCCCACCCGGACCGGGGCCCGGTTCCGGTTGATCGGAAAATGTGATTTGCACCAGTTATCCCGCCCAACAAAGCGAGCGACAGGTCGCTGATGCGCCCTGTAACCGTCGCTTTGTTTCCCCGCCCGGACAAGAAGCCCGTCCTCCCTTCAGGGAGGCTATCCTGTCCCGGCCCAGCGGCCCGTGGGAGCACCGCTTCAGGGTGCGAAGGTAACGAGTCGCCGAAGCGACGAGTCCGAGCCCCTGATGCGTCGTGCGAGTGAGTCACTGAGCGTACTGCATGAGTACGATCAACAGCGACGAACATTCCGCGAAGCGGTATGTGAGGAGCGGGCCGGAGCAGCCGCTGGCGCCGGAGCAACGCGACAAGCCAGGGGCGTCATCCTACCAACCGGATAACTCCGGGTAAAGCAAGGGAGGTGATGTGAAGCGAGCCGGAGCGTCAGCGAGGACGAGTGAACATGACCGACCGATCTCCGGCCAACGGGACACGATGGTTCCCGCCCTCGGTGTTGTGGGCGGGACTCCTGGGTGGGCGGTCCGTAGGATTATCCCCGTAATCTCACAAAAGCGCCCAAAGGGAGGTCCTGTAATTGTGGGTGCAGCGGACCCACACTATTTGATTGGCGACCGGGCTCCGCCCAGTTACATGCCCGTTACATAAACGACTACATCATGATGAAGAGGAAACGGGATAATCCCCGCAATCTGCCCTTTTTCTTTGTGCATATGCACATGCCAGTTACATTGGCCGATGACATTCTTGCGTAACACAAAATCAAAAATTTGGTACACAACGCCCTCTTGTGTATCACCGGTGTTACACAAGGCGTCCCAGCGTATCATATATTGGTGTTGATGTTACGCAGGAATTCCCCCCACTTGATCCTAAAGTCCGGGGAGATTTTATCCGCTGCTCGTCTCTGTGATCGAAATCAGACGGGAGAACCGCAGGATCGTCGGGCTTGTTCCTTTCCCTTCCCGCGTTACGATAAGGATTCCCCCGTCGGTCAGTTTGCGCAGGATACGGTGGGCGCTCTGTTTGGGGATTCCCGATTCCGTAATAAAATCGGCGGTCTTGAAAATCGGGCGCGAGAAGAGCGTATCGATTGCCCTGATTGCGTACTCCGAGTGCGTCACTTCCGGGACATGTTCTTTCATTTCCTCGTACAGGTCGATGATCGCTGTTGCCTTCTGGTTGTTCTCCGTTGCCTGCTCGATGAGAGCTTGCAGGAAGAACGCAATCCAGCCATTCCAATCGTCGTCGCGGGAGACCGCAAGAAGACGCCGGTAGTATTCTTCCCGGTGCTGTTCCAGGTATGCACTGATATAGAACATCGGTGTTGACAGGATCTGCTTGTCGTAGAGGATGATGGGGACCAGCATCCGCCCGATCCTTCCGTTGCCATCGCGGAACGGATGGATGAGCTCGAACTGCGCCTTGAGCACCGCGAGCTGCACGAGCGGATCCTTTTCTTCGGTGTGCAGGTAATTTTCCCAGTTTGTGAGCGCGTCCATCACGAGGTTGGGGGCAGGTGGGATGAACGTGGCCCGTTCGATGGGCGTTCCGTACGGAGCGATGTAGTTCTGGATGCGGCGGATCTCTCCGGGCTCCCGGTCCCGTCCGCGGACACTGGTAAGCAGGATGCGGTGGAGATCCCTCACCATGTTGGTGCAGATCGGCTGGTTCCCGAGGTCGATGACTGCTGCCTTCAACGCGGTCCGGTAATTTATGATCTCCTGGATGTCAAGGCGTTTTTCCGCAGTGATTTTGTGTGCCTGATCAGCTTCGAATTGCAGGACATCTTCGAGCGATGCCTGAGTACCTTCGATACGTGACGAGAGGACCGCTTCACGGATAGTGAGCGGGGAGAGGAGAATTTCGGGATTGATGATGCCCTGGAGCAGGCCGTCGTACCGTGCGAGCGCCGCATTCGCTTTGCCGATACGGGAGATGTGCGAGGTCCAGTCGATGTCATCGATCGGCAGGGTCCGGGGTATGTATGGCTCCATTCTGATTCAGTATAGTTTCTGGGAGAATATTAGATTTGGGAAGAGATGGGCCGGGACTGGCCGTATGATTACCCTCTGTCAGAACCACGGGATTCCCGAGCCGGAATTTTCTGCACATCCGGATTGGTTCAGCGTGACATTCGCCAAAGATTTCTACACGGATGAGCGACTTTTCGCAATGGGACTTTCTGATCGGCAGGTTCAGGCAGTGCGCTATGTGAGGGAGCAGGGCGTAATAACTAATAAAGCGTACCGGGATCTTACCGGTGTGAGTCCCCGTGCTGCCCTTAGGGAACTGACGGATCTTTGCACACGAGAAATTTTAGTGAAACAGGGCACTACCGGAAGAAGTACCGTATACCTTCTTAAAAAAATTAAACCCGCCAAACACGCCACGAACCCGTCTTAAACCCGCCAAACACGCCATTACCCCGACATAATTCCGACATAATCCCGTCAATCCCGACATTTCCCGGCGGTTGTCATATTCCCCTATTTTTGGAATCCCCGTTGAAGAATTCCGTCATTTACCCACCTCATTTCCCAAAAAAATCGGCACATCGGAAAAAATGACGTCAATAAAGGGGCGTCCTTTGGCAAAAGTCACATTAAACGGGGTGAACTATAGGGCAAAATTCGCCTCGATTCTATGGCCTTTGGCGTGCATTTAACTGGGTGCATTCCTACCTTATTTTGGCAATCAAAGCGAGATTTGAACGTATTCTCCACTGGAACAGTAAAGAGGCGTTTTACGGGGTTTTCCGTTTTTGACCGGATTATTTGGATGGGAAACGGAGCCCGATTTGGGCTTATTTTCCCCCAGAATACATACCCTCATATTCCAGGTGTCTCCGACGAGGGATAAATGTGGGGAGAGATTGTCTCACACCCCCATCCCCGTAATAATCCCAACTACCTGCTGAGCTGCGCGACTATCTTAGTCTTTCACCGTGTTTTCTCAAAAATTTCTTTGCTCGGGAACCACGTCGCGAGATCCGTCAGATTGATGTGAGTGAGGAGGTATGAAGCATTCTTTTCGAACGTGGCCACAGGCATATATCTGTGTTCCGGGTAAATCCGGTATCCCCAGCTTTTATTCGTATTTCGGAAAATGATGTCATAATCATATTCCACGGATGTCTTGTTGTAATCGAGGATAATTAAGTGAGGAGTTCTGTCGATATTCTGCGTCCCATCGACAATGTCACCCGTGTGGTATCGGGGAGATATTTCCGGAGAGGTTGCCGGTATCGGAGTATCTTTAGAGGTCATGACGACAATCGGGGTTTTCTCCCCCACGGAAGAATTTGGTTGCACACATCCAATAATCAGGAGTGTACACATCAACAATCCCACGATTAAAAAGACATTCCGCATGAAATGATATTTCGCGAATCCGCAAATTAATGTATTGAAATAAAAAAAATGTTAAAAATTATCCCAATTCCTCACCAGCCCATCCCCGCAATCATCCCGACCACCTGCTGAGCTGTCACCGGGTCCACCACCCGGGCCAGCACCAGCCCGGCCATCGCGACGAACAAGGTCCAGAACACTTCCTTAACCTGCTCATTCTTCCCAAACGCATTGATAGCCGCTTCCGTATCTGCCTTCATACAATGTTGTATCAGCTTAGGCATGAACACAAATAGCGGAAGAAACAGGACCGCAGCCCCAATGAATGCCAGGGAGATCTCCGCCCGGCCTGCAAGGAAGATCCCGACCGGGACCGCAATGCTCCCCGCCAGAATACAGGCCATCCCGACTTCACCGAACCAGAAGTAGTGTTTTTCCTGAGAATAGTTCACGTTCTCCGATTCAGTCAGCACGGATAGATCGAAGATACCGAGCGTATTCAGCATCCCGTACCAAACTGCGTGCGTCTCCTCCGGGTCCGCAACGATGCCGAGGAACAGCACAGCGACCGGCACAGTAAGAAGGATCAGGGGAAGATGGGCCAGCACAAAGACAAGCCCGAGCAGGACCCCGGTCCCGCAGATGGCGCACCGGGTCTGCAGCTCATTCTCGAACATCGGCACTCTCCGCAATCCTGAACTCAAACACCGGACTGGTATAACCCCCATTCTCCGGGCTGAAATCCCGGACCCGGCCCATCTGCGCAAACTTGCGACGGCCCGTGAGAATCTGCACCGTGTGGATACCCGGCGCTCGCGGATACACCCGGCGACCGTCAATGTCGTGCATCTCCTCATAGGGTGGGATGTCGAACCAGTCCGGCCAGAACCGGACTCCCCGCGGGATATCCGTTCCCCGGCGCAGGTCCTGCAACCGCAGGGGCGAGAGGTTATCGTAGATCACATCGATGATCAGGTTTTCATCACCCTGCTCCGGGTTCAGGTCCAGTTCGTAGAAGATGGGATTCCGGCGGACTTCGTCCGTGGTGAGTGGCTTATCCACGGTGAGCGGTTCGAGCCCGCCGAATTTCCCCCGGTAGAGACCGGTCACTTTCGCGACTGCATGTGATATGATTTTAGTTTCCATGATAGTTCTCCTTATGTCGTTCGTGTTCACTCCGGAGTTTCTTGAACTCCTCAACAATCTCGTCATATTTGCCGATCTTCTGGTAGATGGCAAACAACATGGGATAGAGCGGAAGCACAGCTCCCAGAAAAATCCCTAAAGTTTCAGTTTCCATAGCGGTCCTCCGCAAAAAAAGACGAGAGGACCAAAAAGAGAGGGGACCGGGGGGTCTCCTCCCCTCCGGGTCGTATCGTCAGGAGAGTTCAGGCGAGGGCTGGGACAGTGTCGGCCCAGGTCTCGACCGCGGTGCGGATGGCCTCGTCCGCATAGGACGTGAGGGTGACCCGGGTACGGCTGAAGTTCAGCATATACAGTTCGCCATTGGCGTCATGACACCTGAGCGTTGCGCTGAAGGCGTCATTCTCTGCATCGTGGAGTGCTGTACCGGTGTGTGCAGTGGTGACATCCGCGGCAGCCAGCAACGCGGTCACACCGGCGTTGAACCCGGCGATGGTGTTGAACTTGTGCGAGCCGGTGCCGACGGTCTTGGCGTCAACATCCTCGTACACCATCTTCGCGGTGTAACCTTCCCGGGTCTTTTCAACCGGGTCGTGGGTTTCCCCGGCGGTCATATACGATACACAGCCGAACGGGTTGTCGGTGATGACCGACTGAACAATCAGGTTGAACGCCGTTACGCTTGCAATCGGGGTCGCGAGTTCGCGAACCGCATTCTTGCTCTGTGAGCTTTGTACGAAATCTGCCATTTTTTCTTTTGGTTCCTGCCATCAGTGTGGCATCACGCCCCGGGCCCTCGGGCTATATTCATATTTTCCTGACGGTGATTTATGCGTGACTTGTTGATGAACGATAGGGTTGGGGGGATAGCGGGGAATGTGATAAGGGGAATGTTACACTACATTGCGAGTTCGTGAATTGTGTTTCGGGCTGTATTGCTTGAATGAAAATTGAATATTGGGATGGACCGCTTAGTGAAAGGGAATAGGTGAAGGAGGAAAAACACTTCATCATTTTCTTAATATTACAAGTTCATCCGAGTAGCCATTCTTAATTATTTCAATCCTATTGTTTGAAAACTGTGACATATTCCCTTGAAAATATGGAATATCAAATGCAAAGAACGCGGGATTTTTTTGAATGACCGAAAGGGATAATCTTCCTTCTGGGATTGAATGAAGTTGTGCCTCAATAAGCCATGCTAATAATGGAACTGAATTTATCTTCCGTACAATTCCACGAGAATAATTTCCACTTTTTTCTTTTTCTCTTAACATATTCCAATAATAAATTGATCGTGTGACGAATCTTGCATTTCTACTAACCGTGGGTCTGTCTCCGTAATTTTCTATAACTCGTTGGGTGATTTGTTGGGCAGAAATTGTTTCTTGTAAATTCAAGAGTATTCCGATCTGGTTTGCAACGTTATACCAGAACGGATATGTTGCACAAATCATTCCCCAGTGAACTGCAACCCGATCTTCTTTAGGAAGAATCTTCAGAAGATCAATACCTGAATCACGAAAACCAACAAGACATTTATCAGGAACAATCCACGTATTCATTAAAATATTAACTGAAAATCTGCTTGCTTCTTCGCTTCTCTCTCCAGTGCTCCCATTTCCCATTTTATCGATGAGGTAGATCTTTAATTCCTGCCGGATCTCATCATTGCTTAATCCAGATAACAGCAGATTAGAAGTTTTTTCCATCCATTCAAGGCGGACGGTTTGTTTGATCCCTATTGTGCTGTATCGTTTCATTGTCCCACCAGTTTCTCAATTTTTATAAATGGTACGATTACTTCATTGATTGAAATCCCCCCGTGAGCGACAGTTTTTTTCCCTTTCTGAATGAATGCAGATGTGTCTGTAATAATTAACGGATAATAATTTGCAGGAAGGCCCACGGGATCCCATTCGAGAGAGAAATCAAATTTCTCCGCGATTTTATGACGTAAAATTTCCGAATTAAATATCCGAACACGTTCACCTTTTGTTTCAGCGAGAGATCCTTCTGAAGGATTTCCTTTACCTATACATTCAATATTACCGTGATCTGATGTTAGCCAAATGACAAAGCCTTCATCAAGAAGATATGTAATTAGATCATTTGGAAAACCATTTTCGCACCATTGTTTAATTTGGTTGTGCATTCCGGCTTCTCCGAGCTGCATTCCGTGAAGAATTTTGTCAACCTTATCTAAAACAAGTCCTATTACTCGGATCTCTCTAAAATTTTCGAGACTTTCAAGTCTTTTTCTGAAATCTCCGTCTTGTAGACCTTTAAGATATCCAACCTCAGCTCGTTTGAATCCGTTTTCTTCCCAGAATTGCATCCATAGTGCTGCTTCTTTTTCTGTTGTATTGATGCTATTGGGGAAAAATACAGGGGCCTTTCCTGAGAATACTGCCTGACGTGAAACACTTGTTAGTGTTGGAATCCAGGCAAAAGTTGTATGGTCTTCAATTATTAGTGAAGGATTTTGTGTTTTTATTATTGCCCTCATTGAGATCCATTGATCTAGTGAAAGACCATCCACAAGAATAAGTGCAATTTTCTGATTGAGAGATCCCTCGATTTCTTGCAGGAGATATCGGGGGATATGATGAAGCATTGCCGGAGGTGAGGGTGGGAGGGAAATTAAATTTGAATAATGTGAGTTGATCCATGAAGTAAAACAAAGCATTATTTTTTCCTTAAGTGACGAGAATTTTTGTAATTCTGATGGATTGATCTTTTGTGGCCCGATTGTATAATAAAGATATTTGAGTTCAGCATACCTTGATGCGAATAACAGCCATGCCGAGTATCGACTTTCCGAATCTGGAAGTGATTGCCCAACTCTGTCGATGAGGGTTGACAATCTGTTTGAGAGATCTTCTTCGGAAGTATCGAGTATTCCAAATTTTACCCAAGGTTCTTGAATTTCGGAGGAGTTTGCATAATGAATGGGATGTAATCTGCCTTCAATGAAAAGATCGTTGATATAGATTTTGATGTCGGCATGATCAAACGGAATTTCAACAGGTCCGGGATACACCAGACTGTAGGGTTTTTTTGATTCGAATACTTCCCCCACTGATGGGGTTGAGATATGATGAAATTTTGAAGTAACAAAAAATGGCCATCGTTCCTGAAGAAAACTGAAAAAAATATCCTTATTCAATACAATTCTTTCTATTGGCCAATCTGAAAAACATCCTGATTCAATCAATGTTTCAATCAATCTCTGATTCAAAACATGGGGAATCTGTTTTTCAGGGTAATGAATTTTCAAGAGTGTATTTAATAAATCAATGGATGTTTTTATTCGTGAGGTATCGATTCCAAAGACAGATTTGAGGACAAAATCTTGTGTTGCATTATCTCCAAGTCTCTTATGAATTTCTTCGATATATGCAAGGTACACTGCATCAAGATATTTCCGATCCAGTTGTTCGATTACGGAGTAACTTAGATTCGGGAAAATTTTTCCTAGATCGAATGAGACGCTTCGCCCCTTTTCGAGAAGATCATAAGGGAGGGTATCAAGATCTGATGACGGAGATTTTGTCAGAACAATAAGATCGATTCTTTCATTTTTCTCACATTTCTGTAGACGGAGTAATTCATATTCGTACCTGAATGCAATTGAATCGTGATATTCTAAAATTCGAAATCCGCGATTTTGAAGTTCCAATGCTAGTTTTTCTTCTGTAAGGAGACCATCGGGATCGGCAACAAGAGTCAAATGACCAAGATCAGGAACGAATTCCTCAAGAATGTTGTCTCGCCAGGTTTTCATGGTAATTGATGCTCTCGGTTTGTTTTGCATGAGATACGAAATTTAGTAGTTTTTTTAACGAAAAAATCTGGGTAATTATTCGCCCATTCTCGTTATAGCCTGATCGTAATACATGAGCAGCTTTGGATCCTCTTCAAGTACATTGGTGGGGATCCGGTTTGCTATATCAATTATGGTTTTGTAATCTTTATCCTGCCACGCTTTTCTAAACCCAACTCGTACTGCTTCAAGTCGAATAATTTTTAGGCGCTTCTTATCGTCTTTATACAATTCAAATTCGTGTAATAACTGCTTTTCCCGAAGTTTTTCAAGGTCTGCCGCTTTGTTTGGATCAGGAATGTACCATCTATCCTTCCCTTTTTTTGTTAGTGCCGGATGATCTTTGGGAAGTCCTCTTAGTTCCTTCCAGTTAGACGAGAGATATGAATGAATTTGTGAGGGGATTTCTCCAATTCCATCATAATTCAAAAAATTATCTCTCAATAATGTTGAGAGTTCCAAGGATTTCTCATTCTTACTCCAACCTCTCTGTGTTTCCTGAATGAAATTAGGATGCAGTTCCTGAAAAGTTTGAGGTTTTTCCTTGAGTTCTTGCCGTAACCAATCTATTGCCGAGGCTTCATCCGAAACGAAAAATGTGGTTTGAGCCAGACGCCGACCTGTTAGTTTTTTCCGATCGTATTCCGCAACCTGTTCAGGTAGGAAGAACATGCCATCACGACCCGGAAACCGTTGTTCTAGTCCGAGGCGGAATTCCGGGCTCGACAGGGGTACGGAGTATCCTTTGCGGACAAAATAAGCAACCATCTCGTCAAAAAGTATCCTGGCATCTCGTTCGAGAATTGGGGTGAGTTCTCCGTCTTGTATTTTTATTACCGGGAGATATTTCATATGTGTCCGGATAAAATCCCACACCCCGTCTTCTGATGAAGCTTCTTTGATAAACCGTTCTTCAAATCCGCCATTCGGTTTGTAAGCCGATATTACGAGATCCTGTTTTACGGCAGTGGGGGTTGTTACTGCTTTGAAACCGTGTTGTTTTTTATCAAGCATTGATACATTTGCGACAATAAAACCAGCATCATTGAGGGCGGTTTGAATACTATTCCAGACACTTGCACTGGTATTTGAAAACTCTACTGTCATCCAACGTCCGGGTTTGAGGATTCGGTATGCTTCTTTGAAACAGGTTGTCATTAACTGACGATATTCATCACGTCCTTTGCCCTGTGATGTATTCTCAACGGCCTCAAGATTATTGTTTGTCCAAACCTTAAGCCATGATTCCCATATGAAATTCAATTCAGAGTACATTATATTGCCACCGAATGGGGGATCGGTAAAAATATAATCAATTGTGTCATTTTTGATAGATTCAAACCTCGTTGATGATTGTGTCATCCCGTTGAATTTACCTGTAATTTTTGATCCTTCTTGGTACGCTTTTTTGATAAACGTTACATTGCGATTGAATGAGAGCATAACATTTGGAGGTGTAATTAACGAGGCGATATAAAGCGTCCCAGAGAGAGGTCCGCCACCCTTCTTGTCGGAACGATATCTTCGCATTTTTGAAGCATAAGGGATTATTGCAGTAAACACAAGCAATAATGCGAGACGGGTTCTGTTGTTTCGCACTTTCTGAATTTTATCGTATAACACAGATAGGACAGACAGGTTTTGTTTTGTGAAAAAATGATGCACGTGGGTAAGACCAATAGGATCATTTCTCCGGCTTTCATCACCTTTGATCATACGATCTTTTGGATACCAATATTGATTTTCACTATTCTCAATTTTTTCAATTATTTCAAGATCGTATGAATCCGGTTTTTTTTCGAAGCGTTTTGTTCCAACGGAATAGTTGATCAGAACTAACTTTTGTTTTAATTGTTGAATTGTTTCATGGGTGGCTTCGTCATATTTTGAAATAAATGCATGATCCATATTATCTTTTGATAGCTTAACGCTACAATGCGGACAAGAAAATTCGGTAGGAATTTTTTCCGCTGCCCCACTTTTCACTGCAGCGTCCCAAAAAACAATCTCGCCTGCGCATTCGGGACAAACAAAGATATCTGACCAGAGAATAAAATTAATCCGTCCGAACGTAGTTTTCCCTGATAATGTGTCATTTGTTTTACTCTCGCCACTAATGAGGCTTTTCAGATCAGCAATTGATGATTTTTTAATATAGTCTGCGAGTATCCGAGTCTCTTTATCATTCGTATCATGCAATGTTGAATAAACCCAGCCATATTCTTCTTCAACCTCTTTCAATATGCGGCTTGCTTCAGTTTCAAAATCATCGATTTCTATCGGAGTATTATAATTGTAAGTAATAAACGTCGCAATGGGTGAGAGATCGTTTAATATCGGATATCGAGGACCGACTTGGGAAAAAGGCACCATCGTTGCGTTACTATTTTCGTCAATCTCCTCGCGAAATACCTCTCCAAAATTATCTACTTGGTATCCCAATGATTCCACAGTTGATTTATCCCCACACATCTGGGCAGCGATACCGGTCATTCCTGTACCACAAAAGCCATCAAAGATAATATCTCCTGGTTTTGTGTAATGAAGGATAAACCGCATTATCGCTTTGTAGGGGACTTTTGTGTGGTAAGAGTGTGCATTATAAATCGGATTGTTCTTTCCTTCCCGAACATCGGTTGCAAAAGGTTCTCGACGATACGGTGTTGCATCTTCATCTGATGTTTTTTGATTCTCCCAAGCGGTAATACATTTCTGGGTCCATAGGTTGGGGCAAATAGTGAAAAATGGCGGATCGGATAGTGAAATTAGATCATTCTTTTCCCCGATAGGGAATCCCTCAGTGTTATGGAATTGGGAATCGCTTAACTTTGTATTAAGAATATCAAGAAAATAATTGCGGCGCTCTTCATTGGTTTCAAATTTTTTCCCAAAGTAGTCATTCTTCTTTGAAGAGTCATTGTTAAAAATACCCTGAAATGTTAATTGTTCTTTCGAACCCGTCATCAATACAGAGTTACGAAATATATGGGTATAAAGACTCTGTGAATAAGTTGGAGGATAATACTGATCAAGTCATAGAGATTGAGTAACATAGTTGGGTCTGGACACTCACAAATAATAAAAAAACTTTTATGATGAAGGTGAGGTGCTTCTTCGGAGCAGTAATATTTGCATCCCGGCCTGAGTTACTACATATTTTTGATTTGATGAATTAGGTTTATCAGGAACCGTCATTTCAATTAAACCCCTTTCCAGAAGTGGCACGATATACCGGTTACGGAAATGCATTCGTGTTTGATATCCTGTTTCTTGAAGAAGTTCTCTCATTGGACAAGGCACTTCACAAAGAGAGAGAATTTTAAAATCCAAATCATCAAGCTTCCTAATTGGATCTAACGCTTTGGTTTGTGAATTTAGCGCTGGATGAGGGAGACTCTCTTTAATAATTATGCCTTCCTTTTGTTCCAATTCTTTTACGAACGGATGTTCTTTTAAATGTTCAATTAATTCATAATTGGTATCATCCAATTGTTTTACAAGAACTTGATTGATCAAACTTTGGACTATTGATCGACTATCCTGAAAGCTTTTTCCGGTCAATGCCCGTATATCAAATAACGACATTCTGCGATTTCGGCAAATAAATGCAAAGGTAGACGCTTGCTCCCCATTTAGGCGCACACCCAAACTTGCTTGAAATAGAAATTGTTCTTCTGTGAGAAGTATCTCTTTTACTAAAATAAGTTTAAATGTTTTTGTTGCTTTGTCATTCGTAATTATTGGAGGGATATTCCCTTCAGTCCTCCAATTTCCAAATATTGCTGAAACTCCAGTTCCTGCCTGATCACTGAGGCCGATTCTTCTGAATGCTCCCACTATTGCAGGATTTCTCACTTCTTTTTCTCGTGGTTCAAGAAGTTCAATATCTGTCGCAAAGGCATCGCCTGGATTCCAAAAAATAATCCGATCCTTGAATATCACAATAGATGGGAGCCGGCCTGAGTCCCCGAAATCCTGATGGATTAATAAATTGATAGCCGCTTCTCTAAACGCAATATAATCAGGGGGTTCATCATGGCGCCGTAAAGTACTGGTATCAACTGAAAAAGGTCGATCGGCGATCGCTGAATACTTTTGAACAATTTTCTGCCACGCGTAAATCAAATTTTCTTCAACTACAACCCGATCATGCCAGCGCTGTTCTGGAGTCCAATCTTTAAAATTAAAGTCAATTCTTTGAAAATCAACAATGGGTCGGTTTAATATTTGTCGAACAAATCTTTCTTTTCCAAAAAGGATTATTCCTGCACGGGTTGGAGAAAATCTTTCATCTTTTTCGACAATAAAACCAAAATCTCGTAAAAATTCAAAATTGGTCAGCTTTTCATATCTTCCTGGTTCTTTTTGGTTGATAATATTTCGATACCATAAAAGAGAATCAACATCAAAAAAATCATCCGGATGGATATCTGGTACCAACTCATTATCTAACCGTAATGGACTTGCATCACGTAAAAAACGCTTTATTTCTTCAATATTACATTTTTCATCGCAGCTCCCTCGACGAATATAACAATGCCTTATATCGTTATTCAAATGAACCGGTTTTTCGGATCGTGGTGATTCTGGAATATAAAAAATCAGTAATGTATCTCCATTATGTTCAATTTTTTCTTCATTTTTTGCACCAACAAAAGGAGTCACTTTAGTACCAGATCTTAACGCTGTTAAAAAATCATTTTGGACTTTATCAACATCTATTACCCCAACAATAGTCAGCTCGCCATGATTATCCTCAACACCAAATACGAGCCACCCTCCCTCCGTATTAGCAAAGGCTGACACAGTCTCATATACATCTTCTGATACCCCATGTTGAGATTTTTTACATTCAAAATCATTCCATTCATATCGAGCAAGCCGTGAGATCAATTCCTCTTTATGCATATCTTCACTCCAACACAAGCCTGACTTTTGCTGGATCCTTTCCTTTAGTCAGGGTCCGTATATAATCCTCAAACCGCTTCTTCATCTCATCCGGTGTCGCTGGTTCCCCATTGGAGAACAATACTTCTTGAAGATCTCTTATTCTGATTGGTACCTTTAAGAGACCAGATAGTGCTTCCTTCAGTACTTCTACAAATTCTGAATCGAGGGGATTGGGAAGATCTCCGGATTGGAGGAATGCTTCGATACGCTGCCGGTTCTCAAAGGAAATCAATTCAAGATTTTTATGAGTAACAGGATCATTTAAATTTTTCAGAATTGATGAAACCCAGTTTTCCAGAATCCTTTCGAGATCATCGTCTTTGAGTTTTTTGAGAATTATTCCGGCAGGTGCGGAACCCATTCTCGGCTCGATCGACGGACGGAAACCACAATCAGGACATATCGGATCATTTTCGAGTTTTTGCTCAGTAAGATCAAAACAGCTTACTAGTTTGCCAAGATCCTCTTGATATTCTTTTAATTGCTGGATAGGCATGAGAGGAATCTCTGCGAGTTTCTGCAATGTTTTATATCGAGAATCTTTCACAAGAGATTTTTTTATGTTATCTTCAGAGATGTCAAGGCGTGAACGTTTGTGCATTGCCAAATATAAAGAAATATAGTCTTTCTTCAATCCTTCCAGTTCTGAAGAAATTACCCGGGTTTGTTTTTTCAGTTGGCTTGGTTCAGTATCAGAAAGTCTCACCAGAATTTTATCCCGGGTAGAATTCATTTTTGAAACCCATTCATGATTTTCAGGTAAAACCTGCTTGGCTGTTGAAAGCCATCCCACAATTTGACTGAATTCGTGGACAAAACCCTGTAATTCCCCAAGATCGTTTAAAATCCGGATTGCCTGCCCGGAATTCTGAATATCGTTCAGATCATATCTGAAATTTTTAAACGTCCCCGGTGATTTGTATCCTTGCACTGTTTCAAAAAATTCTTTTCCATTAGTGAGAAGTAATAAATTTGTTTCAACCTCTTCTTTAGAAAGAAGATCCTTCCCCCAGAAAGAGATTCCATTCTGGAGATTTTGATGGATATGAACAATCCGGGATACAATTCTCTGAACATTTTCATGTAATTGTTGAACTGCGTCGTCATTGCCCATGGAAATTTTTTGGGCAAGACCCGGGGGTAATCCAGCCACTTCACACAATTCTTTGAGTACGGGAAGATTCCACTCCTTCGGGGGTTCTATGTGTTTAAACTTGGTGAGATCCTCAACAGATACACCGGCAAGTTGTTGAATTGTGGTGGCATCGAATTTACGTCCGGGTATCGCGAGAATTGCATCACCTGAATAAACAAGCGCCGCAAGAAGAACGACAACCCAGTCTGGTTCAAGTCGTGCACCCAAGGGATCAAAATATTCAACACCTTGCTCATTTTTTAATAAATCCGAACGATTTAGAACCTGTCCAGCTCCCTTTTTTGTCATCAGATCAAGGATAAAAGAAATGTAAGGGGATTGTTTCGGAACAATTCTCTCCCCATCCAGAAGACCTAACGCATCGAGAACAGAAATTGCTTGTTTTGTCCGGTTTTGCCCCGCAATTGCTCTTAGGGCATCTTGTGCAGCTTGGGCTCGATTTCGGTTGGTTATCATTACAGAAAAAACAGGATATTTCGGGGCCTGATCACTGAAATGAGGTTCAAGGCAACTCCCACCTACGGCATTAATTAAATCACGGAAATTAATAATTTCTTGCCGTCCCGGTTTTATTTGGCCACGAACTGATGCACTGGCATTCCATTCGGATAATGATTTGCTTTGACCTTTATATGTGACTTCAAATGCTTCAAGCGCATTTTTCTGGAGCCAAAAAATAAGATTTTTTCTGAACCCTTCCGCTTTTGAAGAGTAAGTTGCTTTAGCCGCACCGGATGAGGTTGAGGCCAAATCCAACGATGCTGAATAATTTTTCAGGGATGCAATAAATGAGTCATCAGTATTTTTTAATCTGAAAAAAACTTCATCAGATTTTTTATTTTTCAGGAAATCTTTCAGCTTCTTTGGAGGTTCAATCGGTTGGATAAAATAGAGATAAAAATCCCGTTCAGGTACTGCTGTTGAGCGTTCATCCGGGGCACCAAAGAAAAGGTACCCAATACGAGCTGCCTGGTGTTTCTGCCATTCAAGTTCATATTCCCAAATATTATAGCCCGTAACACAGACCTCTGCTTGGTTTAACTCCATTACCTGACGAAGGGCAACATAGTAATACCGGTCAATTTGTGATCCCTCAAGGCTTTCCGCTCTTTTTTCTATAAGAGCATCAAAGTCTTCGGTTTTCTTCAGGTCTAAATAATACTGGTAGTTATCCGGGTTTGATGATATGAACTGACCATTCACGGTTTTATGAATTTCTCGAAGTACCGTTTCCACAAGCGAGAGCAAGTCATCCGCAGGATCACCACCTAGTTCTCCGACCTGCGGATCATATAAGCAGAGACTATCCCGAAGTTCCAAAGGAGTTGCTCCAAGTGGAGAATTTATGTCTCCTGTTGTTAACCGATGGACGGAGAGTCCATGGATAATCCGGATTGCCAGTGGTTTATAATGAGGTCGAGTGAAGACCTGTTGAACTCGGGATTCAAGCACTTCACTACAATCAATTACTTCACGAATTTCGGGTATTGTCCTGATTGCAGGGTTTTTTGTAAGTATAGTCCAATAGGCATCATATGCAATTAGTCCTGGACGATCAAGAGGCACTTTTTTATCGAGGATTTCCCGCATGCTAGTTGAGAGGGTTTTTAAAATTTCACGTTTTTCAACGACTTTCACTCGTTCAAATGTATCAATATAATCTGGATGTACTGGGAAAAGGCGAACAAATTCATCCATCCTCTCATTCATATTACTATAGTACTTTGCAAATGGTGTCAGATATTCGCGGATTTTATTGGTTTGTTCCGCATTTTTTTTGAGAAGTCGCTCTGCAACAACATACTTCACATCATTTCGGGCGATTAAAACTTGATCAAATCTGTCTTTAACACGTCGAATACTATCTGCGACAAAAGAAAAACGTGTACTGTCAAATATTGCTTCTTGAACACCCGCAATAAAACGGAATCGAATATCTTTACAAGCTTCCCCAATCTCCCTGAGGAAATTAAGATCTAATATAAGGCTGTGATCTTTTCTAGAGCGTAAGTAATCAAGTAACTCGTCAACAACCAATAGAAGACCATGATCTGGGTAAACCTTATAAAAAGCGGACATCATTTCTTCAAATGCACGCTTGTGATTGGTGATTTTGCTCGGGTCCGGAAATGAGTAATCTACACCCATTTTATTGAGGTTCTCTTCAAGTTCGGTAACGATGATATCTCGGAGCGATCGCTCCGTTGAGCCGATTTCAACTCGAATAACTTTAAATTTTCCGGCAATATTTTGAGCTTCTTCAGCTACCTGCTTGTTTGAGATTTCGGTTAAGAGATCTGCATCTTCTGCGATACATGAAATCACTGACATTAAATGAGATTTACCTGTCCCATAATTGCCGACAATTAATAGAGCTTTATTATCGAGGGGTTTTGTGAACTGTAATTGTGGAAAAACGAGAGTGGTTAATCGCTCTGCCATCTCATCAGATATAACATAAGTACTAACCAGCTGTTGAGCATTTGTTTTCTCATTAGCACTCAATAATTTTACAACAGACTCGATGGGTTGGAATTCGATTAGCTCATTGTATTTCATACTTATTTCACATCCGTCCTTCGATAGAATTCATTATCTCAATTTAAACTGAAAGCAATTTGATCATTGAGTTCGTAAATTCTGTACTCTTGATGACCTGGTTTTGCATAGATAAGCATCCTATCTGAAATTTCCCCATTCCATGCAGCAACAATACATTGATCTCTTGAGAGTATTTGTAAGAGTTTTAATGGATCTTGTTCAAGATTGACATCAAATAATATTTCTGTGTTGTCAAGTAAAGCAACAGGAACTTTTTGATCTATAGTTTTTAACAGACATTCGAAAACCTTCAATTTTCTCTGGCGATTCGATAATTCAAGAAGTTGCTGAGATAATTCGAGATTAACATTGATATACGGAATTTTTAATTCATCACGAAGTTCTTTGAGAAGGATCGTTTTTCCTTTTCCAGATTTGCCAACGACAAGGATGAGTCGATGATAGCACTGATGTGACTCCTCAATGGCCGATATTATTTGTTGTTTTATCATCAGATCCAATCCAAATCGCTTGAAACTGTTTTTTGAACTTGGTAATTTTTTTCCAATTTATATCATTACTAGTTCTGTTGGCATAATATCCCATATCATTTATCATTCGGCCTTTCTTTTTATTTAGGGCACATTTAGGGAAATTCCCATACACTTCCCAAACTTGAACTTTTTCCTGAACTTAATCAAACAATTGCCTTTGAATTGAAAATGGGATAACTCAAAGTGATAATTTAGTTTTCTACGGTTCTCAATTTCTTAATCTCTTCAACATATTCAACAATTCTCTGTCGATTTTTTATACCTATTCGTGCAACTCCAATCCGATGGAGCAAGAGAACATTTGGCATTTGTGAAAAATAATCGCGAAATTCCATACTGGAAACAATGACAAAATTGGATTTAGTCATTTTTTCAAAAAGTCCTTTTTTTATTTGGTGTGCAATGTATTCTTTAGGCAAAAGAAAAAGTATGATATCATTTTCATCGACCAAACTATGGATTTTGCCCGTAATATCGAATTTTTTATCAACTACTTCCAATTCTGCAATTGTGCTTATATGGGAAATATATGGGATTATTTCTTGGTTTTCGGAAATTATTCCATATCGACCTGATAAAAAATAAATTTGAGTTGAAATAAAAGAAGGAAGCTCTTGTTCTGCAAAACATCTTACTTCATTAAACATCCCCCCAAACATTTGTTTTGCAGGGCGAACAAAATCATGTAACACTTTTTTAAATTGTGTTTCATTTTCAATATCGTTACTTGGAATTTTTAATTTATATTCATTTAATCGAGATATGATGGTAGGATCTTTCCGAATATCAATACCTCTTGAATACCTAACTTTCCACTTATAATATGTGGGTAATTTCACACTTGTATCATCGGTAAAAATTAAAATTTTCATATTCTCAAGATGATTAATTTCATCCTAATATTTGATTAATTCAGTTGTAGAATATCTGCCTCGCTGCCGGCACGTTCGGGATCTCCCGGCTATTGCTGCACGGGTCGAGATCGATCGCACCCATGCAGACAATCACCGCATCGAGGATGTACTGCGGCGTGTAATGCTCCGTGCTCTCGTGCGAGAGCAGGGCTGGCGGGACCGTCATACAACACCGGTCTCCCGGGCTTTCTCCCTCCCCCCTCTCCTGTAACAATGCTCGCAGAGCTTCACCTCCGCCTCGCGGTCAATCCACTCAGCTCTCACCAACCCGCAGACCGAGCACTTCCCGATCGCCGCCGTCACCCGCTCACACCGGGAAACATCCACGGTGCCCGGTAAAGGAACAGATGCCTCCTGCTCCATCTTCACCGCTGCCTTATAGCACGCTTTACAGATCCGCCGGGCATCCTGCTGGTCCCTGGGCCGGGCCTTCCGCTCTGCAGTAAACTTTTCCACATATGACGAGCCTTTCTTCCCGCACACCAAGCACACCGACTTCGGTTCCGGGAGTTCAAGCGGTTTGTAGTCTTTGGCCCGGATGGTCAGGTTGCGTTTTGCAGCGGATTCTGCCGGGTGATCGCCATCTTTCAAATGTTTACAACAGGTGCTGGAAGAAATCGGAGCGCATTCGGGTATGATATCTGGTGATTGCTGGGCACCGGGCGGAATTCGATCGTTGTTTACTGCATTTCCGGATTTATGGACACACTGTGTTTTGTCCGGACCCGGTTGCTGAGTAACTCCATAATTCTCTTTCT
>Ga0315284_10004644_pt1 | contig 19487 bp, 21 predicted proteins | sample YL17G09_16_MG_FD_203696 | JGI IMG/M metagenome (GOLD analysis project Ga0315284, IMG submission 203696) | Sediment microbial communities from Yellowstone Lake, YNP, Wyoming, USA - YL17G09_16 | ecosystem: Environmental > Aquatic > Freshwater > Lake > Sediment | place: USA: Wyoming | collected... | reverse complement strand
GTAGGCAAAGTCGAATTCAACCGGGTCGCCGGTGCGCTTGCCGGGCAGCGGCATAAGCCGCGCGGTGAGTGGCTTGGCGTGGCGCAGCGCCACCGCGGCCACATCCAAGAGCAGGGCCGCGAGGTGCGCCGCAGGGGTGTCGCCTGGCAGCGGGATGGTGTCGAGCCCGGCGCCGCACATGGTGCAGTAGAGCAGCAGGTCGCTCAAGGCGAGGACTCCCTCGCCCGCCCGGCGCGCAAGAATCGCGTCCTCGAAAATCGGCAGAAACAACCCGCAGAAACCGGCGCGAGGGAAAATCGCGCGATCAATCGCCTGGGTGAGCAGTGCGGCCGCGAGCGCGCTGCCCGCCAGACCGACGCGCGCAACGCCCAAGCGCTCGAAAGCGGCCCCGATCGAGGCGGTTTCCGCCGGGAAGGGCGCGAGGGAGAAATCGATACCCGCGAAGCGCGCCCCTTGTAACCCACCTGATTTCGTCAATGCCTCCTTTAATGCGCGAGCCGCGCCCTCGATGGCCTCCGTCAGGCGGCGTCCCGCAGTGTCAAGATCCGGTGCGTGGTCGAAGGCTTCAACGGCCAGGTCCGCCGACTCGGTGGCTATGGCGAAGGCGGGCGCCCCGCCCGTGTGATACGCCGCCGGGAAGAAGGGTGAATGCGGGCCCACGCCGGCGAGCGCGGCCAGGCGCAGGTTGGCGAATCCGTCCGGGCGAAGTTGCGCAACGCGCACGATGGCATCCGCGGCCGCTTGCACGGCGGTCGCGGAAATGCCGCGCCGCCAGTCGGTCAGAAGAATCGAAGCGAACACCCTCTCGTCGGCGGCCAGAATATCCGGCACTAACGTGCACGCCTGCGGCTGAGCGGGGAGGGCCGGACCGAGCGAGAGATAGCTGATCGGTTTCGAGTCGAGAAGGGCGGCGAGGGCGCGCGCGCCATCCACGGCCGCCTCGCGCGAGGCCAACGGCAGATACTCCGCGAAAGGCTGCGTGGCCAAACGTGTAGTTTGGACTTCGAAGCCGGCCCGCTCAACGGCCCGGCGCGCGTGCTCGAGGAAGCGCGCCGCCTCGTCGAACCGGCGCGCCTGCGGTGGCCAGCCCGGTTCGCAGAAGTAGGTGATCGAACGGACCTTCACGACCGGCTCCGCCTTTGCCGCGCGGCCTGGTAGAGCAGGATGCCCGCCGCAACGACCGCATTCAAGGATTCTGCCTTGCCCGGCATGGGGATGTGCACGCGCGCCGTGGCGGTCGCGCGCGCGAGGGCGCCCGCTCCCTCGGCTTCCGAACCAAGGATGAGGCCGATGCGCCCGCGCCAGGAAACCTGGTCGCAGGGTGTGCCCTCTTCGGCCTCGGCCAGATACAGGCGGATCCCGTGCAGGCGCGCCTGGACCTCGGGCCAGGTGGCTTCGATAAGGGGCAGACGAAAATGCGCGCCCATCGCCCCGCGCACCACTTTGGGGTTGTAGGCATCGACGCAGCCGGGCATCAGGAACACCGCCTGCACGCCAAAGGCCTCCGCCGTGCGCAGCACCGTGCCCAGGTTGCCGGGGTTGGCCAACCCGTCGGCCAGCAGCACGAAGTCGAGCGGCGCGGCGAGCGGCGCCGCGACCCACGGCACGACGGCCAACATGCCCGGTGGCGTCGTCGTAGCAGAGCAGGCTTTGAGAACCTCCGGGCTCACCTCCTCCACCGTGGCGCCCAGGCGCGCCGCCTGGTTGAGTAGTGAGCGCTGAGGCGGCTTGAGCCCGCCACTGTGGAAAACCATCCGCAGCGGAGCATGGACATTCACTGCTTCCACGAGCAGCCGTTCGCCCTCAATGACGAACAGCTTCTCGCGGGCGCGGGCTTTGGCCTGCGCCTGCAGCGTGCGAATGAGCTTGACGCGCTCGTTACTCACGGAAGTGATCATTGGCGATTCCCTCAATGGCCTGGGTGCGACAAAGGCGGGCGGCCAACGCCGGTCGAAGTCGCTGCGGAAGACTCCCAGCGTGGGTTCATCGATGACGGTGATGCGTATCTCTGCAAGCGAGAGCGCGGGTGCGCCGCCTAGGAAGTCGAGCACGGCCTGCACGATGACGTGCGCGCCACGCGCCTTGGGGAAGCCGAAGATGCCGGTGCTGATGGCGGGCATGGCGAGGCTGTGGAAACCCTCGGCTGCGGCCAACGCAAGCGAACTGGCGACGGCCTCGGCGAGCTTATGGTCTTCATCTCCCTCGCCCCACAGCGGGCCGACCACATGGCTGACGGCGCGGCAGGGAAGCTTTCCGGCGCCGGTGAGCGCTGGATGGGTGGGGCTGGCAGGCCCGTGCGCACGCACCCACCCGTCGCTTTCCTCCTGAATGACATGCCCTCCGCGGCGGACGATCGCGCCGGCCACGCCACCCCCGTGCTGCAACTCGGGATTGGCAGCGTTGAGGATGGCATCCACGGCCTCTTCGGTCAGGTCGCCGTGCGCGAGAAGCAGCTGGCAGCCGCCGGCGAGAGTCTCCGTTCGAATCACACGAGACATTGGGCCACCCGGGGTGATCCTGCGTGTATCGTATCGCGAATTGGCGTGGGGCGCGAGAGTCGCTGAGCAAAAAGAAAGGCCCGGCGCGGGGCCGGGCCTTTGAAAAACGAGCCTGGGAGATCAGCTGCGAGTCGATTCGACAATGCGCCCGAACGCCTGCGGGTCGCGCACGGCGAGGTCGGCCAGCATCTTGCGGTTGAGGGTGACGTTGGCGCGATGCAGCCCGGCGATCAAGCGGCTGTAGGTGCTGCCGTTGAGGCGAGCGGCGGCGTTGATGCGGGCAATCCAGAGCCGGCGCAGGTCGCGCTTGCGGTTGCGCCGGTCGCGATAGGCGTACCACAAGCTCTTGAGCATGGCCTCGTTGGCGCGGCGGAACAGGCGATGCCGCGAGCCGAACTGGCCCTTGCCCATGTGGATGATCTTGCGGTGACGCAGATGAGGCCGAGGGCCTCCCTTGACGCGTGCCATGCTTCATTCTCCTGCCGACCCCTGCGCGCCGGGAAGCATGCTCCCAGTTAAGTGCGCGCAACAGCGGCACCTGGTGGCGGGTTGGCCGCCGAACGGCCCGCCTAACGCGGCGGGTTGGCCTTGTACTTGCCCATGTAAGGGGCCAGGCTCTTCACGCGCTTGGTTGTGCGCTTGCCCTTGACCTCCAGCATCTCGGTGAAGAGGGCCTTGGTGCGGCGCGGCGTGCGGCGTCGCAGGTGGCTCTTGCCGCCCTTGGTGCGCACCAGTTTGCCCGACCCGGTCAGGCGGAAGCGCTTGGCGCTCGCCTTGTGCGTCTTGAGCTTGGTCTTGCCGGCTTTCACTTTGCGAGGCATCCTGATCTCCCTGCTGGGCTTGTCTCTCAATCACAGGCGGCGCACTGGGCGCCGCCTGGTGTTGAACCATGCAACACGCAGTGCAGCCTACTTCTTCTTTGCCGGGCCGATCACCATCAGCATTGTCCGGCCTTCCATATCCGGGTTCTGTTCCACCACGCCCACGTCGGAAAGTTCTTGGGCGATCTGTGCCAAATCTTCGCGCGCAATCTCCGGGTAGGTAATCTCGCGCCCGCGGAAGCGGATGCGCACCTTGACCTTCATCCCCTCTAGGAGCCAGCGGCGCGCGTCGCGCAGCTTGAAGCCACGGTGGTGATCGGTGGTCTTGGGGCGCAGGCGGATTTCTTTGATCTCGATCTTGGTCTGCGCGCGCCGCGCCTCACGCTCTTTCTTGGATTTCTCGTAGAGGAACTTGCCAAAATTCAGCACACGGCAAACGGGCGGGTCGGTGTTGGGCGAGACTTCAACCAAGTCCAGGTTGGCCTCGCGGGCGATGCGCAGCGCCTCTTGAGTGGTGACCACCCCCACATTGGACCCGTCCGGCCCGATCAGGCGAACCTGGCGAACGCGGATGGCTTCGTTGACACGAAATTCCGATGCGCTGATGGTTTCTCCTCCTCCTGAGCCGCGCCCCCGAGCGAGGTCGGGTCAAGCGCGGGCGCAGTTTACCATGAATGAGAACCGGGCGTCAACCAAAACGCCTATTCGGCGGCGGGTTTGGCCTCGGAGCCGGTGCGTGGAATGATGGTCACCTTGCGGTGATTGCCGGTTCCGACGCTCTCGGTATACACCTCGTCGTGGCCGCGCAGTTCAAGATGGACGATGCGCCGGTCGGCGGCGGGCATCGGTTCGAGGGCCACGGTGCGTCCGTGTTCCATCACCTGCAGCGCGGTGTGGCGGGCCATGCGGCGCAGTTCCTGCTCGCGGCGTTCACGGAAGCCCTCGGCGTCGACCACCACCGGCAGCGGGTGGCCCAGTTCGCGGGACACGATCAGGCGGGTGATGTATTGCAGGGCGGCCAGGCCGTCGCCGCGCTGGGCGGTGAGCGCGCCCAGGTGCTCGCCGTGCAAGTCCACCCAGGCGTGGCGCGGCTCGTCGGGGCGTTCCGGCTCCACCCAACGCACGCTCATGCGCGCGTGTAGCCCCATGCGCGTGAGCAGTTCCTCGACCACGGTGTGCACCATCTCCAGTTCCGCATCGGCCGAGGCGCCCTCGGCCGCGCGCAGGGTCAGCCGCACGCGTGCCTGGCGCAGGGCTTCGCCGTCGGCGGCGCCGCCCTGGTCGAGCACCGTCACCTCCACCTGCTCGCGGGGCACGCCGAGCTCGCTCACCCCGCGCTCCACTGCCTCGTCGACGGTGGGAGCAATGACTTCCAGGCTGGCTTGTCGCATGAACCCCATCCTTGGCCGCCTACTTCACGGCCTTGATTGCCGGCTTGAGCCCCAGCGCGCGGCGCCAGTCCACCTTGCCCATGAGAGCGTATTGCCCAATGGCCAGCAGGTTCGACACTACAAAATAGACCGACAACCCGGAGGAGAAGGTGAGCGCGAAGTATCCCAGCAGCACGGGCATATAGAGATTCATCATGCGCGTCATCTGTGCGCCCTGCGCGTCAGCCGACGGCGGCGTGATCAGCTTTTGCGAGAACCAGGTGGTCACCAACACCAAGATGGCCAGCACGGGAATGCCGAAGTCGGGCAGGAAGGGCAGGTACAACCGTTCCGGCTGAGCCAGGTTCATCCACAAGAAGTGGTTATCGATCGGAATCAGGCTGGTGGCATTGGGGAAGAAGTCGTAGATTTGACGGGTCAGGTCGATAAGCTGAAGCGGCGAGGCCCCCAGGGTGCGCATGATGGCCTGATACAGGCCGATCAGGATCGGCAGCTGAATGAGCGTGGGCAGGCATCCGCCCAGCGGGTTGGCACCCGCCTCGCGGTACATGCGCATCTGCTCGCTGGCCAGCTTCTCGCGATCCTTGGCGTGCTTCTTCTGCACCTCCTGCCACTCCTTCGACTGCATCAACTTCTGCTGCTTCTGTGTGCTTTTCTGCTGTTGATAGGTCAGCGGAAAAGTCAACAGGCGAATCAGCACAGTGAACATGATGATGGCCAGCGCGAAGTTGTGCCCCAGCAGTTGATACAGGAACAGCAGGGCGTTGATCATAGGGTCGAGAATGAATGTGTTCCACATGGGAGGTCACCTGGCTCCGCTTACTTGGGCGGGATAAAGCCCCACAGCTTGGCACCGTTCTGCGGATCGAGCGCCACCAGCGGGGACTCGCTCTCCAGCACGGTGAAGAGCAGCTTGCCGCCAGCCAACAGCGGGTCGCCATACAGCTTGCCGCCCACGGCCTGCTGCCAACGGATGGTGCCATCGGCTGCGTCGAGCGCGTAGGCGGTGCCGGCCTCGGTGCCGATATAGATGAGGCCTGACTCCGCGAAGGGCGTGGCGCGCACCGGGCTGTCGAGCCGCACCTGCCACAGCGTGCGGCCGGTGGCCAGCTCCACCGCCTGCAGCCCGCCGCTCAAATCGCCGAAGATCGCGCTCTCGCCCACGACCACAGGCGCGCCCCACACCCAGCCCTTGGCCTGGGTCGTCCACACTTCGCGCCCGCGCGCGGCGTCGAGGGCCACGACCCGCCCGTCAAACGTCCCGATCAGGACGAGGTCGTTGGCAATGGCCGGCCCGCCCGCCAACGCGGCGCCGAGGTCGCGCGACCAGACGAGCTGGCCATCCGCCGCGCGGACGGCGTACAGGTTGTGGTCGAGTGAGGCCACGTAGAGCACCTCGCCCAGCGGGACGGGCGCACTCCAGATGGCATGCTTGGCGCTGAAGGTCCAGCGTGTTGCGCCGTCGGCCGAATTGAGCGCGTAGAGCGTCCCATTGCCCGCCGGAGCGTAGAGGCCCTCGCCCAATGCAAGCGCCGGCGCCACAAACGGCTCGCGGCCCAGCGGCATCTTCCAACTGACGGTGCCGCTCGTGGCGTCCACGAGATGGACGGACTTGTCGGAGCTGGTCAGCGCCAGCCGGCCGTCGGCGGTGAGTGCTGGGTTGCTGTAGAAGGTCGTGCCGGCCGCGGCCTTGTCCGGGTAACGCCAGCGCAGCGTGCCGTTCTGCAGGTCGATGGCAAAGAGGTACGGACCGTTGGCCAGATACGCGGTGGTGGCGGAGGCCGACAGGCCGGGCCACGAAGTGCTCGGCAGCGCGCCGGAACATGCGCCGAGAAGCACGGCCAGCGCCAGGCCGGCCAGCACCAACCCGGCGCGCTTCTTGGCAGTTGGCGGGAGGTGGTGCTCGGATGCGTGAGTGAGATGGGCGATGCGAAACACGCTAGTCGTCTCCGTGAATCCTTCTCCCCTCGTCAGGGAACCGGGTCGTACCCGCCCGGGTTGAATGGTTGGCAGCGCAAGACTCGCCAGGCCGCCATCGCGCCGCCTTTAAGCAGGCCGTACTTCGCCACCGCCTGATAGCCATAGTGCGAACAGGTGGGATGGAAGCGGCACGTGTTAACCGGGATGAGGCGTGAGAGTGTCATCTGATAAGCCTGGATGAGCGCGAGCACGCCCAGCCGCGGCAAGTTGCGTGCACTCAATGGAATCGAGCGCAGCGGCGGATCAAGCGCGATCGGGTGTTCCACTCTGTCCATTGTCAGTCATCAGGCATCCGGCCCGATGCAGCAGCACCCGCAGCGCATTGCTCACCTCGGCCCACGGCGCCTCGAGCAACGGACGGCGTGCGGTGATCACCAGGTCGACCCCGGGCCGCAGCGCGGGCAGCAGCGGATGCAATGCGGCCCGCAAACGCCGCCGGGCACGATTGCGGCTGACGGCCGTGCCCACGGCGCGGCTGGCTGTGACACCGATACGGAACGAGACCTCAGCGCTGGGGGCGACAACAACAACCATAAGCGGGTGGGCGTGGGATGTGCCACGTCGCCTCACCCGCTGGAATTCGCTCGCGCGTTTCAGGCGAAACCTTGGCCGCATCCATTCCAGCCGGGGCGCCGATGGCGGATTGCGCCGCAAGTCGCCCCGTCTGATCCCTCGTCCATCCGCAGTGGCGTGCTGTGGGAGTGGCGCCGTGGCCGCAATCGTGCGGCCCAGGGCGCTGCCAACTACGAGTTCCAGTTGACCTTCTTGACGTGTGTGCGCCGGACCGCCAGGCGCGTGCGGCCCTTGGCACGCCGTGCGGCGAGGACCTTGCGTCCGCCGCGCGTGGCCATGCGAGCGCGAAAGCCGTGCACGCGCGCGCGTCGCCGAATTTTAGGCTGATAAGTACGCTTGGGCATCCGAGATTCCTTCTGACCCTATCAGAGTTGGAGGTGGATTATACCAGCCGCCGCGCCGAGCGGTCAACTGCCGCCATGGACCTCGACCCAACGCAAGTTGGGGGCTCGCGGATCCCTGCAAGGACACCCCGGTCGGTTTGGCGTCGGGCCAACGGCCCTTACACCAACCTGGCCGCCCTCTGCCGGCCAACGTCAAGCGCCGGCGCCATCCCATCACCACTGGGCGTCTCCGTTGACGCCCGAAATTCGGAGTGCTAGAATGCGATCTGTCGCGTTTCACGGGCGCCAGCAATATGGCTCATCCCCCGCCCTACCAGCGCGACCTCACCTTGCTGGGACGGCACCTAACTGGAGGCGGGCATGAGTCCATTGCGCACGGTCATAACCGGCAGCGTGCACTATCGCGGTCGGGAGGGGCAGCTGGCCTTCATTCTTCACCGACTCAGCGGGCTGGGAACGCTGCTCTTCCTCGCCCTGCACATCCTCGACACCTCGACCGTTTACTTCTTCCCCGCCCTGTACAAAGAAGCGCTGGCGCTTTACCGCCATCCGCTCTTCATGCTGGGGGAAATCTTCATTGTGGCGGCCGTGCTCTATCACGGCGTCAATGGTTTGCGCATCGCGCTCTTTGACTTGTTCCCTCGGTTATGGCGCGCAGAGCGCGAGAAACCATCGGTCTATACCACCCTGGCGGTGACCGTGGTCTTGTGGCTGCCGGCGGCCTTCATTATGGGGCGCAGCTTGATCGGCCACACGTTCCTGGGGTGGGAGTAGGAGACGGCGATGACCACACTCGATAGAACCTCGCGTGTCGTGTCCCCGCCGCCGCGCTCGATCGACGGGCGCATCTGGCTGCTGATGCGCTACAGCGGCATCGCGCTCATCCCGCTGGCATGGATCCACGTCCTCATTCAGGATGTGCTGGTGGGTGTGCACCGCATCGACCTGGATTATGTCGCCCTGCGCTGGGCCACCCTCGGTTGGCGAGTCTACGATATGGCGCTGCTCGCCTTCGCTTTCGCGCACGGCATGAACGGACTGCGCCAGGTGCTGGAGGACTACATCACCCGCGAACGGCCGCGGCGGCTCGTGCGCTGGGGGCTGTTCGCCGCGTGGCTGGTCATCACGGGGATCGGTGCGGCCGCCATCGTCGGCGGCGTCGGGCGTGGGGCGGGAGAGGTGGACGGCTCATGACACAACATCACCAATTCGACGCGGTCATCGTGGGCGCCGGCGGTGCGGGGCTGATGGCGGCGCTGCAGGCCGCGCGCCTGACCAAGGTCGCCGTCATCTCCAAGATGTACCCCACCCGCTCGCACACCGGCACCGCCCAGGGCGGCATCGCGGCGCCGCTCGGCAACATGGAAGAGGACCACTGGGAATGGTACATGTACGACACGGTCAAGGGCGGCGACTACCTCGTGGATCAAGACGCGGCCGAGATACTGGCGCGCGAATCGGTCGAGGCCATCTTCGAACTCGAACACATGGGCCTGCCCTTCGACCGCACCCAGGAGGGGCGCATCGAGCAGCGCCGCTTCGGTGGGCACACGCGCGAATACGGCAAAGGCCCGGTGATGCGCTCGTGCAAGAGCGCCGACCGCACCGGCCACATGATTCTGCAGACGCTCTACCAGAACTGCATCAAGAACAACGTGCGCTTCTTCGACGAATTCTTCGTGGCCGACGTGCTGGTGCACGAGGGTGTGGCGCGCGGCGTGATAGCGGTGGAGATCGCTACCGGAGAACTGCACCTCTTTCATGCCAAGGCCGTGCTCCTCGCGAGCGGCGGGTTCGGGCGCATGTTCGCCGTCACCTCCAATGCCCACTCGCTCACCGGCGAGCCGGTGGCCGCGCTCTACCGGCGCGGGCTGCCGCTGGAGGACATGGAGTTCTTCCAGTTCCACCCCACCGGCATCTACAAGATGGGCATCCTGCTGTCGGAGGCGGCGCGCGGCGAAGGCGGCGTGCTGCTCAATGGGCGCGGCGAGCGCTTCCTCGAGCGCTACGTGCCCACCCTCAAGGACCTGGCCCCGCGCGACATGATCTCGCGCTTCATCTATCAAGAAGTGGCGGCCGGGCGCGGGGTGGACGGCAAGGACTACGTTTACCTCGACCTCCGCCCGGAGACGATCAACCGTTACCAGAGCGCGCCCGGCGGCAGGACGGTGACGGCCGCCGAACTTGAGGAGAAACTGCCCGACATCCTCGAGATGATGCGCGTCTACATGGGCGTCGAGCCGATGCGCGAGCCGGTGCCCACCCAGCCCACTGCGCACTATGCCATGGGCGGCATTCCTACGGACAACGACGGGCGGGTTCTCTGCGGCCCAGCGCGCACGGTGAGCGGGCTGTATGCGGCCGGCGAGTGCGCCTGCGTCTCGGTGCATGGCGCCAACCGCCTGGGCACCAACTCGCTCGTCGACCTGGTGGTCTTCGGCCGGCGCAGCGGCAAGGCGCTGGGCGAATTCTGCCGGCGCGCCGACTATGCCCCGCTGCCGCCGCAGGCCGAGGCCGAAGCCCAGAGCGCCTTGGAGGAACTGCGGACCAGCCGCGGCCGAGAGCGGGCGGGAACGTTGCGTAACGAGTTGCAGCGCGTGATGATGGACAAGGTGGGCGTCTTGCGCGAGGCCGCTGGCATGCGCGAGGCGCTGGCCACTGTGCGCGCGTTGAAGGAGCGCTACATGCAGATCGGCCTTGACGACCGCGGTGCAACTTTCAACACCGATCTCCTGGAGGCGTTTGAACTCGGTGCGCTGCTCGACCTGGCGGAGGTCACGGCCGCCTCGGCTCTCGCGCGCACCGAAAGCCGCGGCGCGCACTACCGCGACGATTATCCCGAACGCGACGACACCCACTGGCTGAAGCACACCCTGGCTTTCCGCAGCGAAGGGGCCGGCGTGCGCCCCACGCGCGGCGAGGTGCGCTTCGAGGCCAAGCCGGTAGTCGTCACGCGCTTCGAGCCCAAGCCGCGCACGTACTGATCCGTAGCGGTGGAGAGAGAGCGAATGGCGAAGGTCACGCTCAAGATCAAGCGCTACGACCCCGAGCGCGCGCCCACCTCTTGGTGGTCGGAGCACGCCCTGGAGGCCGAGCCGACGGAAAGGGTGCTCGACCTCTTGAACCGGGTCAAAGGGGAGCAGGATGGCACGCTCAGCTTCCGCCGCTCGTGCGGGCACGGCATCTGCGGCAGCGACTCGATGCGCATCGACGGAACCAACCGGCTGGCTTGCAAGACGCTGGTGTCCGAGCTGGGCTCCACCATCACCATCGAACCGCTGCTCGGCATGCGCGTGCAGAAGGACCTGATCGTCGATCTGGAACCATTCTTCGCGGCTTACCGCACGGTGAAGCCGTACTTCATCACCGAGGCCCCGCTGCCGCCGGATGGGCGCGAGCGGCTGCAGACGCCGGCCCAGCGCCTGCGCTTCGACGATACGACCAAGTGCATCCTGTGCGCGTGCTGCACCGCCTCCTGCCCATCGTTCTGGGCCAGCAGCGCTTACATCGGGCCGGCGAGCATCGTCCAGGCCCACCGCTTCATCTTCGACTCGCGTGACGAAGGCGCGGGCCAGCGGCTGCAGGTGGCCGGAGAGACGATGGGCGTGTGGCGCTGCCACACCGCTTTCAACTGCACCCTGGCCTGCCCGCGCGGGATCAACATCACCCAAGCCATTGGCGAGGTGAAGCGCGCCCTGGCCACCGGGCGCGTCGAGTAGAGTCGCCGCGCGCCCTCACACAAGGGCATGCGATGTTCTAGGAGGAGTGAAATGTCGGTGCTATCGAACTGGGGCGAGATCCTGCGCACGGCCAACCTTTCGCCCGACAAACACATGGACACCGTCTCGCGCTGGCTGATCATTACCCGCGCCGCGGTATTCACGATGACCCTGACCTCCGGGATGATCGGCGGCTTGCTGGCGGCCGCCTATGCTCCGGCCGTACGCTGGGACCTGCTGCTTCTGGCGGTGGCCGGACTGGTGCTGGCGCACGCCGCCAACAACATGATCAACGACTACTTCGATCTGGAGGGCGGTGTCGACACGAGCGATTATGCGCGCGCACTGTATGCCCCCCACCCGATTCTCGGCGGGTTGATCTCCAAGGCCGGGCTGCGCCGCGCCATTTTCCTGGTCAATGCGGTGGACGCCGCACTGATGGTGTACCTGATCTGGATGCGCGGCTGGCCGGTGCTGCTGTTTGCCCTGGCCGGGTTGTTCATCAGCGTGTTCTACGTTGCCCCGCCCATCCGCCTCAAGCACATCGGCCTGGGTGAGTTGGGCGTGCTTCTCGTGTGGGGGCCGCTGATGATCGGCGGCGTGTACTACGTCGCGGCGGGCGAGGTACCCTGCCGGGTGTGGGGCGCGGCGCTGCCTTATGCGCTACTCACGACCACCGTGCTGATCGGCAAGCACGTCGACAAATACGAACAAGACAAGGCGCGCGGCATCCGCACCCTGCCGGTGCGGCTCGGGCCGGAGATCTCGCGCGGGTTGAACGTCGCGCTGATGGTCTTGTTCTATGCGCTGGTGGTGGGGCTGGTGTTCCTGCGCTGGGCCAGCCCGTGGATCCTGATCTCGTTCCTCGCGCTGGGGCGGCTCGTGCGTGTCATCCGCCTCTACCGCGAGCCCAAGCCCGCGCAGCCGCCGCCGAATTACCCGGTCTGGCCGTTGTGGTACGTCTCGGCGGCCTTCTGGCACAACAAGCTGGCCGGGGCCCTCTTCGTGCTGGGGCTGATTGCGCAGCTCATCCTGCCGCTGCGGTTCTAGACGCGTTGCCTGACGGATGCGGGGAGGGGAAGAGATAGGGGCTGTCCCAACGGGGACGGCCCCTTTGTAATCCCGCGAGAATGTGAGCGCGGGCACCCTGGACTTCAACGCCGGCGCATCGCGTGCGGTCTGAAGGACGCCGGGGCGAGGCTTTTTCCGAGCGCGGCGATCCGTGCGCACGCCGTCCGCGTGCGGAGACACGTAGGGCGTGCTGGGCCCTCTGCCTGGTGGTTTTGATCGGGCTATTCGCCCTTGAAGTCGGGCGTTCTCTTTTCGAGAAAAGCGCTCACGCCCTCGAGATGATCGCGGGTGAGGGAGGCTTGCTGTTGCAGCTCGCCTTCCACTTCGAGCGCCGAGGCCAACGAGGCGTGCTGCGCCGCGAGAAAGGCGCGCTTGGTGAGGGCCAGCGCGCGGGTCGGGCCGTGGGCCAAGCGGTGCGCGACCTCCAAGAGGCCGAAGGGGAACTCGGCTTCGGTGAAGATGCGCGAGACCAAGCCCATGCGGTAGGCCTGGGCGGCATCCAGCGGTTCATCGAGCATGGCCATTGCGAGCGCCGGCGCATAGCCCATCAGGCGCGGCAGCCAGTAGGCCACGCCGCTGTCGGGCGCGAGGCCCAGGCGGGTGAAACCGTAACGGAACTGGGCCGAGTCCGTCGCCACGCGCACATCGCACGCCAACGCCAGCCCCAGGCCCGCGCCGACCGCCGGGCCGTTGATACCCGCCACAATCGGTTTGGGCGTCGCCTGCATCTTGAGCACCAGAGGGTTGTAGGTCTCTTCGAGATGCTCGCGGTACGAGACCTTGCCGGCGGAGCTTTCAAAATCGCCCATGTCCTGGCCGGCGCAGAAGAATCGCCCGCAGCCGGTGATGACGACCACGCGCACTGCGGGGTCGGCGCCGGCGGACTCCAGAGCGGCCAATGTTTCGAGCGCCATCTCGCGGTTGAGCGCGTTGGCTTTCGGGCGGTTGAAGGTGAGGGTGAAGATGCCCTCATGAAGCTCGGTGAGCAGCGTGTTGTACGAGGACATGCAGCCTCCGCGCCGGGCGGCGGGCTCTGCCCGGCCGTGCACAACAAAAGGGCGAGCGTTGTCGCTCGCCACGTAGAACCTACGGTGTCGCCCTGGGAGGGTTGGGGCCCTCAGCCTCCGAAGGATCCTCGCCCCAATCCATCTCGGCCTCCACCTCCATCGGCAGGCGCACCCACAACATGAGCATCTGGCCCTCGGCCACTTGCGCCGAGCGCGCGGCCACGATGGGTGCATGCTCGATGCGCCCGTCTTCGCTGCGGTACTCAAGCTGCATCGGCCGCTGCCCCTTCCACGCGCGATAGCAGCGCTCGACCAGGGCCGGCCCGTTGAAGGTGCGCAGCCGGGTGAGCGCCGTGCGAGAGGGCTGTGCCGCCTCAGCCAGGCTCTGGACCCAATCGTCCGCGCGCTCCTCAAAGGTCGGCGGCGGGCCTTCGATGATGGTGATCTTCTCGGCTTCGGGTGCGCCGTGGGAATCGCTCTTCATAATAAGGAATCTTACCACAGCGCTTGAGGCGGAGAATAGCGGTCAGCCATCGGCAGTTGGCAGACAGCGGTCAGAAGATCATTGCCGGCGGGGGCGGCGATGGGTAGTTACATATTCTTGTGCACCGGGGATGCTCTCCTGGAGTCCCGCTTTCGCGGGAATGAGGACCTAGACAGTGCAGGGCTTGGTCGAATCCACGCGCTGCCCGCAGCGCGTGCGAGTGGCGTCCCTGGGGTCCCGCTGGGAGCACGCGGGGATAGCGAGCATGACAACGCGAGGTGTGGCGGACCGATGGGACGAGAGGGTTGCGGCCGAGGGCACTTTCTGGAGTCCCGCGACGCACACGCAGGAATGACAATCAATGGATGCGAGGCTCGGCGCACCCGTGCGCTGTGGGCGAAGCCTGCTCGAGTGTCTCTGGACTCCCGCTGCACCCACGCGGGAATGACGACCAGGATGGCGAATGGCCGCCCTTCTCATACGAATCGAGCGAGCAACAAGAGCTCACAGGTCGAACACCACCTTGATCGCATGCGTGCGGCGCTTGTCGGTCGCGGTGCGAATGGCCTGGCGATACTCCGCCAGCGGGAAGCGATGGGTGATCAGGTTCTCGATGCGCATGCGTCCGCTGCGCTGGAACTGGATGGCCCACTCGAAATCGTGCTGGCGCTTGCCCTGCCAGTCGCTGGTGGCATGCGTTTTGGAGCCGATCAGATCCACCTCCTGATACCAGATCGGGTTCAGATCCACTCGCAGCAGCGAGAGGTCGATGCCCACCAGCACTACCGTGCCGCGGGCGCGTGTCCAGCGCAATGCATCGGTGATCGAGGCGGCACGGCCCACGCAGTCATAGACCACGTCGAACCCGCCCATCAGCATGCCGCGGTTGAGCGGCGCAGTGTAGGCGCGCCCGCCGGTGAGACGGGCCATCTCGGCATACACCTCGCCGCCGGTCACCACCTCATCGGCGCCGCAATGCCGCGCGGCCTGGGCTTGATACGGATGGCGCGCGAGCGCGGTGAGCCGCGCGCGCGGGCGGAAGGCGCGCACGGCCTGCATCGTGAACAGGCCGATGATGCCGGCGCCCAGGACGAGCACCCTCTCCTGCACACCCGGCGGGCGGCGCAGCACGCCGTGGATGGCAACCGACATTGGCTCAATCATCGCCGCCTGATCGTCGCTGAGGTCCTCGGGCACCGGGTAGACGTTGCTGGCATGCGCGGTGTATCCGTCGCTCCACCCGCCCCCGATGCCCACCGTGCCGGCGGCGTTTTCACACACGTTGGGTAGCCCGGCCTGACATAATCTGCACCAGGGGTCGAGGCCCAGCTCGCGGCAGCTGGCGCCGCTCTCGCGATGCTCCATGATCACACGTTGCCCGGCGTGCAACTTCTTCACTTGCGGCCCCGCCTCCACCACCTCGCTCACCACCTCGTGCCCGAGATAGAAGCGCGAGGTGCCCGGCAGCGCGGCGGGTCCAATGGCCGGGTCCGCATCCACGTGAAAAAGCGAAATGTCGGTGGCGCAGATGCCGCACACGCGGTTGCGCACGCGCACACCGTTCGGACCCGGGAGCGGCGGTTCGGGGAGCTCGACCATGCGCGCCGGAGAGATCGGGCTGAACACGACAGCCGGCCACACCGGGCGCAGCGCCTTGACCGCGAGCACCTTGGGGATATTCTTGTCGACGTAGATCGTGCGCATGAGGGTCCCTCCTCGAGACGAACCCGATCAGGGGTTGCCGGCATATGCCGGGTCGCAGGACCGGCACGCGGTGAGTGCGAAGCGGCATTGGGCGGCGGGGACGAGGGCGGCTACGATGGGGTGGCGCGCACCGCGTGGCACAAGGCGCACGCCGGATCATCGCACAAAAGGGCGGCGGGATCCTGGCGCATCCAGGCGGCCGCGGTGTGCAGCAGGTCGCGCAAGGGTATGGCTTGCAGATGGGCCGAGCCCAGCCAGGCCTCGCGCGCGATGCCGCGCAAGCGCGGGGCGATGGACGCAAACCCGCGCGAACATCCGGGGAAGGCCGGGCACTCGACCACGCCCTCGGCGGTGAGCGCCCAGCGCACGAACTGCTTGCGCCCCGCGCGCTGCGCCGCCAGGTGCAGCGCCACGTTGGCCGTGTGGTCGGCACCCAGCAGCAGCGCCTCGCCGCCGCGCGCGGCCAGCTCGGCGATTGGGCCCCACGGATCGGTCAGCGACTGCTTGGCAAGTAGTTCATCGGCTTGGACGCCGACAAACGACAGTATCGGGTGGCTCGAGCGGTGCGCGCCGTGCACTCGGCGCAACGCATCGGGCAGCGGGCCGAGCGAGGTATGCGCCGGCATGTCGGCGCGGAAGAATTCGGATTCGGCGTTGGCCTCGGAGGTACTGCGGTAGGTCATGCCGTTGCCCTCCGGCCCGAAGGGCGGCGTGACCATCGTCTGCAGGGTGAAGGCGGGTGCCAGCACGGCTGCGCTCGAGGCCAGAAGCGCGCCGGCGAGCGAGGAGATATCGCCGCGCACCTCATCCAGCCACTCCGGCGCGCCTACGGCCAGCACCGGCACGCCCGGCTCGAGGCCGAGTTCGCGCAAAGCATGCACCGCGTCGCGATAGCCCAGGCTGGGCGCCATTCACGCTCCGTCGGGCACGCGCATGCCCCGGTCGTAGACGGCATCTTCGGCATGCATGTATGCGAGAATGCCGAGGCTGGCCAAGAGGCGCAGCGGCTCGGGCGGCCACGGGATGACGCGCCGATTGACGAAAAACGTTTGTGTGCGCTCGCTTTTCCTATCGAGGAGCAGGTCGGCCAGTGTCCACCCGTTGAGGTGAGAGAGGGAAACACCGTGCCCCATGCAGCCCAGGCTGTAGGCAACCCGCTCGTCGCCCAGGTAGCCCAAAGCGGGGATCATCTGCAGCGGCACCGAGACCGGCCCGCCCCAGCGGTGGGTGAAGCGAATGTCGCGCAGGACGGGGAACAACTGGCGAACATCGGCCTCGAGCTTGGCGAAAGTATCCGGATTCTCATCGCGATCCATATCGCCGCCGACGGTCAGGCTCACATCACGCCCGCCCATCAGCAGGCGATTATCCCGGGTGAGGCGGTAGTAGTGTACCAAATTGCGTGCGTCTTCTATCCCCTGGCGATTGCGCCAACCGATCTCAGCGAAATGCTCAGGGCGCAGCGGCTCGGTGAGCACGATGTGGGTGAACGCGGGCACCTGCTTGCGGCGCAGCATGGGAATGAGATGCGAGTACGCATTGGTGGCCAGGGCCAGCTTCCCGGCCGTGACCTTACCCTGCGGGGTGTGGATGAGCAGTCCACCCGCGCGGCGTTCGATGGCGGTGCCCGGCGTGTGCTCGAACACTTGCACGCCCGTCGAGAGGAGGAGGCGCTTGAGCTCCCAGACCAGTTTGGCCGGGTTCACCAGGCCGCAGCGCGGCTCGCGCCACGCGCCGAGGTACAGTGGGCTGTTCACCTCACGGCGTGTCGCCTCGGCATCGATCCAGTCGATGCCCTCCAACCCGAGGCGCTGCGCAAGTTCCACTTCCTCATGAATGCGCTTGGCGTAAAGCGGCGAGGTGGCGACGCGCAAGAAGCCGGGGCGTTCGTAGTCGCAATCCAGCTTGTGCTCGCGCACCAGGCTCTCCACCAATTCCACCGCCTGCTCCATGTAGTGGTGTGCCTGGCGCGCCTTCTCCTTGCCGAACAAGGAAGCCGTCACCGACAGGGTCAGCCCGAAGAGAGTCATGGAGAATCCGCCGTTGCGGCCGGAGGCACCGAAACCGATCACCTCGCTCTCGAGCAGGGCGACCCGCAGTGCGGGTTCGGCCTTCTTGAGGAAGTAGGCCGTCGCCAGCCCGGTGTAGCCGCCGCCGAGCACAGCCACATCAACGGTCAGGTCGCCCGCGAGCGGCGGATTGGGCGTGTAAGGAGCGCTGGAAAGCCAGAAGGACTTATCGGCAAACGAGGTGGGGGGCGGTTGTGAGATGGGCATGTGTCCCTCCAAAGGTCGACACGCCAGGCGCCAAGGCGCCTGAGCCGCGGGAGATGGCGGGGGACGGGGTTCACTGAGCGTGGAGGTGTGACCTCCTTCGGAGAGGAGCGCGCGGTCGGTCCCCGAGCTGCGCGCGTGGGCCGGGACGAGAGCTGGGGAGGCTGGGCTTGCCCTCTATTCCTCCGCGATTTCGCTGCGCTTCTTGCCCTTGCCGAGTTGAACCGATCGCTGAAAGGCGGCCCACACCGCGCGTGAGAGCGCGGTGCGCACGCCGGCCTTCTCCAAATAGTAGAGCGCCTCGGCCGAGGTGCCGCCCGGCGAGGTGACCTGGTTGCGCAACCGGGCCAGGTGCTGAGGCGTATGCAGAGCGTACTCGACCGAGCCTTTGACCGTCTGCAGCACGAGCTTCTCCGCCAGGTAACGCGGGAAGCCAAGATGTACGCCGGCGTCGACCAGCCCTTCCATCAACAAGAAGACGTAGGCCGGGCCGGTACCCGAGAGCGCCGTGGCCATATCCAGGTAGTCTTCATCCTCGACGAAGACTTCCTCGCCGAGGGCGCCCAACACGGCGCGCGCCTGCTCGCGCTGGGCATCAGTCACGGCAGCCGAAGCGGTCCACACAGTCATGCCTTGCCCGATCTGGGCCGGGGTGTTGGGCATCGAACGCACCAGGCTGGCGTGCTTGAGGCCCTGGGCCAGGGCCGCCAGGCGTGCGCCGGCGACGATCGAGAGCACCAGGGCCTTCTCCGGGATGCGGCCGGCGAGTTGGGTCAGCACGCCCGGCAACACCTGCGGCTTGACCGAGAGCACAACCAGGTCCGCACCCTGCAGCGCAGCCAGGTTGTCACCGGTGACCTGCACGCCAAAGGCCGAAGCCAATTCGGCGCCGCGCTCGGCGCGCGGGCCGGAGGCGATCACTGCGCCCGGCGCAACCAGACGCTGGGCAAGCACGCCCTTGATCATCGCCTCGGCCATTGTGCCCGAGCCGATGAAGCACACCCGGCTGAAGTTCAACATCTCATTCCTCCCACTCCCACAAAGCGAGGGCATCCATGAATTCGTGCGCGGTGAGATCTAGATGCACCGGCGTCACCGAAGCGTAGCCCTGCGAGAGCGCCCAGAAGTCGGAGCCCTCTTCGGAGATTCCGGTAGGCGGCGGGCCGCCGATCCAATAGTAAGGTTTGCCGCGCGGGTCGAGACGCCGCACCAGTTCATCGCGGTAGACGCGCAACCCCTGGCGTGTGATGCGCACGCCGCGCAGCTTCTCGTAAGGCAGGCAGGGGAGGTTGAGGTTGAGCAGCGTGTCCTTGGGCAGGCCGTGGGCCAGCACCTGGCGCGCCACGCGCTCCGCCATGCGCGCAGCCGGCGTGTAGTCGCACGGTTCGGTCTGGTCTTCGGGGAGGTCGAGCGAAACGGCCACCGCCGGCACGCCGCTGATCACGGCCTCCATCGCGGCGGTGACGGTGCCCGAGTAGGTCAGGTCGTGGCCGACGTTGATGCCGCCGTTGATGCCCGAGACCAGCAGGTCGATCTTCTCCGGGATGATGCCGAGCATCGCCAGCGAGACGCAGTCGGAGGGTGCGCCGTCGGAGGACAGCGCGGGCGTGCCATCCGCCAGG
>Ga0315284_10004643_pt1 | contig 19487 bp, 23 predicted proteins | sample YL17G09_16_MG_FD_203696 | JGI IMG/M metagenome (GOLD analysis project Ga0315284, IMG submission 203696) | Sediment microbial communities from Yellowstone Lake, YNP, Wyoming, USA - YL17G09_16 | ecosystem: Environmental > Aquatic > Freshwater > Lake > Sediment | place: USA: Wyoming | collected... | reverse complement strand
TATTTTCTTCAGTTAAATATGTGTGAAATATAGATTCTTTTAAAGATTTAAATTCATCTATAATTTTTGTTATTTTTGATTGAGTTACTAAATCCAATTTAATGGTTGTTATATTCTTTGCTGGTGCTGCTGGTGTTGGTGTTGCTGCTGCTGGTGTTGGTGTTGCTGCTGCTGGTGTTGCTGCTGCTGGTGTTGGTGTTGCTGCTGCTGGTGTTGCTGCTGCTGGTGTTGGTGTTGCTGCTGCTGCTGGTGTTGGTGTTGCTGCTGCTGGTGTTGGTGTTGCTGCTGCTGGTGCGGCTGTGGCGGCTGTGGCGGCGGCAACTGTAGCTTTTTCAGCATTTTCTGCATTTTTAGCAGCTAAGTCCAATCTTTTATGAATTAATACGTGAAGTGGTGCAACTATTAACTGATCAGATTTATTACCAATAGTTATTGCTGTTGGTTTTTTCGTTTCAAATTCTGATTTAATTTTAGTTAGTTCATCAATTTGAGTTTTTATATCATCAGTATATTTTTTTAATTTTTGGTATCTTGGTAATTTTTTTAAAGATTCATATTTATCGTAAGTTTTTAAATTTGCATCTAATGCGGAAAATTCATTTTTTAACATTTCATCTGCGGAATCATAATAATTAGATAATGTAGATTTTAAATTTTCTAAACTTTTATTTATTTTTTTCGCATCAACTGGCGTTTTTACTTTATATTTTGCAACATTGGAATTACTAAAATTGCCAAAAGCTTCTTTAAATATTTTCATTAATATCCCCCTAATATACTGGCAGCAGTCGTCTCAGGACTAGAATTTGAAGTATCGCCACCATGTTTAATATTCTGTACATTTTGCCCTAATTCCAAAGTTTTTTGTTCTTGGGGAGACAAGTTTGTTCCTGACGATTCTACATTGTTTATATTTTCATTTTGATAATTTTGCAACTCTTCTTTAGCTTTTTGTAAATTTACAATTGTAGTTTTTAATTCTAATTCTAATGATGGGACCCAATTTGCATCATCTTCTCCTACATTTTTAGCATGTTGAATCGCGGCTTCTAACATTTTTTTCTCAGATTCATAAAATTTCACATAAGATTTTAAAAAAATTATCATTTTGCCGCGCATAGTTTTAAATCTAGTATTAAAAATATTTTTAACGCCTTGCCACACACCTTCATTCATAATATCCACGTCATCTAATGTTATATCTGACACGTTTCCAAATACCGTTTTTATTTGTTCTTGAAGATTCTGATCTTGAGTTTTTGGAGAAATATCATTTGTAGTCCATTTAACTTCTTTTTTACCTGATGTTTCATCCCATTTCCACTTGTTAATGACCGTAACAGTAGTAATTTTGTTAGTAGTTAATATTTCCCATTGTCCATAATAAAATGGCGCAGAATTGGCTAAAAATTCAATATTTGATTTACTTATAGATTTTCCAGGAGCAGCTTGGGTATTATACTGTTCAATAATAGGTTTTTTAGCTTTAACTGTTTTTATTAATGCATTTATATCAAATAAAATTTTTGTTGAGTCCACATGAACATTGACTAATAACCCACCAATAGGTTCTCCTTTGGCTGCATCATATCGTATACTATCTTCTCTTGCCTTTGATAATTCTGTAGTCCATCCAATATATAATTCACTAGGTTTTAATACTAATTCACTATTAGGATTAGGCATCGATTCATATGGATCGCCACTTCTTACGGGAAATCCCTTATAAAGTTTATATTCATCTAACAACCCAATTCCTACAAATTCTCTAGCTACAGCAGATCGTTCCAATACTTCTAAAATATCATTAATTAAGTCTTTTTTGTTTTTTTGTGGATCATTTTGTATAAAAGACGTTACTCTAGCTAAAATTATGTTTATTTCTGAAGGTTTTATTCCTAAATGTTTAATTAATGTAGCATCATCAATGGTAGTCTTTTTTAATGTTAACGGACCAGTATCCGCATTTTCAGTTTCAAAAAGATATTTTATTCTATTATTAAACATTTAAAAGTATCTCCTGCAATATTATAAACATATTTATATTAATTTCCTAAAAGTTTTGATATAATAAATTAACATTATGGAAATTTTAACAACTATAAAGGCTATATGGTTAACTGGATTGAGTGGATCTGGAAAAACCGCTTTAGCTGAACAATATATAAAGTTATATCCGAATACAGTTTGGATAGATGGCGATGAAATACGTAAAGGGCTATGTTCAAATCTTGGATTTTCAGACGATGATAGAAAAGAAAATATAAGAAGAGTTGCTCATGTATGTAAATTGTTGAATGATAATGGGTTATCTACAATAGTATCACTTATAACTCCATCTAATGAACAAAGATTAATAGCTAAAAATATAATAGGAAACAATTTTAAATTAGTTTATTTAAATTGTTCGTTGGAGAAATGTGAATTGCGTGACGTAAAAGGACTTTATAAGAAAGCTAGAATGGGAGAATTGAAAAATTTTACAGGAATTGGAAGTGCTTTTGAAATGCCAACCATACAACATATATCAATAGATACAGATAATCTTAATATTACGTCAGGATTAAACATATTAAAGGAAATAAAATGAATAATAAAGTCTTTATAACTGGAGCAAATGGTCAAGATGGAAGTTATTTGATAGAACATTTATTAGAATTAGGTTATGAGGTTCATGGAATAATTAGACGTTCATCAACTCCAAATCAAAAAAATATAGATCATTTAATGAATGATAAAAATATAATTGATAAATCTTTATTCATCCATTATGGAGATGTAACAGATCCTTTAAATATTTCAGAATTAATAAATAAAATAAAACCCGACAAAGTATTTAATTTAGCGGCACAAAGTCATGTAAAAGTGAGTTTCGATTTATCATTTTACACGGCACAAGTAGACGCAATAGGAACTTTAAACATTTTAGATGCATGTAGAAATTTTAATCCAGATGCAAAAATTTATAACGCAAGTACAAGTGAAATGTTTGGTGGACAAATTAATGAAATTCCTAAAAATGGATTTACAGAAAATACACCATTTCACCCTAGAAGTCCTTATGGTGTAAGTAAAGTTTTTGGGTATTGGATGACTAGAAATTATAGGGAAGCGTATAATATGTTTGCATGTTCAGGATTTTTGTTTAATCATAGTTCCAAACGTCGAGGAGAACATTTTTTAACTAGAAAAGTTACTAAATGGTGTAGTAAAAATTATAACGATATTAAAAATAAAAATAAAATTAAACCATTAGAATTGGGCAATTTAAATTCGTTTAGAGATGAAGGATTTAGTGGAGATTACGTAAAAGCTATGAATTTAATGTTAGATCAATCTACACCAGAAGATTATGTTATATCCACTGGAGAAACACATTCAATTAGAGAATGGGTTGAAAAATGTTTTAATTGGATGAATTTCAATATAACATGGGTTGGAACGGGATTGGAAGAATGTGGAATGGTTGAGGATCAAGTTGTCGTAATTATAAATCCTAAATATTTTAGACCATCCGAAGTTGATTATTTATTGGGGGATTGTACTAAAGCAAAAACAAAATTAAATTGGACTCACGAATATACGTTTGATATGTTAATAAATCACATGATGGAAAATGATTTTAAAGAATTTAATAACACAAAAATTTAAAGGAACATATAATGAAAATACTTGTAGTTGGTTGCAATGGTATGGTCGGAAAATCTATTTGTAAAGTTGCAACATCTTATGGACATGAAGTTATAGGACTTTGTAGAAAAGATGCAGATTTTACAAATTTAGAACAGACTCGTACAGCTATTAATAACATTTCACCTAAACCAGATTGGGTTATATTATCAGCAGCTAAAGTTGGTGGTATTATAGCTAATATGAATTATCCTGTTGAATTTGGCGAAGATAACGTTTTAATTTCAACTAATATAATGAAGATAACAAAAGAAGCTGGAATTAAAAATTTATTATTTTTGGCCAGTAGTTGCATTTATCCTAGATTAGCTTCACAACCAATGAAGGAAGAAGAATTATTAACTGGATTATTAGAACCTACAAATGAACTGTACGCACTTTCTAAAATATTTGGATTAAAAATGTGTCAAGCATACGCAAAAGAATATGGACTCAATTTCATATCAGTAATGCCTCCAAATCTTTATGGAGAAAATGATAATTATACTGATAGTGGACATGTTGTATCTGGTATGATAAAGAAGTTTCATAAAGCAAAAATCAATAATGATAAAGAAGTTATTTGTTGGGGAGATGGATCAACAATGAGAGAATTAATGTATGTAGATGACATGGCAGATGCATGCATGTTTGTTATTAATAATTATAAAGATACTACAAGTTTTATCAATATTGGTACTGGAACGGACGTTACTATTAAAGAATTATCATTATTAGTTAAAGATGTTGTAGGATACGAAGGAAATATCGTGTGGGATACTACCAAACCAAACGGAATGCCTCGTAAAGTATTAAATGTTTCAAAATTAAAAGAATTGGGATGGGTATATAAAACAAAATTAAAAGAAGGTTTACAATTATCATATAATTGGTACATACAAAATAAGTAAAAATAAACATGAAATATATATCTCACAGAGGAAATCTTACAGGATGTAATAAAATTTTAGAAAATACCGAAAATTATATATTAACGGCATTAAATTTAGGATTTGATGTAGAAATAGATGTTTGGTATTATGGTGGACAATTTTATTTAGGTCATGATAAACCAACTAACATAATAGATTTAAAATTTTTAAAAAACACCGGATTATGGATACATTGTAAAAATATAAAAGCCTTAGAATTTTTATTAAAAGAAGGCTGTCATACATTTTTTCACGATAAAGATGATTGCACTTTAACGTCAAAAGGTATTATATGGACATATCCAGGTAAAGAATTAACTGAAAATAGTGTGGCAGTTTCACCTTCCGAAAATTTCTTTAAAAATCCATGCGATTTTATAAATTGTTTTGGTATATGTTCTGATATAATATTAAATATAAAACGTAATATGGAACGCAAAAGGCATAACTATGATAAAATTAGTTTGTTTTGATTTAGATGGAGTTTTAGTCGAATCAAAAGATACACATTATACAGCTTTAAACTTAGCATTATCAGAAATAGATGAAAAGTATAATATATCTAATGATGAACATATTAAAAAATATGATGGGTTGCCAACTAATAATAAATTAGAATTGTTAACTAAAGAAAAGGGATTACCCAAATCTTTTCATCAACAAATATGGAAAAGAAAGCAAGAATTAACTTTTGAAGTTATAAAAAATAAAGTAAAACCTAATGAAGATATAATAAATTTATTTAAAAAACTTAAAAGTGATAACATTATAATTTTTATAACGTCAAACTCTATAAAACAAACTACTAAAATGTATTTATTAAATTTAGGATTGTTCGAATATGTAGATGAATTTATTTCGAACGAAGATGTAAAAATAAGTAAGCCTCATCCTGCTATGTATTTAAAAGCTATGGTTATGACTAATGTAACACCTAAAGAAACTTTAATTGTGGAAGATTCTCCAGTTGGAATAAAATCTGCAATAGAATCTGGTGCAAATTTATTAGTAGTTAAAAATCCTTCCGAAGTTTATATAAAAAATATTTACAATAAAATAAACGATATAAATAACATTTCAAATGACAACATATTAAAGGGTAAAAAAATGAATATACTCATTCCAATGGCGGGGGCTGGTAGTAGATTTGTAATAGCTGGTTATACATTTCCGAAACCTCTAATTGAAATAAGGGGTAAGCCTATGATACAAGTTGTAGTTGAAAATTTAGGTATAGAAGCAACTTATACATATGTAGTCAGAAAGGAACATTTAGAAAAATATAATTTAAAAAGTATGTTAAATGTTATAACTCCAAATTGTAATGTAATATCAGTAAACGAATTAACTGAAGGTGCAGCATGTACTACATTGTTAGCAAAAGAATATATTAATAAAGATGAACCTTTGTTAATAGCCAATTCTGATCAATTTATAGAATGGAATCCAATAGAATTTATATATAAAATGAGTGCTAGTGGTTGTGATGGTGGAATATTAACATTTAAAAATACTCATCCAAAATGGTCATATGTAATTTTAAATGAATTTGGTGATGTTACAGAATTAGCTGAAAAGAAAGTAATTTCAAATAATGCAACTGTAGGAATTTATTATTATAATTCTGGAAAAGAATATGTAAAATATGCAGAACAAATGATACAAAAAAACTTGAAGATTAATAACGAATTTTACGTTGCTCCAGTTTATAACGAATATTTATTAGATAATAAAAAGATTAAAACTTACGATATTAATAAAATGTGGGGAATAGGAACTCCAGAAGATTTAAATTACTTTTTAGAAAATTATACCGGGAATATTTAATATCTTGAAACGATAAATTATATTAATATCCATTCAATGTGGAATAGAAATAAGGGTCCATCAGAAATATATGGTAAAATAAATTATAATATTATGTGATATAATATAATATAATCAAATATAAAGCTTATTTATGAAAATTTTTAATATTTCAAATATGATTAAAGGGTGGTTTATTGGAGATATAACGCCAGTAGCTTTTTCAACATCTAATTGTGAAGTGGCTTTTAAAGAGTATAAAAAGGGAGATTGTGATAAGGCCCATTTTCATAAAATTGCAACAGAAATAACATTAATCACATATGGATCTGTTAAAATGAATAATGTTGTATACGTTAAAGGTGATATAATAAATATATTACCAAACGAAATAGCTGATTTTGAAGCATTAGAAAATTGTGCTACAGTAGTTGTTAAAATACCTGGAGCTAAAAACGATAAATATGAAATAAAGGAAATAATATGATTACGGTTATTTGTTGGTCAAAAGATAGAGCAGCACAATTAGATTTAACATTATCAACTTATAAAAAATATTTTAAAGAATGGAAAGAACAAACATTAAATATAATTTATACATATTCTAATGATTTTTATAAACAAGGATATGATTTAATTAAACAATATCATCCAGAATTTAATTGGATTTTAGAGACAAATTTCAAAAATGATACACTTAAATGTTTAAATTCTGATAAACTGTTAACATCATTTATTGTAGATGATGACGTTTTTATAGATTATTTTAGTATGGAAAATAACGAAATTAAAGAATTCTTAAATAATGATACTATTACTTGCGTATCACCACGATTAGGATTGCATATAAATTTTTGTTATACTCAAAATAAACCTCAACCACAACCACAATTAGACGAAAAAAGAATGTGGAATTGGACAAAAAATTGTGTTCACGATTGGAATTATCCAAGTTCTGTTGCAAGTTTTCATTTATTTAGAACTAGAGATATACTTTTTTTAAATAACACTTCATTTAGAGCGCCAAATTCTCTTGAATCGGAATTTAACAATTATTATCCAAGAAATAAAGAATTTATGATATGTTTCGAAAATGCTAAATGTTTTTGTTCTGCTCCAAATAGAGTACAAACTGAAAATAACAATTTATGTTTAAATACATATTCAATAGATTTTTTAAATAAAGAATTTTTAAATAATAAAAGATTATCTCCAGATATTAATCACAATATGAAAATTAATATGTGTCACGGTCCTATTAAACTTATTTTTATTTAGAAATAAATAACAAAAAAATAATTATAGAATATAATGGTATGCAACATTATAAACTAGTGAGATTTAATAATATTTCAAAAGAAAAAGCTTTTAATAATTTATTAAAACAACAAAAAAGAGATGAAGAATTGAGAATATTTTGCAAGAATAATAATATAATATTATTAGAACTACATTATAATTTAAAAGAAAACGAAATTATAAAAAAATTGCAAACTTTAAATGATTTAAATATGGCTCACGGACCATTACAATATATATATGGAAAAGCTGATATAATATTAATTAATATAAGTACTTAATGAGGATCAATGAAATATTCGTTAGCAAATAATAATTGGGGAATTGAAGAGATTAATGCAGCTAAAGCTGTTTTAGATTCGCAACAATGCACTATGGGCAAATTAGTATCAGAATTTGAAGAAAAATTTGCAAAATCTGTAGGTTCTAAATATGCAATCATGTCAAATTCTGGAAGTTCTGCAAATTTATTAGCGGTATCAGCATTATTATATAGAAAAAATGGAGTAAAACTTCAAAAAGGCGATGAAGTCTTAGTTCCAGCAATAAGTTGGTCAACAACATATTATCCAATACATCAAAATGGATTATCTATGAGATTTGTGGATATAGACTTAAATACTTTAAATATTGACGAAAATAAATTAGAACGGGCTATAACCCCCAAAACTAAAGCGTTATTTGCAGTCAATTTACTAGGTAATCCAAATAATTTTAATAAAATAAAAGAAATATGCAAAAAATACAATTTATTGCTATTAATCGATAATTGTGAAAGTCAAGCATCAACATATAACGGATTAGAATCTGGGTCTTTGGGAGATTTAGGAACTTATAGCTTTTTCTTTTCTCATATGATGAATAGCATAGAAGGTGGAATGACTGTTACTAATGATAATGAACTTGCACAAATTTTATTATCATTAAGAGCGCATGGATGGTTAAGACAATTACCTGATGAAAATTTAATATGTAATAAATCTGGAGATCATTTTGAAGATTCTTTTAAATTTGTTCTTCCTGGATATAATTTACGACCATCAGAAATTAATGCGGCTATAGCTTTAGAACAACTTAAAAAAATGGATAAGTTTATAACTGATAGAAGAACTAATTATAAAACTTTTATTTCAGAACTAAATAAAAGAAATCTTCAAAAATATTTAAAAACACAACTTCCTACTGAAAATTCTAATCCATCCTGGTTTGGATTCTCTATAATACTACAAGATAAACTTGAAGGAAATAGAAAAATAGTCACGCAAAAATTATTAGAAGCTAATATTGATTGTCGTCCTATTGTTGCTGGATCTTTTGTAAAAAATCCAGTTATTAAATATATGGAATATTCTATATCAGAAAATCTCAACAATGCAGAAATAGTTGATAAAAATGGATTATTTATAGGAAATAACCCAGGCGATTTAACTTTAGAAATTAATTATTTCTTTGACACTATTGAAAAAATTATAAAAGATATACCATGAAAGTATTAATTACTGGTGCAGCAGGATTTATAGGGTTTCATTTATCTAAGAAATTTTTAGAAAATGGACATTACGTATTAGGCGTAGACAATTTAAACGACTATTATGATGTTAAATTAAAAAACGATAGATTAAATCTATTAAAAAGTTATAGCACTTTTACATTTTATTTAAACGACATTTCATCTTCAGTATGTTATGAAAAATTAAAATCTCAAGATTTTGACATAGTTATTAATCTCGCAGCACAAGCTGGTGTTAGATATTCTTTGAAAAATCCACAAACTTATATAAATTCAAATATAATCGGGTTTTTTAATATATTACAATTATGTAAAGAAAAATTTACACCATTAATTTATGCTTCTTCTAGTTCTGTATATGGCGATTCAACAGAAACACCATTTGAAGAAACGTTGTCTACAGATAAACCTGTAAGTTTATATGGCGCAACAAAAAAATGTAACGAAATAATAGCAGAATCTTATAATAATTGTTTTAAATTACCAATTTTCGGATTACGGTTTTTTACTGTTTATGGTCCATGGGGAAGACCTGATATGGCATATTTTTCATTCACTAAAAAAATTATAAATGGTGAAAAAATATCACTTTTTAACAGTGGAGAGAATTTAAGAGATTTTACATATATTGACGATATAGTTGAAAGTATTTATAAATTAGCGTTTGTAAAACACGAATCACATGAAATATTTAATATCGGTAACATGAATCCAATTTATAATAAAACTTTAGTAACTATACTTGAAAAACTTTTAAACAAGAAAGCTAATATCGAATTAATAGATAAACAAAATGGAGATGTTTTAACCACATACTCAAATACTAAAAAATTAGAATCTTTGATTAATTTTAAACCAAATACTTCGATAGAATCAGGATTACAAAACTTTATAGGATGGTATAAACAATGGGCGAATTAAAATCAACAGAAATAGTCAAATATATTGACAATCCAACCCCGATTATTATTGAAGTTGGGGCATATAGGGGCGATGATACTTCAGAATTCGTCAAACATGGCAATGTTATATCAGTAGAACCAGATCCTAGAAATATACCATATTTAAAACAATTACAACAAAATCATGAAAATTTAACTATTTTTGAAAATGCGGTATCGGATAAAGATGACGAAATGGTAGAATTTCATATGAGTGAATTACGAGAAAATTCAGATCATGCTAATTTTTCAAGTAGTATTATGAAACCAAAACTACATTTATCACAACATCCACGCATTTTATTTAATAAAAAGTGTCAAGTAAAAACTATAACTCTTGATACTTTATATAAAGTCAATAATTTAAATATAATTGATTTTATTTGGGCTGATGTACAAGGAGCGGAGCATCTTTTAATTAAAGGTGGTATAAACGCTCTAAAAAATACACGTTATTTTTATACAGAGTATTCAAATGAAGAAATATTTGAAAATGAACAAAATCTAGAAACTATAAAAAATATGATACCGTTTATGAGTATTGTTGAAGATTTTGATAGCAACGTATTATTTAAAAATAATTTATTATAATACTCTAGCTATTTCTGCAAAAGAACTGTCTTTATTATATATTCTAAAATCAGTTTTTGATAATATACATAAATCCACTACAGCATCTTGAACAGATTCTACATTTCTTAATATATTATTAACCCAAGCCGAATTATTTTTATTAAATTTATCGACATAGTGTTTTTCTCGTATTATAACTCTATTTCCAAATTCATTTTTGATGGAATTTTCTATATCTTTTGAATCTGAACACACATAAAATCTATTATTAAATGATTTCATTTGTGGAATATACGTACTTGCAGAGGTTCCAGAAAAATCAGTACCTCTAGCATGAACTCCTATTACAGTTTTATCAATATTGTGTTCTGAGATAAATGAAGATATTTTTATTTTTAATTCATCTATAGGCTCTAAAGTTTTAACAAATTCTTCTATAGACTCAAATCCTGATAATACAGTATTACTATACACTATTATATACTTTTTTGTATCAGATAACATTTCATTACATCTACACAAATTTTTACATCCAACTTTTGAATATAAATTAAATAAACCAACATTACCATTCAATCTAACGTCATGTTCAATCCATTCAGGCTCCGAATATATACTTACATCATTTGGATCTAGTGTTTTTAAATCTATTATTTCTATATTATTTTTATATAAAGCGTTAAACGGAGCATTACAAGCTGGAGTTAGGTCCCAAGTCATACCTAATGTTCTATTTGTCAATTTACATACATTATAACAAGATCCTAAAGGTTTAAATCTGTTACCCAAACCGCCAGAAGCATAATTTATTATATACTGCATACCAACAAATCTCTTGGAGCAACTTCATCATCAGCAAATTGAATGTTATAATTGGGGTTTATACTCTTTAATTTTTCAATTATAGCTTGTAAATCTACTCGCATGTCGTTGGCAAATAGTCTAACATCATCTAATATAATTATGTGATTTTTTATAGGATGTTTTGCTATTATGTCTATTTCTGTCAATAATGGCAAATTATGTGATACTTGTTCCCCGAACAAATGAGCATCTAAATAAAATACGATTTGTTCATTTATATCTTTAATTAAATCCCACATAATCTCCGAACTACTACCTTTTATGAATTTTACATTTTTATGTTCTTCATATTTTTTTCTAGTATGTTCGCATTCTAATATATCAATAGTTATTATATTTTTATAACCACTATTAATAGCTTTTCCTAATGACACTCCATTATCTGTACCAGTTTCTATATAATATGGTGCAGAACTAAAAGTGTTTAATATTTGTTGTGTAACGGGCATAGTTTTCCTTTTATTTATTAGTTATATTATACCAAATTATTAATAGTTTTATGTTTATAATTTTTAAATTTAAAATATGTCAAAAATATTGCAAAATTTTTATAAATATATTATAATAGTAGATAATTATGATTGAATTAAACGGGAAAAAATATTATACCACAAAAGAAGTTTCAAAAAAGCTTAATATGCATTTAAGAACGATTCAAGGATGGGTGAGAGATGGAAAACTTACACCTTTCAAATTTGGTCCTAAAAAATTTTATTATGATGAAATTTCTATTGAAAATTGTATTAAAGGTGTATCAAATGAGTAAAAAATTTAATTTAAATGATATTAATAAAAAATTAGAAGGTAAAAATATAAAAATTATAGGAGAATATTTTGGCGTACATATAAAAACTAAATTCCAATGTTTGATAGATGGATTTATATGGGAAACGTGTCCTAATAATATTTTTAACGGATGTGGATGTCCAAAATGTGCAAATCATATGTTCATAAATAATGATTTAGTAGATGAACGATTAAAAAATAAAACTATAAAAAGAATAGGAACAGCAACAAATAATAGAACTAAAATAGAATTTGAATGTTTAATAGATGGACATAGATGGATTACTTCTCCATCAAATATTTTTGTGGGTTATGGGTGTCCAAAATGTGGAGGAAAATTACCAACTAAATCTAACGAAATTGTCGATCTACATATTTTAAATAGCGATGTAAAACGAATAGGAAATTATAAAAATGATAACACAAAAATAGAATTTGAATGTATACTTTGTAAAAATATATGGTTGGTAAGTCCGTATAATATTTTAAGAGGTAGACGCTGCCCAAGATGTTCTGCTGGAAAATCCGAAAGAATGTGTTTAAATATAATAAAACAAAATTGTATATTTGATAATATAACTTATCACAAATTAATTTATATAAAAAATAAAAGATATATTATAGATTTTTATTTAAAAATTCATAACTTTGAAATATTTATAGAATATAATGGTAAACAACACTATGAACCAGTAAGATTTAATAATATTTCACAAGAAAGAGCCGATAATAATTTTAAAAATCAACAAATTAGAGATGAAATAATACGCACTTTTTGTAAAAATAATAATATTTATTTATTAGAAATTCCATATTATTGGGATGAAAATATGATTGTTAAAAGTTTAATAAATATTAATAATTTAATACTATTAAAAACTTCTTAATAAGTAATCTCTATTTTTAAATATTTCTTCCCAATTTAAAATATTAGATTTAAAATCTTTATGTTTTTTCTTTTGTACAAATGTCATACCGAGGTCTTTTGTACCATGTTCAACATGAATATATTCATCATCATATGCGACCAATTCATTTAATCTAAAGAATTGTTTTACAGCATAATCTGGAGTATCCCACGCCACTCCACCATAAAAATCATAACCCAAAGCTGCATTTCCAGTCTTTTTGCCTGCACATGGATGATTTGGTTTATGAATATAACCAGCCCAAGCAGTATCATGGAATATAACCCACCCATTTTCATTTAAAATATCCCACCAATAATACAATTCTGATAAAACCTGTTCTTTTGCATGTATACTATCGACAAAAATAACATCTACCTTATCATTTTTCCATTCTGCACCAGTTTTTACAGAATCCCCTTTAATATATTTATAATTTGGATTATCTAATATATCTTGCCCCATATCAGGAATTGGATCTATACCAAACACTTTATTATTTTTTTGTATAGCCTTATTTAATAGTATTTTAGAACTTTTACCAGTTTCAACTCCAATATCTACAAATATATTATTATTACCCATAGATTCGACAATTTCCATAAATCTGACAACATTTATACCAAGTTCTCCGTCAATTAAAGTTTGTATTTCATTTGGTGATAATTCGTTAAACATTGTATTCCTTTATATAAAATAGATTATAAAATATTATATCACAATTTCTTATTAAATTCGCATATTATGTATGGTTGTAGTGTATTTGGAACAGTTTCGATAAGAGATATTTTACCAAATTTTTTTATTTTTTCGTACCACCATTCTTGCGATTTAACAGTTAAATGTAAAATAACATTATCGTGAACATCTTCTAAATCAGATATTGACAATATGATACCTTTTGAAGCAACTCTAATAAATTCTTTAAAAATATCATCTATATCTTCTGGTGGACAATGTTCTAAACAATCAAAACTAGTAATCCATTCAACTTCAGAATCTTTTAATGGTATACTTTTAGCTTCACCGTCTAAAAATTTAATTTTACCATTTTCAAAAACTTTAAGCGTTGTAACTGAAGCTATATCAATACCATATATAATAGGTATAAAGTCGTTTATTAAATGGCAAAATCTACCCTTTCCACATCCAACATCACATATAGACTGAATGTTTAAAGTTTTAATAAATTCTATAATACCTTTACACCAAACTCCATCACCATATTCTTCATTGTGAAGTCTGTAATAAGATTTTCCCAATTTTCCAGAATACATGTTAACATATTTTTCTGTTTCTAAATTTCTCACAATAATTACCACATAACTAAATGATGTCTTTTATAACCAAATCTATCAACTATAAGTGGAAATGAAGTTTCAAAAAAATACCTATCTAATTTATCCGTAAAAAATGAATCATTACAATTATGTAAAAACTCTTTAACTATATGATGGTTAATAGAATAAAATGTTATCAAAGACATGATATTTTCTACATTTGTAGTTTTAAAATTACAATATTTGTCTAAGGATGTAGAGTATCCACTATTATTCATAGGTTCCTTTCTACCAACATATGAAACTCCACCTATAATTTGTTCTATGTTAAATCCATTTTGAACTTCTAACATTCTCTTACAATAACCTAAAAAATAACTTTCATATGATGATTTCCATTGACCATCAGATTGATAACTAACACCTTTAGTATGTAAGAAGTGTATTTTATCATACTGAACATTTGTATTTTTTAAAGTTTTTAATGCTGCTTGAAATGCACTAGCATCTGAATTAACTTCTATATTAGGATCGACTTTTGTAATATTATTAAATCCGTTATTCCTCAATAATGTTTCAAATTCTGGAACACTAGAATTTAATCCAATATAAACATCACAATTTGAGTAATAATATTTCAAAGCGTCAATATATATAAATGCTCTATCAATTCTAGGCATATATGCGGCAAAAACAACAGCATCTTTTTTCATTTTAAATTCCTTTGTTAAAATCCTATTTTTCTACCAGCTTCAAACGGAAAATTATTTTCTTTTAAATAATTATGTAAAACTGATTTATAAAAACTATTTTTCAATTCTGACGTTAACCATAAAAATTCTTGAACTACCATTTTATCTAAAAATGGATATCTACACTCTATACCGTAAGATCCACCAATATATTCCTCTTTTGCCAAATAACTAATCATAGAAGAACCATAAAAACTTGGCCAAGGGAATATAGTTTTTAAATCTTTTGGAAATAGTCCACCAAAATTACTATGTTGATATTTACTTTGGCCATCAAACCCATAATCACTAAAAATTTCATCAGCGCCTTGACCGCTTAATAAAATTTTACCATTTTCTTGCACTCCTAATGCACATACGACAGATATGCCAGATGACCCATTATCATCATGCAATCTTAAATCAAATTCGTTATAAGAACTTCTACTAGTGTATGTTCTATACATAAATTCTTCTACATTTTTATTAATGTGGTCTTTTCCTCTATTTAAAACATGAGCTTTTTCCACTATTAAATATTTAATATTTAATATTTTATATCTGTCATAAATTATCGAATTGTTTTCTGTGCCAGATAATGTGTATGCTTTAAAATCTATATGCTGTTTATGTAATTCGCATGCTATAACACCACTATCATAACCACTACTTAATCCTATAAATATAGGTTCTCTAGCGGGATTTGCGCGTTTTCTTATAGATTCAGCGAAAGCTTTATTCCAATCAGAAAATGAAGTTTTATGTTGATTTAAATCAAATTCATAAACTGTAGAACTTTGTTTTAATAATTTAGTATTTAAATCGTAAATTCTAGTAGTATTAGCAGGAATCTTTTCTATTTTAGATTTATCAAATCCTTGACGTAAAAGACCGCTTTCATAAGATGACACAGATATATCGTTTTCATCAACATATATCCACAAAGGTTTAGTTGCAAAAATATCAGTAGATACTATAATTTCATTTTTAGAATAATCTATTAAACATATAGCAAATTCACCATCCAAATGTTTAGTAAAATTGATGCCATATTTATTATATAATGGTATCAAACATTTAGAATCGTTATCATATTCTCCAAAAGTTTGATAATTATAAATTTCTCCATTAAATAATACTGCACAATTATTTTCAAATAATGGTTGTGTTGTAAAAGAACCAGTCATGCTTAATAAATTGTGTATAAACGTATGACCATTGTGATCTATCACAGTAGTATTATCTGGACCTCTTTTTTGCAAAAATTCATTTACAAACACAACATTATCTATTTTTTTAGTCGAAAATAATAAACTACACATTTTTTCTCCTAATGTATATATCATATTTTAATATGTAAATAACACTTATTATTATACAATATTATTTTAATATTTATCAAATATTATACTAAATATTTTATACGATTTTGGATAATAGATAAATTAATAGATTATTGTAAATTGTATTTTTTATTACTTTCTTTACATCTTTTAAATCTTTTTAAAGATACGATAGAAGTATTATAATTTTTATATTTATTATAAATGTTTTCATCCATGTCGTGAATATCTATAAAAATACAAATATATGTATACCACATATTTTTATTTGTTATTATTGTATGTGGTAATATTTCTTCTACTCCATAACTTTTAATCAAGTCCTTATAATTGTAAGTATTGAAAAAATTAATAACTTGTTGAAATTCTTTAAAACATACTACAAGACCTTCATTTTGACCACCAGATAAGAATTTAAAATTATTATCTGAAATCATTTTCAATGTTATTCCATCATTTCTAACATTATTCCAAGACCAATTTGTTTCTATAAAATTATCAATATTTATTTTTTGAATTTTTATTGGATTTTCTAAAGAAAATGTTGTATCATTTAAATCTTTTATAAAACAACAATTAGATGCCATTATAGTAAATAATTCATAATCTTTCGATTTTGCCATCTCATAATTAATTATATGTCCAGCTAATAATTTTCCTCCAACAACAGTTTTGATTAAAGGGGTTGAAATAAAAATATTATCATCATGTTTAATATTTATTTCTTTATTACAATTAATATAAACATCGTAAGAAACTTTAATATATTTTTTATAATTTTCTAATAAAAATTGCAACCATTCTATAGTTTCAGTTTCATCATTAAATAATACAGAAATGCATATTTTTTTCATATTATTATACCCCACTACTTACATGTGTTCTGACTTGTGGTAATATATTATTTGTTATCATAACTCCATTTTTTAAATATCCGTTGGCATATCCATCTAAAATTGAAATATCAATTTTATATTTCCACATACAAAATGGTAAAGAAACTTGATCTCTTGAACTATATCTACAAATTTGTTCCCACCAAGCCAAATTCATAGATTGAGTTTTTGTATTATTCTTTCTAATAGATACAGGAAGTTCAAATAATCCAAAATTTTCAGGCAGACCACATTCTTTATAATATGATATTTGTCTATCTATATTTTCTTTGTGATCATAACCTAATTCGTTTAATATTTTTGCTTCTTCATATATACAAGTTCTTTGGGTATGTCTAAACAATGCTACATCCTTATCTTTCAAATGAGTTTCAACTACATTAAAAGGATCTGTTACTAATTCGTGACTCACATCATGCCATATATAATAATCATAATCTGGAACAAATAAATGAGGCAGTATTTTATAAATTTTTGCATTTCTTCTATTTTTATAAGTATTATCGCACGTAAAATCTAATAATGGACATTGTTTCCAAGTTGTAACATTTTGAGGCGAATCTACAAATGCGAAATAATCGACTCCAGGAAATGTAATTTTAGGATCGTAAAGTCTTTCTCTAGTTCCACTTAAAGCTGTAATAACCGCAATTTTAGGCATAATATTTATCTAACTCCGTATTAAGTCTTTTCCATATATCTACATATTCAATAGCTTTGATTCTATTATACTCTATTTTATTAATAACCCTTGCATAAAATTCTGGGGTTATTGATCGTATTATACTGTCAAATTCATTTATATTATTAAATTTTAAAAAATAACTATCATCAAAAAACTGATTAATATTAGTACATCCAAAATAAATGGGTATAGTATTAGTAACTAAACAATCTATTAATTTTTCAGTAAAATAGTTTGGCATTGCGGTATTTTCTATTATTACAGAGTATTGAAATCCGTCAAATATTATTTCTTTAGATTCTATTCTTGGTGGAGTTCTTATATTAATCTTTTTATATGGAAGTGTATTGATAATATTATAAACTTGATGTCTCAATCTATGTCCAATTAATTGATTTTTGGAACTACATAAATGAGAAACGCCAAAATCTTTAGAATATTTTTTATTAGGATTGACCCAACACGTTCCAAAAGGAAAAAACTTAGCATTTGGTAACGTTAATAATTTTGGATCATGACAAAACACATATTTAAATTTAGTATAATCAGTCATTAACCAATCATAATTTACAAGAGTACTAGGTTCTAATTGAACATATATACTTTCTTTATCACTTTCTAAACTTTGAGTATCAAAATGAATCATTAACGGCGTTGTATAATCTTTTAAATTATGCGATTGATCACCCAAGCTTCCACACGTTGATGGTTTAACCATATAGTTCCTTTACAATATTAAATTCTTTATTCTTTATTTCTTCTGTAATATGATTAGTATAAGAATCGTTCCAAACTCTAACACCAATTCCACATAAAGCAACATTTAAAAATGATCCATATTTTTTAAACATCTTTTCATAAAATTCACAATCCATAAGCCAAACTAATTCATTATTAAAGAAATTTTTATCATTTTTAAAAAATACAACACTTGGACCGCCTATAGTATTTATTCCCCTTTTTATATTAACATTATAAATTGGAGAAATTGTATTTCCTATATGGTTATTATCAGAATCAAAATGAGTAAATATGCAACCGCCCCAAGTTACATTAGGAATATTTAAAATAGATTCTAAACATATATTATTAATAAAAAAGTCATCTTGAAACATAGGCTTTATAATATTATATTTAGCATGTTTAATAGCATTATTTAAATTATATGATGATTTACCTTTGTTATCACATTTATAATATGATATATCCATTTTAGATTTATAACTATCTATTAAATTTAAAATATCGACATTATCAGATTGAT
>Ga0315284_10004642_pt1 | contig 19487 bp, 27 predicted proteins | sample YL17G09_16_MG_FD_203696 | JGI IMG/M metagenome (GOLD analysis project Ga0315284, IMG submission 203696) | Sediment microbial communities from Yellowstone Lake, YNP, Wyoming, USA - YL17G09_16 | ecosystem: Environmental > Aquatic > Freshwater > Lake > Sediment | place: USA: Wyoming | collected... | reverse complement strand
CGAGGAGGTCGGCGGGAATCTGGACGTCGACCGGAGGGTTGGCGGAGAGAACGCCCTGGGCGGAGAAGACACCGGAGAGTTCGGAATAGGTCGGATTGGTCGGATCTGGCATATCGGACCTATACCGAGCTGATGCCGGTGAGGTAGACGAATTCGGTGGCGGGAGGCGTGAGGTAGAGGCGGGACTCGGGCAGCATGGTCGAGAGGGCGATGCTTACCGTGCCGGTGGCGAGCGTGACGCCGGAGTTCAGGGCTTTGAGGGTGTAGGCCGGGGTGGTGTCCGAGGCCGCGAGCGCCGCGTACAGGCCCTGCATGGACTCTTTCTCGACCCGGAACGCTTCGGCCGAAACCGTCTCGCTGCCGAAGCCGGCTTTGACCCGGTAGTCGTCGAGCCGGACCTGCGAGGCCTCGTCGGACCAGAGGAAAATCGTCACGGTGAGCGTGGCGTCGGCCGGGTCGGCCTGGCCGATGACCTCGACCTTGGCCAATGTGCTCCCCATCGGGATGGAGTAGCCGGCCGAGCCGTCGACCGTGAGCACGCCATCGACGTATATCTGGTAGTAGACCTTCTGCGCGTGCGAGGCGTCGAGGTTGGTGAAGTTGAGCTTCACCTGGCCGGCGGCGCGCTTGAGTTTGACCTCGTTGCACGTCGAGCTGACCGGCGTGTACGGAATCAGCGCGGCGACGGTGATGTCCGGCGCGACCGCCTTGGCTATCGCGGTGATGGTGATGGGGTCGTCCTGGACCCCGGAATCGTAGAGACCGAGTAGGGCTTCTTTACAGGACAGCATTAGGACCTCCTGGGGAAAGGGGAAAGTGGAAAGGGGAAATGGCAAATGACAGAGGCGGAAGATGAACCGCCAAGGTCGCCAAGAACGCCAAGGGTCGGAGAACGGACGGACACAGACTCAAATCGGACTCCCCGGGGCGACAAAGTGAAGGGGGAACGGTGTTAGATTTCACTTGACAAAGGAGGGTAGGGGGGTATAGTTTAGACGACCGATTTGACCGTAATGACCGACATGACCGAAAGGAGACCGACATGACCGCAATCGCACAGTCGATAACCTACGTCCTGACCTACCAGGACGACTCCGAAACCCACCACACAACCGGCGAGCATCAGTACTACTGGTTGCCCGAGCGCGAAATCGCGCAGCACGCTCAGCGCGTCGCAAACATCCGTCAAGAGCGCGTGCGCTACACCTACCGGCACATCGGCTCGCAGTGCACCAAGTGCTCGCCCGATGGTCTGCATCGGGACTACGCCGACCCCGTGGTCTGAGACCATCATGCCTAATCCCATAATCTCCGTTATCGAGCGCAGCCGCGCGGACGGCCTGCACCCCGGGGCGATCCGAATCCGCGAACTCCCCGATGGTACGGGTGAGTTGTCCATCACGTTTTGCGATATGGTGGGTGGCAATCCGCACGAGTGTCTGACTTCGCCACCGCCCGCTGGGGTATCCTGCGAAATCACGGAGCGGGTCTCCGACCTGGTCGCGCCGGTCCCCGGCACGCGAAAGGACTGGCTCACCTGGATCGCCGAGACTGCACGCATCGGAGGAGCGCCCGACTACGCGATCTTCGAGCCGTGCGACCCCCTCGCTGGCATCGAGGCTGACGCACCGCTCTGGAGTATCTGCACCAAGCCCGTTCGCTGGCTGACTTACGAGTTGCGCCGCGCCCTGAAACTCGGCGACTACGAGCGGGACGGCTGCACCTGCCCCGAATGCAGGGATTCCCGGCTGGTCTGCCCCCCCGCAGTCGCGCCTCACGAGCGCCAGCGCGTCTGACGTTCGCTTGGATCGTTCAGGAGAGCCGGCCGCCCGGCTCTCTTGGTTTGTGTTAGTCATTGAGCGGCCGCCTTTCCCCAAGGGCGGCTTTTGCTTCGTCGAGCGACGCGCCCTTGCGTATCAGCTTCATAGCTTCTCGGCCCGCCGCCTGCTTTCCTGTGTTGTCGGCCCATGACCCGCTCGTAGCCTGCCGCTCTGCCTGCACGTATAGCGCAGCGCGGGGGTACTGTTCTCTCACGGCCGCATGGCGCTCGGCTAGGGCCGGGGATGGCTTCGTCGCCGGCCGGAAATCCTCATGTTCCGCTGCCGTCTCTCGTGCCGCTTCGTAGCGCGAGTTGGCCACGTGATGGGCTTCCGACGCCGCGCGGACCTCGGACAACCCCGGCACCTGCTGCGTCATAACCTGCTCGCGGGCAGCCTCAGTAGCCTGGTGCGATTCAAAGACTCGCTTAACGTCGGCGGCGTCTTCCGGCTTCACGGTCACGGTTATCTTTCGCCCTGCGTCGTGGACCACCACGTTGCCGTCTTTGAGGCTGGCCGTCCCCCGATAGACTTTGCCGTTGGCTTCGACCTGCGCCTCGGGCGATTTTACGTCGTCTCCGGTCGGATCCGTATCCTGCTGCACCCAGTACTTAGCGCCGCCGGGGGTCTCGCCCGACGCGGCCACGAGATCACCGCCTACCGCTGCTCCGACTCCCCCGCCGCCGCCGGCACCACCGCCGCCGCCCTTACCGCCGAGGAGGATGTGCCGGCCCTCGATGGTGACCCAGCGGCCTTCCATCGCGGAGATGGTGGACTCTTGCGCGGAGACGGGCTTTTCGGGTTCTTCGGACGGATTGGACGAATCCGTCGGAGCGGTCGGGTTGGGATAGGGATCGGCGAGGGCGGCTTCGGACTTGAGCCGCGAGGCCTCGCGGACGACGTCGGGGATTAGCTCGGGGATGCTCTCTTGCGCGGTTTCGCGGGAGAGGATGCCGAGGGAGTTGAGTTGGACGAGCGCGGCGGATTTGCGCTGGAGGGTGTCGGCGGCGGCGGACTCGTCTTTTTCGAACAATGGGCCGAATGAGACGGATGTGACATCAGTGACGAAAGAGCGGATTTCGTGGAGTTCGTGCAATTTCAGGACGATGCGATTGAGTTGGCGGAGGCCTTTCTTCCAACTGGAGCGGAGCGGGGTGACCAGGGCTTCGACTTTGGCACGCTGTTCTTTGGTGGAGGCCTGGGCGCTCGGCATGCCGACACCCAGCAGGTACTCAGGAATCTTGCCGTCGACGATGGCGTCGTGGTAGAGTAACTGGAGCAGCTCGATGATGCCTTCGGGACCGCGACGGGATTCAACGAAGTTGACGCTGCCTTTGGGGTCCTGCAGGAAGACGGTCGGAATCGCCGGCGAGTCGCCCGAGATTCGGTCGAGCTTGGGTTTGAGGACGTCGACGGTGGCACGGCCATTGACCGCAAGCAGGGTAGATTGGCGACGCTCAAGGGAGATGCCCTTCTTGCGGAGGATGGCCTTTTCGCGCAGGGTCTGGTAGAGGGCGTCGGAGATGACGCTGGAGCCGAAAAGATCGTCGGAGAAGCGGCCGAGGTGGACCGGAACGATGGGGATCATGCCCAGGGGATTGGGGCCGGACTGCGTCTGCCGGCCGTTGACCTCAATCCTCCACGTGGTCGGCGTGATGGTCTGGACGGTGCGGCGGAGGTTGATGGTCGAGGTGATGATGGCGCGGGGGAGGTCGGACGGATCGGACGAATCTGACGGATCGGACGTTTCGGAGGTGAGGAGCTGCACGGCGGAGGGGGAGTAGACCCTCAAGGACGAACACGGACCTTCACTGTCGGACACCGACCAGAAGGGAAGAAGCCAGGTGAAGCCGTAGAGGCAGGATTCGCGGACTGCGGTCTGCAACTCCTCTTCGTTGCGGTCGTTGAATTCGTCGCAGACAGCGGAGGCTTCCTCGTCTTCGGATTCGACTTTGATGCCGCCGGCAAAAATGAAGCCGGCTACCGTGTCCACCAGGGCGCCGAGGTTGGTGAGGTCGCGGTAGGCTTGTTTGAGCTGGACCGGGTCGGGATGCTCGGTGTTGACCTGCTCGCCTTCTAGGCGAAGGAAAAAGAGTTCCGCGATTCGACGCAGACCGGCGAAGAGGTTGGTGGCCATCAGTCTACCGCACCGGCGAGGCGGTCGAAGTCACGTTCGCCCTGGTTGAGAATGGAATCCCAGGATTGCTCGACGTTGTCGCCCATCGGAATGGAACCGACTGTGATGCGGCCGCCGAAGTTCTCGTCGAGTTTCTTGGTGCCGGCGAGAAGGGAGTCGCAGTGGTGGTCGTCTTTCTTGACGATCTGGCCGCTGGCGTTGCGGCGCCAACCGAGGAGTTGCTTCTTGACCTTGTCAAAGACCGCGGTGGAGTGGAAGAGGCCGCGCTCGAAGAGGTAGCGCAGCCAGCCGGCGCCGGTCTCTTTGTACGCTACAAATGCCACGGGTGTCACCTCAAATCCCGCCTCGCCGAGCTGGGTGTTTTCAAAGGGATGGCTGACGTCGGCGTAGACGGTATGGGTTTCGAACTCGTCGGCCATGTGGTTCAAGTTTTCGAGGATGAGCGGGAAGGTGGTTAACGAGAACTCCCGAGACGCAAGGTGGTTCACGTCCTCGCCGACCCGCTCCAGGACGTTCACGGCGGTCATGCCTTTGAAGCCCCAGTCGATGCAGAACCAGCGCTCGGAGTTCGCGGTCGGCCTCAGCGCGGCAACCGCTTCAAAGGCGGCTTTGACCTTGTCGGGCGGCAGCACCATGCCTTCGCCCGAGGGCTTCCAGCCCATGTTCTCGGTCTCGAACCACTCGCGGTTCTGCTCGACCCGGGCCTGGCGGATTTCCGGGATCTGGAGCCAACCCTCGCCCCTGTGCCCGCGGCCCGTGCAGTACATGTCCCGGAACTCGGCGGTGAGCGCCGCGGCGTCCGGGCGGTTCGCGGCGTAGGCGTTGAAGCAGTCGTCGCACTTGTCCTTACAGCGGTCGCAGACGTCGAAGCTGTCGAACTTGTAGAGGGTGTAACCGAGCTGCTTGTGGTTGTCGACCAGATCGGCGAAGCTGCCCACGACTTTGTGGTAGGTCGAGAGACGGAGGATGGTGGAGTGCTTGGCGTCGCGGACCACGTTGAGGGCGCTGCGCAGGACCGAGGATTCGACTTCCGCCTCTTCGTCGATGATGAGCAGAATCTTGCGGCCTCGGGCGTGGATGCCGCGGATGGCCTTGGTGCTCGCCGGGCAGGCTTTGATCCAGTTGCCGCCTTTGCCGGTGATGAGGGTCTTGGTTTCGTCGCCGACGTAGTCTTTGATTTCGGGCTGGCCGAGGAGAGCGCTGATGTACTCGATGGCGCGCAAAGCCTGCTCGCGGGAGCCGGCGACAATCACCACGTTCCACCCGAGGAAGAACCACACCGCGAACGCCAGCGCCGCGGCGATGAACGTCTTGCCGCCGCCGCGAGGCGCGCAGACGACGGCGCGGCGGACCTGCTCCGTGTAGATGTCCTTGAACAGCTTGAGAATGACGACCGGGAAAAGGAAGCCGTACTTGGACAGGAGTTGCCAGGGCTTCGCGGCGTACTTTTCGCGGTGCTCGTCGGCCTCGGCGAGCGCGGAGCGAAGGGTCTGGAGAGCGAGGCGGAGGCCGGACCCAATCGTAGCTCCGACCGAGGGCCGGGGATGGCGGACCGGAGTCTTGGCTTTAGGCATGAGCGAGGAGCTGGTCGATCTTCTTGATGAGACGGTCGGCGACGTGGGTCTTTCGGAGCTCCGGGCCGACGTCCGGATCGGACAGGAGAACCTCCCAAACGCGGGTCAGGTCATCGTTGGTGAGTTGCTGACGCGGGCCGAGTTTGGTGAGCAGGTCGGTGAGGCTGCGGATGCTGGCGACCGCGCCTTCTTTGGACTTGAAATGGGTGTTCTTGACTTCTTCCAGGATGTCGGTGCGCAAGGTCTCCAGGTCGTTGCAGAGCTTGGCGATTTGGTCGGCGGCGCGTTTGTCGGTGACGGTTGCGGCCTTTGAGCGAATGTCGCTCGCACGCGCAAGCCAGGGCTTTTCTTTGCGGTCTTCGTTGCCCTTGCTCCAACGCTCGATGGTGGACTTGGCGACTTTGATCTCGGCCCCGATCTGCTCGAACGAACGGCCCTGCAGATACAGTTGAAACGCCTGCTCGTGGAGGTCGCGGAGATGAATCTTGGGCATCAGGGCAGTTTGCAGTTTGCAGTTTGCAGTTTGCAGTGCCGGCTGCCGGCGACCAGGCCCCAGGCGTAGGCCTCGGCGAGACGGGTGAGGATGCCAGGGTCGCGCAGAGCGAGTTCGTCGTCCGGGTTCGAGAGGAAGAGAGACTCGGCGAGGATTGCGGGCATGGTCGTCTCGCGCAGGATGTAGAATCCCTTCTTGCCCTTGGGGGCTTCTTTGTCCGGGTCGCCGTCTTCGGTGTCGCTGCGACCGGGGAGGCCGTGAAGGAGGCAGGCGAGTTCGGCGTAGATGGCCGTAGCGACCGGGTCGGCGTCGGTGTCGCCGCGCGTGGTCCAGACCTCGAAGCCCCGGGCCAGGGGATTGTCGGCCGAGTTGCAATGGATGCTGAGCAGGACGTCGGCGCCGGAGGCGTTCGCGCCGGCGAGACGCTGCGCGGGGGTCAGTGAGGAGTCGGCGGTGCGGGTGAAGGAGACCTGCTGGCCCAGGGAATGGAGGATTGCGGCGGTGCGGTGAACCAGGTCGAGGTTGACGTCGCACTCGCGCAGGCCGGTGACGCTGACTTCGCCGGAGTCGCGGCCGCCGTGGCCGGGGTCGAGGCAGAATTTCACAGGAGGAACCCCGGAATGGGACGTATGGGACGAATGGGACATATCATGCGGAGGGAGGAGCTTTGAGGGAATCGACCTGCTTTTGGAGGTCTTCCATCTGGTGGTTCAGGTCGTCGACGTACTTGGCCACGAGGTCGGGGACGCGCTCGGGCGGCTGGCTCACGCAGAAGCGGAGGAGGTTCAGCGTGTTTTCTTTCTGGGCGGCGACGAGACGCTCGTACAACTCGAAGGCCTTCTGCTGGAGCTGACCGTTCTCCTTCCAGAGGGCAAAGGCCAGCACGACCGCAATGGCGATTGCCGGGCCGGTTACTTTGACGACTTCAAGGAACTCGGTCATGGGTCAGGCCGAGCTAGTCGCGGTGCTTGCCGGAGGCCGCGTCGAGCATCGCACGCTTTTCGCGGAGCGTCTTGATGAGACGGGCCATGTCCTTTTTGCCCCGGTCTTCCGCCGCCGCGACTATCTCGCGCATCGCCGAGACCGACCGGAAGTGGTCGCGGATTTCGTGGAGCTTTTCGCGCTGGGCTTCGTTGAGCAGGTCGGCGTCGTCGATCAGCTCGTCAAACGTGGTCTCCGGGTCGTCGGGCGCAGCTTTTGTCGGCACAAGTCCTCCGCGTCTATGCGCGAACCGTCGTCCCTGCGAACGGTCGTGCTGCTAATTCAGATTGTGCCCTGGTGCGATTCGGACTCGGACCGGATTTGGTTGGTGCCGACCGAAGAATAACACCCCCCGGGCAGGGTGTCAAGGAAAACGATGAACGATGAGTGATGAGCGATGAGCGCGGAGGGACGGACACGGACACGCCACGGACTGACACAGACGAACATGAAGGCGAGATTCCTCGTCGTCGGACTCCTCGGAATGACAGAGGGGAAGATGCGGTATTACTTGGTGAGAGCGGCGCCGGTGATGGACTTGCCGGCAAGGGTGAGCTTGAAGGTGCGCAGGCCGGCGAGGAAGGGCTTGCCGGAGGAGCGAAGAGTGAGGAGTGAGGACTGAGGAGTGAGGACCGAGGAGGAGCCGCGGGAGAGGACCTTCGGGACTTGCGGCCAGGCGTAGATGGCGTCGGGGTTGGTTTGCGCGATCTGGCGGAGGACGGCACGGGAGACCGTGTAATCACCGAGGTCTTTGGTCAGGGCGTCCTGAAGCTGCCGGTCGGTCACCAGCCAGTTGCCGGCGCCGCGCTCGACCGCGACGAAATCGCAGCGGCAGTTGGGGTGGAACGGCAGGCGCGGAGCTGCGTCCATGCGGTAGATGCGGCCGATGTGCTGGCCGCAGATGGGACAATCAATTCCACGGCCGATGATTTCGACGCGGGTCACCCCTATCTCTTCGTAGCCCTGGCGGTGGCCTTCCGACTGCGCTCGGGCGAGCTCGGTGCGGACGATGCGCTCGAATTTGTCGGCCGCGAGCGGGTGGCGGAGGCTGAGGCTGCGCGTGATGGCGCTGACGCCGTCGCCCTGGATGACGCCGAGGCGGAGGGCGCTTTTGATGTCGGCTTTGTAGACGGCGGACTGCTTGCTCAGAAGCTCGAATTTGTAGTCTTCGAGGAAGGCGAGGGCGCGGGCGTCGATGAGAGGAATACCGAGGCGGACAATAGGCCGTATAGACCCTATAGGCCGTATGGCGGAGTTGAGGTCGGAGGCGGTTTCGGCGTTGGCTTCGCGGAATATGTCGTCGGTGGGGACTTGCTCGCTGAGGCGGTCGGCGAGGGGACGGAGTTCGAGCTTGCCGCCGGTGCGCTTGCCCAGGATGAGCCGATCAAGTTCGCGCTCGAAGCCTTTGAGGTAGCGGTAGCGGTTGGAGTCGGAGTCGGGGAGGTCGGACAACTTCGCCTGGGTCGCCGTGCGCACGGTGCGGACGACGCGGAGGAGGTTGGTGACGGATTGGGAGGTGCGGAGTTCGAGGTCCATGCTAGTTTGCAGGTTGCAGTTTGCAGTTTGCAGTCATCAGAGGGAACCTCGGTCGGCGCGGTGGATGAAGCGAACGAGGAGCGCCATTATCAGGAGGGAAAAGACCAGGTCTTCGAAGGTCATGGGCAGCGAGGGGACATGGATGAACCCATGAGCTTGCGGATGCGTTCAAGGAGCTTCCAACGGGACTCGCCGCGCTTCCAGAAGTAGCCCTGGAGCCAGGCGCTGCGGGGACCCGGGGACACGACTCGGTCGTCGATGATGGCGGCACCGAGGCCGCGACGATGCGCGACTCTCCCCTGTTCCCAGGCGACGCGGAGACCTTCGGGTTTGAAGGGGTTGTCGGAGCGGCGGGCAGGGCCGGAAGCACGGGTCATGAGGCGTCCTGAACGGAATCGGTCGGATTGGACGGATCGGACATATCGGACCTATACTCCGAGGGCGGTTTGGCGCTCGGCCGCGGCGGCGCGCAGTTGTTTGTCGGCGAGTTCACTCTTGAATTGGAGGATTAGGACGTGGGCGTCGTGGTGGGTTAGGTCGTCGAGGGTGTTGTCCGCTTGAGTCAGGCCGAAGCGGGCTTCGATTATCGCCCAGAGACGGGCCAGATTGACACCGAGTTGGCGGCAGAGGTAGCGGAGCATGTAGGCCTGGGCAGGGGAGCAGTACTCGACAATGGTGCCGTCGCCGGCGACTTTGCTGGTTGGCGCGTTGTAGGCCTGGTCGGGGGTCTGGTTGGCTAACGCTTTGAGGCGGTTGATGACGCGGTGGGCTTCGTCGCGGCGGAGCTCGGTGAGGTGGTCCTTGCCCGTCCAGTCGTGGACCAGCGAGTGGAGGACGTCGGAGTCGAAGCCGAGCGCGCGAGCGACGCCGTAGACGAGACGAAGTTGGGGCTTGGTCATCGGGAGTTTGCAGTTTGCAGGTTGCAGTTTGCAGGGGCGGATAGATGAAAGCTGAAGGGTTGAAAAGTTGAAGAGATGGGGCCGCGACCCTGCGCCCGGACCGGGATGATTACCGGCCTACTCGTGGTGGTCGCGACCGCCGCCGCAGATGTCGCCTTTCGGGCGATAGCGCTGCCGGCGGGATGACGTTGAGTGGGACGCTGCAGCGTTCGGGCGCTCGTCCCATTTCGGGGAGTCAGAAACGATGAACGATGAACGATGAACGAACCAACGAAAAATGGCAGGGAGGGAGAGCGGGTCGGAACAGCTCGCTCTCCCCCAGCGGCACCAGGGACTACGCTCCGATATGCTTTTTCCTGCCTAAAGTTCATGCTTGATATTCGCGGCAGAGGCGGGCGAGCGCGCGGATGAACTCACCGCGGCGCGGCTCAATCAGCGCCCCGGCCCGGGCCCGGACCGCATCGAGCACAAACCCGTACAGCTCATCCTCACCTTCCCCCGGCGTCCCCGGGCCCGCGGCCGGCAGGCAACCAGGCGGCGGCGGAGGCTCCGGAGACGCGGGATGGTATCCGCGGCGGCGCGGAGTCCGACGAGTAGGACGGGTCTGACCAGTCGGACCGGATGCCGGGGAGGATTTGTAGTCGTCGAGTTCGCCGGCGTGGAGCTTTTCGACCGGGACGCCGAGGACCTTGGCGCAGGCCGAAACCACGTCGTCAGCCGGCAGCGACCGGCCGTGGAGCAGCGCATACGTGGCGCTGGCCGGGTTCTTCAAAGAAGGGCGCAGGCGGCGACCAAACTCACTCAAGCTGAGTTTCTTTTCGTCGAGCAGTCGTCTGAGGTTGGCGGCGAAGCGACGGGCGAAGGCGTGGCGGGATTCGCGGGAGAGCTTGGGGGCGCTCATGCCGGTATCTCCAACTGCGGACGGGCGGTGCGGATCAGGGCGGCGCCGCCGTCGCTCAGCATCTGCAGGGACGCGGCGAGGTCAATGAGCGCGAGCGCCGGCGTCGGACCGTGGCCGGAGATTTCCTCCGAGCCGACGATGCGCGCACCCCAGGGAGCCTGGCCTTCGCCTGGCTCGACTTCGAGGATTTCGAGGCGGGCGATCATGAGCGGCTCCGGGCGACTTCTTCGTCTTTGACTTCGAACCAGAACTTGTCCGTGGTGACGCGCTTGGCTTTGTACTCGGCGAGTTGAGCCTCGGTCCAGGTCTTGAGGACATCTTTGTCCACCGACTCTTTGACGATGATGGCGAGACGCTTGCCGGCCTGTTTGAGCAGGTCCAGGGTCTTCTTGCTGACGGAAATCGCGCTGCTCAGGCGGAAGCCGATGAAGCCGTGAGCAAGTTCCTTGGAGCGCTCGCGCTCGGAGAAAAGCTCGCTCTTGTGGCTTTCGCCAAAGGCCTCGATGCCGTTGGTGAGCTGCAGGAGTTCGGCTTTGAGCGGCGCGGAGTCTTCGGCGGCCGCAGCCCGGGCGACGTCGAACTTGCGGTTCATCACAGCATCGGCAGCGGCGAGTTGCCGGTTGATTTCGGCGATGCGCGCGAGAGCGCGGTCGCATTCGTCGAGGGAAGCGACCGGGGTTACTCGGTCGGGTTTTATTCGGGACATGATGCCTCCTTTACGGAATCTGACGGATTGGTCGGATTGGACTGATCGGTCGAGGGACCGAATTCTTCGAAGAGGACGCCCTGGATGCGGGCGGCGCTCGAGGAACGGAAGCGCGCGAGGCGCTGGGCGATTTTCTCCAGCCGGCCGCGGAGCTGGAGGACGTAGGCGTCGGCTTCTTCCGAGCCGGGCTCGACGATGAAGTAGCCGAAGGGACGCTGCATGCTGCTGGCAATCGGGACGCGGTCTACCATTATGAGTTCACGGACCTTCTTGCGGACGATGCGGACCGGGTCGTGGGAGAGGACCGGGAGGAAGTCGGCGATGGCGCGCGCAGTGATGGGGCCGTTGCGGACGATTAGGCGGTGGACCTGGATTTTGAGGAGGTCCGGGCGAGCGGAACGATGAGCGATGAGCGAGGAGCGAGGAACAGAGGAGCAGGAATCAGGCATGGGAGGGTCCGGAATCGGTCGGATTGGTCGGAGCGGACGAATCGGTCTTGAGGGTCGGACGGAGGAGGCAGCGGAGGGTGTGGTCGCTGGTGATGCTGCAGGTCGGCGGGAGCTTTTCCGCAACCATGGCCCGGGTGCAGGCGCGAAGGAGATGACGGACCGGGACACCGAATTCGAGGCTGAGATGATCGAGGTCGTAGGTGATGATGACGTGATTGGCCCAGGTGGTGTTGGCCTGGTGCTGTTCGTTGTTGAGCTGGCCGGCGATCTGCTCGAGGACCTTGTCGGCGCGCGCGAGGAGGCGGTCGTGGAGCTGATCCGGGTCGTCGGTGGGAGAGGGGCAGGGAATGGAGATGGGGCCGCGGATGGTCATGAGACACCGCCGAGGGAAGGTTTAGGTTGAGGTTGAGGTTGAGAGGGAGGAGGCGGGCCGGGCAGATCGGGGACCGCGCGGCGGTCTACGTGGCAACGTTTTCCCACGGGGAGGAACAGCATCTCCTCATCCCACTTGTGACGCTTGCAGTAACGCATGGTCATGTCGAATATGACCGTGCCGACGGCGGTCTGCGCGCGCACGCGACGACGCCAGGGCATATCCTTGGCCTCGGTGGCCGGACGGCGGACCACGCGAGCCGAGATGATTTTTACCTCCCGCCCGTCATCGAGAGTCACCGAGTAGTGGTCGTCCATGCTCCGGACGAAATAGGGCGCGGAGAGTTGGGTGTGCTCACCGACGTGGCCGTCCTTGATCATGAGACACCGCCGAGGGAAGGTTGAGGTTGAGGTTGAGGTTGAGAGGGAACTTCTTGCAGGGCCGGTTTCACTGGACACCTGCCGGGACGGGTTCGCGGGAGGCGCCGGAACGGATGGCGGCGAGGCCGGTGATTAGCTTCTGCTGTTCGCTGCCGGCGTTGGGGTAGTCGCCGCTGATGACACGGCTTGTCTTAGACGGGGACCAACCCATCTTCTTGCTGATTTCGGCGCGGCTATCAGGCGAGAGGTCGGCGAGGACTTTGACTTCGCCGGCGAACCAGGCGTTGGCCATTTCGAGCGTGACCTTCTTTTCGCCCAGCTCCTTGGCTTCGTGCTGCAGGAGGGCGATGGTGGTTGAGATGCGGCGTGCGTTCTGCGATTGCTTGGCGACCCGGTCGCAGGCGGCCTCTTCTACTTCAGGCTTCCCGAGGTCGGCAGCGTACCGGGCGAAGGCGTCGGCTTCGCTCGATGAGAACTTCTTGAGTTCCATGTAGCAGGTGCACTGGTGCTGGTCCGGGACCGCAGCGAGCCTCATGCGGAGTTCTGGGTAGCCGAGCAGGAGGAGGGAAAAGAGACCTTTGCGCGCGGCGTAGCGGGTCTCCATGAGGCGCTTGAGTTGGCGGTAGAGGACGAGGGGTACGACGTGGGCGTCTTCGATTACCAGGCAGACGCGGCTTATCTCCGAGGTCCGGCCGAGTAGGCCGCGGAGCTGTTCGAGGCGGGCTTCGACGTCGCGGCGTATGCCGTCTTTGTCTTCGCCTTTGAGCACGCGGACCATCGAAGAAACTACCATGTTGATGGTGAGGTGCTCGTGGTCGGGCTGAAGGACGTCCACCAGGTGGACATCACCGCTCTTCACGTAGGGCCGAAGCGCGGACCAAGTCGCGACGGTCTTGCCGACGCCGTGCTCGCCGCAGATGGCGAGGGTGGCGCCGGGGTTGTTGACCAGTTCTTTGACGGCCCGGGCGACGCGGCGCGTGCCCTGGGTCTCGAAGACCTGGTCGGGGTAGGATACACGGAACATTAGGCCTCCTCTGAGTTGACCGGGGACCGGGGACCGGTGACCGGCGGATTGGACCCATCGGACTTGCCATCCAGCAGGCGCTGGATGGTGGGCACCGACCTGTTGAACAGGACGGCTAGCTGACGGAGCGACAAGCCTTCCCGCTGGAAGGTCAGCACGCGCTCCGGGGAGCAATTCTTGCGCTCGGCGGCGAGGACCTGGTAGAAGCGGCGGACACTAGTAGCAACCTGCTCGCGCCAGTTCTCGCCCCGGGCGTAAGCGACGAGCGCCGGCACGAAGGAATTACCGAGATGGTGGCGACCTGACACGGAGCCGAAGTGCAGGGTCATGCCGGTGGCGGCGGAGAAGATGCGGGCCACTTCGCCCGGGCTGAATTTCGGAGGGCAGAAGACGGAACGGGCGGAGCGGATCATGCGTCGGACTCCTCGGAATGGGACGAATGGGACTCATGGGACGTATGAGGAGCGGGAAGCGAACGAGGGCAGGAGTTGACCTGGACGGCTTTGCCGGCACGGGAGCCGGCTGAGTGCGCGGCGGCCTGGGCCGGAGTGATACGAACCTTGCGGCCGTGTTTGCCCAGGGGCAGGACTTCGGCGACGTAGCCTTCGACGTACCACTTCATCACGCCAGGCTTCTCCCGAAGAGACTTCTTGAGCGCGGCTTTGGCCTCTTTGATGCGCAGGCGCAGGGCGTCGGCGGCCGCGCGGAGCTGGGTCTCTTTCTGGCCGATGAGGCGGGAGTGGAACTCGAACGTGTCGCGCCAGAGCTCGAATTCGGCGTCGGTGGCGCTGAGGAAGAAAACGCCCGGCGTGGTCCAGTGGGTGCGACCGAGCTTCAGGCCCAGGTAGTACCCGAGGTGGATGGCGACGCTGCGCTTCCAACCACGACCGACCTCGATTATTTGGGTGTGCTTCACGTCGTCGCGGAGCTGCTCGACGTTGACCTGGTAGCGAACCGAGAGGCGGTCTATCGCTGCCAGGGCGGCTTCGCGCTGGCCGGCGAATTCGGTGCGCTCGGCGACGCGACGGAGGGCGTTGATCTTGCGGATGATGTCTTGCTGGCGGTCGGTGAAGCTCACAGGAGGCCTCCGGAGCACGAACGGACACGGACGAGGAACACAGACTGACACGGAATCATGAGCCGGAGTCCAGGCGAGATTCCTCGCTGCGCTCGGAATGACAGGAAGAACTGACCAGGGCGGCGATTTGGTCGACTACCGTCGTCGGGATGAGGCCGCAGGCGTCGGCGCGGTCTTCGAGGGTGCGGTCAATCTCGCCCAGGACTTCGTCGGTGAGGGAGGCCAGGTCAACCGAGTCGGCCAAGGCGCTTTTGGCCTCGAAGACTGAGCTGTAGAAGCGTTCGCTTTCGCCTTTGTCGTCCACTATCTGCCGGCCTTCGCGCGGGAGGAAGACTTCGTCGGTGCGGCGGCCGTATTCGACGTCGTCGGGGACGTAACCCATGACTTCGGCCTGGTGCGCGACTTCGCGGAGGTTGATCTCGGTCCGGGTGAGCGGCGGGGCCCGGAAGGTGCCGTAGTTGACCGTGGGCATGCCGCTGCGGACCGGGCCGATGACGCCTTTGCCGGGTATCTCGACGTACACGGCCGCGTCCGGGCCACGGTAGGCGTAGACCAGGTGTCCGCGGTGTTCGACGCCGACCTGGTACTGCTGATTGTCGAAGCGGACCGTGCCGTACTCGGTGACGCGGCGGGGTTCGTCGCGGGTGGCCGAGAGTTTGATGAAGACGTTCCAGGGCGGGCAGCGGCGGATGTCGTCGTCCTGTATCTGCTGCCAGACCTGGGCGCGGGTCGTGCCGTGGAGCTCCGGGTGGTCCAAGTTGTTCTGGTCGATGGCCCATTCTTGCATCCAGGCGTTGAGCTGGTCCAGGTTGACGCTCACGCCCTGGCAGAGGCGGGCTTTGAGGAGATGCTGGAAGGTGGTGACCTGCTTGATCGTGTTCTCGGCCAGGCCGGTGGCGCGCGGATTCGAGGGGAAGTGGGTGTCGCCGGTGACGTAGAGGCTCTTCAAGAGCGTCTTCACGGGCTTGGATAGGAAGCCCGGGCCCCGGTCGGTGTAGAAGTTCCAGGGGAGGCCGTGAGGCAGGCCGCTGGTGCCGAGTTTGGGGCACCAGGCGTCGTATAATAGATGTAGAGTGCTCTCGGTGTTTTCGCCGAGGGCTTCGTAAGCCCGGGCGGCGAGGATGGCGCGGCTGTAGTGGTCTTTGACGACGCCGAGGAGGACTTTGCGGCGGGGCTTGGGCTTGTGGGAAATCTCGGTGTGGTAGCGGACGCTCAAGTTGTCGAGGTAGACGAAGGCGGCTTCGGTGAAGTCGGCCTGGTGCAGGTGGTTGGGGCCGTTGGCTTGGAGGCGGACGCAGGGACTGGGTTTCCGCATGTGGTCCGCGCTGATTTCGAGGGCGACCAGGAGCCGGTTGGCGCGGGAGACCGAGAGTTCGCCTTCCTGCATGTGGCCGAGGCGGACGAGCTCGTGGAGGGCAAGATGGGTCGGGATGGCACGCTTTTTGATGCGGCTCATGCTGCGGAGGATGACGGCGGCGCAGGAGACGGCGAGCTCGCGCTCGCGGTCGCTGTAGCGGATCGGCTCGGGCGTGGCGGACTCGGATTGATGGAGCGCGCGGTAGATGCGGCCCGAGGACAGGCCGGTACGGCGCGAGGCCTCGGCGACGGTGGTCGAACCGGATTCAATGGCGCGCACGATGTCTTCCAATAGCCACTTTGCCAAGGCTATTTCTTGGGCGGCTTGCCGACGACCTGAACCCGGCCGGCCTCGATGTCGAGTTTGACCAGGTTGGCCCGGATGCTCTTGGTGAGCGTGCCGAGCGCAGCGGCGGCGTCGGCCAGCGGGACCGGCGCGCCGGTCTCGGAGAACTCCTTGAGCGCGTCGGAGGCGACGAAGTCGTAGACCTGCTGGACGTCCATGCGGATGTCGTCGAAGGTGACGCCGAACCAGGCGGCGGTCTCCAGGTCGGGCAGGTGGACGGAGTCGCGGAAGTCGCGGAGCTGCGCAAGGATATGGAAGCGAAGCTCGGTGATGAGCCGGATTGCGGCTTCGCGGTCCACCTTCTGGGCCGCGGTCTTGTGCTCGGCAGTGTGGTACGCGGCGATGGTCGACGACATCTGCTCGATTTGGAGGTGCTGGGCGCGGGTGCGGTCGTCGGACATGAGGACCTCGTTCGCTTTGGCAAGTTGCTCATGGAGCTGCTTGATGAGGCGGACGAGCTCTTCGCGCTCGCCGGTGGCGGATTCCAGCTTCTCCTTCAACAGGAGGACCTTCTTGGACTGGTCTCGGTAGCGGTCCCGGGAGATGCGGCCACGCTCCAGGTCGGACGGGCCACGGCCGCCCATCTTCGATCGGTCGTAGCCCATCTTCTTGAGTTCGGTCCCGAACTCGTCGTCGTTCAGGCCGACCAGGCGCTCGACCTCGTCAGCGGTGAACTCATAACGGGCAATTTGGAGTTGCGTAAGCTGCCGAAGCGCAAGCGGTTTCGCCATTTGTGCAACGCGCTGCACAATCTCCTTGGGGAGTTGCTCGACGACCTCAATGTAGCTGTACGCCTGCCTTCTCCCCACTCCCGCTTTGTCCTCGGCGTAGTCCTCAAAGCTACCGAATCCGCCGGCGAGGAAGAGCTTGCCGTCGCGGATGACCTTGAGTGCGAGGCCCATGCGGAGGTAGCCGGTGACCTGTTCCTTCTTTCCCTGCTCAACCTGGGCGTGGGTCTCGTAGAAGGAGTCGATGTCGGTCTGCTTCACCAAATCGCTAGGCATTCGGGACCTCGCCGGTGAGCTGCTTCACGGCATTGCGGACGATGGCCTGGCCTTCGTCGTCCACGTTGGAAAGCAGCAGGGACGCGACCGCGCGGCGGGCTTTGGTGACCTCGGTCTTGCCGTGGGCCTCCGAGTCCTGGGCCGCCCAGAGCAGGTGCGCGGCGGCGCGGACGATGGCCTGACGGAATAAGGATGGGTCCCGGGCGAGACCGACCTCCTTGCGGAGGTTCTCGATGACGGCGGCGAGACCGTCGAGGCTATGCCTGTGTTTCTCGTTGAGGGCGGAGAGCTGACAGCGATAACGGCTGCCGGCGGTCACGCGGCCGGCGGCGAATGCGAAGAGGATAAGCAGTGCGGCCACAAGGGCCGCGATAGCTACGACTAGTGTCATGGTTTTCTCCCTGGTGCTTTGGTAGAAACGGAAACTGGTCGAACGTCTTGCCGAGCAGGCGCTCGGCGGCCTTCCACCCCATCCAGCAGCGGTAGGACAGGCCAGAAACGCGGTACACCATCCACCCGCCGTAGTAGTCGCGGAAGCGGAGGTACTGAACGAACTCCGGACTCTCGGACAACATGGCAGGGCGGTCGGGCAGACGGCGTACCGCGTCGGCGGAAATCATCTCGGGGTCTCGGGGAATGCCTCGTTGAATGGCAGTCCGAGGGTATGGGCTATGCGTTCCTGGGCGCGCCGGCGACGGATTGCGCCGTGAATGAGATCGCTCGTGTAGGACCGGGGCAGGCCTGCCCTGCGCGCCAATTCCGTGACGCTCCAGCCTCGGTGTATCAGGCAAATACGGATGGTCTTGGTGTCGGCGCGACCGGCCGGAGGCTTGACATTTCGGAGGGTCTGAGTATCTTTACGGTCGGATGTCATTGACGGCACGTACTAATTATGTGAATATACTCACCGATTGTCAAGAAGAACTTTGCGAGTATGTTCACGGAGGCTCATGACCGAGGAAACCAGGCGGGCGCTTGGCCGGCGGCTGCTTGCCATTCGAGAACGAGTCGAGATGAGCCAGGAGCGGTTCGCCCAAACCGTGGGCTGCACTCGTTCCTTCATCTCATACGTGGAATCGGGCAGGTCGGCGCCATCGGCGCAAGTGGTCGCTGGCGTCGAGCGGCTAGGTTTCAGTTCCCACTACCTAATGACAGGTGAGGGGGAGCCTACCCGGGCTGTCGAGGAGTCGGCCGACCACGTCGCCGACCGGCCGAGCTTCTGGAGGGAGCTACCAATCCTCGGGCACGTGCCGGCAGGACGGCCGAGCATGCCGCCGAACGATGACCTGGTCGAGGGTTATTTCAGCGTCCCGCGCGGGACGGTGACGGACCCGCAGGCGTTTTGCCTCCGAGTCGACGGGGACTCGATGACCGGGGTGGTAGAGCGCGGGGACCTTGTTGTCGTGTCGCCCGGGGCGCGCGACCGCGTGCGGAGCCGCGACCTGGTCGTCGCCATGCTTGACGATGGAGCGACCGTCAGGGTATACTCAACCGCCGGCAGCCGCGTCGTGCTCAGCAGCGCGAATCCACGATACCCGCCGGTCGTCGTTGACCGGGAGAGCGGCGCCGAGATCGTCGGGAAGGTCGTAGGTATCTACCATTATTGCAGGTAGGATGAAGGAGATGACGTGCTAGCTACCGAATCGAACGGCAAGACCAGACCGTGGGCTTGGATAACGTTGGCGGTGGTTGGTCTTTTGGTTCTCTCAGTCGTCTGTTGGCCCAGGAGACCTGGAACTGATTCGAGCGAGGACAACCCGGTCCACTCCGACATTCTGACCGGGGACAATCCCTTTCTCGCGGACCTGAATGCTGGGGACACCTTGTACCAGTACCTCTATGCGAATGATCCTAGCTGGGAGGATGCCGCGATGATAGGGCGGATATACATCCGAGGGGGAGTGGTGCCTGTTCAGGATTGGCGCCAAATTGGGCGTTGGCCCGTGGCGGGAGTCGACACTGTCTGGGTGTGGGTTGTTTCCTACCGCGCTGGCACGTCCGGGCGGAACGGTCAGGGAATCGTTAAGTTCCTGCTTTCTGACCCGGAGTGGGGCTTGGCCATTGAGTCGAACCAGTCGCGACCGAGCCCACGGATGGGCGCCGTCTGGGAACGTGTGACCTCCCCATCGGTCGTGGTAGGGAAGGCGTTCGGTTATCTAAGAAAGTAGGCGCGGCGTCCAGAAATTGGACCCTAGACCTGTACAAATCTGACAGTCTCCCCGACCGTTGCGGACTCCAGACCCCAAATCATCCCCCCCAGACCAAATGACACGCTCTGGACTGGTCGACCTCTCCGCGCCGGCTCAGTGATGTGGCCAAGGCTCCTGTGATAGCCGCAGTGGACGCAGAGCGCAGGCGCGAGATTGAGCGGGCTCATACCGCGACCCACCTGCTGCATGCGGCGCTAAGGAAGGCACTGGGCGACTATGTGAA
>Ga0315284_10004641_pt1 | contig 19490 bp, 19 predicted proteins | sample YL17G09_16_MG_FD_203696 | JGI IMG/M metagenome (GOLD analysis project Ga0315284, IMG submission 203696) | Sediment microbial communities from Yellowstone Lake, YNP, Wyoming, USA - YL17G09_16 | ecosystem: Environmental > Aquatic > Freshwater > Lake > Sediment | place: USA: Wyoming | collected... | reverse complement strand
AGACGCAAAACATCGAACTGCTCATCCGGGTCCTCGTCCACAACGCCGCAATCATCCGGCGCGCCATCTTATGTTTTCACCATAGCAGGTCAGACCCCTTTAGTAGCCGATTTTATTTCTGGACGCGCAGGAACGCCTTGACGCGCTTTTTGTGCTTTTCCGTCTTGAACATCTCTATCTGCGCCGCGGCCTCAGCGCGAAGCGCCGCTTCAAGGCCAGGCCCGAGCGCCTTGTGGATGGCCGCCTTTGACGCGGCTATCGCCTTCGACGGCCCTTTGGCGAGTTTCCGAGCGAACTGCGCGGCGAACTCGTCCAGTTCCCCCGCCTTTACCGCGTAATTTATCAGCCCGATTCGCTCTGCTTCTCGCGCGTCGATGTTCTTGCCCGTGAAAATCATCTCCTTCGCGCGCGCCAGCCCCACAAGCCGCGGCACAAGCCACGTCCCTCCGCCGTCCGGCACAAGCGCAAGGTTCACGTACATCTCGCCGAACGACGCCGTCTCCTCCGCGATGACGATATCGCACACGAGCGCAAGGTCGCACCCCGCCCCCATCGCGCGCCCGCGCACCTTCGCGATGACCGGCTTGGCGCAGTTGTGGATCGACAGCGCGAGTTCCTGCACGCGGCGCATCACGCCAAGTTTCTCCTCGTCGCTCAGGCCGGAGAGCGCGTCCAGCACGCCCACATCCACGCCCAGCGAAAAATCGCTCCCCTCGCCGGAAAGTAAAATCGCGCCTATCTCGGAGTTCTTGCCGGCGGCGCGCACGGCGTCCGCGATTTCGTCGTAAGTCTCAAGAGTCAGCGTGTTCCCCTTGGCCGCGCGCTTGATGGTGATGACGGCAACGCCGCCGTCGGTCGTCACCTCGATATTCTTATATTCCATCACTCCTCCTTATAAGAAAGGCTTGAGGCTTGAGCGCAATCGCGCCCACGCGGGACATTCTATTATTTCTTCCCGCGCTTCTCAAGCCCAACATTTCATGCTATGCTTGCCGCGCGGAAATTATACAATATGTGGAACATTTTGCGCGTTGCAGCGTCAAATAGAAGGAACCGTTTTCAGGAGGCCGATGATGAAGAACATCAGAATTTTAGCGCTGGTTGTTTTGGCGGCAGTCTGCCTTTTCCCGCTGTTGCTCGCGGCGGATGATGCGCCCGCCAAGGCCGAAGCCCCGCCGCAGGAGGCCGGCGGCCTAAAACTCGAAATCAGCGTGGTCAACGCGCCGCTCTATCCCGGCGATGATTTGCAGATAGACGTCCGCCTGACAAACGTGCAGAAGGAAGGCGACATTCAAATCATCGACTTCCCCATCCTCGACGTTACCATGCACCCGGTCGCCATCGGCCCGGACGGCCAGCAGATTACATGGCCCGCGCTCGCAGTGTCCGTAAAGCCGCCAGGCTCGCCCACGGCCACGCTGCCGCCCGGCGGGTTTTACGGGCGGAAAATCACGCTCGACGCGACGCAGATGCGCAAGCCCGGCAAGTACGCCATCAGCGTCCGCTACAACAATGCCGAGACGCTCAAGGACAAGGGCTTCAACTGCTGGACCGGCAGCCTGCAATCAAACACCGCGTTCTTCGAAGTCCCCGACTTCAGCAACGTCCCCGCCGTCGAAGGCATACAGATGCTTGTCAAGATGAAACCGCAATACCGCGAAGACGAGCCTGTTACGGTCGAAGTCCGCCTGTACAACGCAAGCGATAAGGATAAAGGTGTTACTCCACCTGGCATTAATCTCCTCATCAAAGAATCCACCGGGCAGGTAACTGACGCTCAAGGCAAGGAAGTCGCCTGGGAATTTCATGGTTTGGCAGCGATGGATGACAGGATGATGGTATTGCTTGCCAGTGGTCATGCTCTTACTAACAAATACAACCTCCGCCAAGTGTGCAATATGCCTGCCGGAAAATACGCATTCCAACTACACAGCAAAGCGCCAGGTGTCGGCGAGATGGTCTCCAACGAAATCGCCTTCGAAATCATCCCCGCCGAGAAGCCCGCGGAGCCTGCGAAGGAACCGGAAGCGCCGCCGCCCGCGCCGTGAAAGAAGGCTTGAGGCGTGAGGCTTGAGGTTTACCCGCCTCCGGCGGGCACAAAGATGCAAAATAAACAAGGGCGGGACGATTCCCGCCCTTCTTGTTTTGGCCATAGAAACTAACTCTGTGCTCTCTGTGTCCTCCGTGGTGAAAATCGCAACTATTTTTCCGCGTCGAAGAACAGGCCGATGTGGCGGTCCTTGCGGGCAATCTGCTTATTGTTGCCCGGCTCGTCGTTCTCGTCGATGAACTTGTCCGCTCCGCCGCCAAGTTTCATGAAAATGCCGACGCTGCCGGTGGTGCTTTGCGCGGGGATGTTGCCCTGGCCGAGCGACTGGCCGTTGGTGCAGAAGCGGTCGGCGCCGCCGTGGTCGAGGAGAACGCCGATGCCGGTGTCGTTTCCCGCGCCCATGGCAAGCCAGTTGGATTCGTAGAAGTCGTTGTCCGCGCCGCGGTCTTCAAGGATGCCGTAGCCGCCGTCGTGGCCGCAGCCCTGAGCGACGCCGAAGTAGGCGACGTATGTGTCCTCGCCGCCGGTGTCGATGAGCGCGCCGAAGGCCGTATGGATGCCCGCGCCCTGCGAGTAGCGCCCTGAGAAGTAGTGGTCGGCCTGCCGCCAGTTCGGATTGTCCGCGGGCGGAGCGGGCTGCGTGTCGCGCAGGATACCGAGTCCCATCCAGTATGCGGAACCCTGGCCGAAGTAGTCCGCGACGTAGTTGTCGTTTCCTTCGGCGTCGGCGAGAAGCCCGATTCCACCGGGCATGCTTAGCGGGTTGGTGTCCCACGGCCGTATTCCCATGCCCATGCCTTGCGAAAGCGATACGCACGATTTGTCCGGCATGCGCATGTCGGGCGTTTTGCCGCCCGATGTGTAGAAGTCATTGCCGGCGGCTTCAAGAATGGCGCCAAGGCCCTTGGTGAAGCCGACGCCCTGCACGCATTCAAAGCCGGCGTACCTGTCGTTTCCCGCCTGGTCGGCGAGGATTCCGACGCCGAACATCGCGACGCCCTGGCAGAACTGGTCGCCCCAGTACATGTCGTTATCGGGGGCCTTGTCGTCAGTGGCGAGGTCCATGAGCAAGCCCACTCCGGCTACCGCGCAGCCCTGCGAGAAGACGGATGAGGAATACGTGTCGCTGCCCGACATGTCAACGAGGATGCCCGCGCCGAGCAGGCCGGTGGCCTGGCCGGCGTCGGATTTGCAGGAGTACGTGTCGTTCCCGGCGAAGTCAACGCACAGCGAAAACGGGCAGTCCGATGAGGAGACGGCGACGCTGTTGTTGTAGCAGTCGTCCCCGCCGAGGTCGATGATTATCGCGGCTGTATCATTATATATGCTCTTGCCCTCGCCGCCGATGACGATAACGCCGACGGGTGTTTTCTTCACGAAAAGTATGTCCCCGGAAAAGCCCGTCATATCGCCTTCCGGTTTCGCGCCCAGATAAGATTGCGCCATTTTCTTGAGCAGCGCAAGGTTGTCCGGCGTGGTGAGTTGCGCGAAGGCCTTGCACGCGCCAAAGAGTTTCGGGAAATCGACCTTCGCCATTATTTGAAGCAACTTGAGTTGCACGTCGTGGTCGCCCTCCTCGTTGAAGAGCATAAGGAAGTTGGCATAGAAGTACTTCATCTCGTCCGGAGTGAGGTTTTTCAGCGCCTCGCCGCGGAGCGCCGTCACCTTTGTCGTGAATTCCACTATCCTGTCAACGTCGTCCTTGTCGCCCTTGAGTTCAATCTTTATCTCGTCGCCGCCTTGCGCTTCCTCGTCGAGCCACTTGGAGCCGGCCGCAATCATCCCGGCGGCGTCGTAAATCTTGTCGTGAAAGCACGCCTCCATCGAGTCCGCGATTTCATCGCTCAGCAGCGCCGTGTTCTCCGGGTGCCGCAGGAGGTAGTTTATCTGCTTCAGCCTGAAGATGTCGGGCTTGTCCGGCACCGGCTCAGCCGTGGCGTAAACCGTGTTCGACGCGTCGTAAAAACCGTGCGCCGTCTCGACGTACTTGTCATAGAGATTGTTGTCGCGCAGGAATTTTTCCAGGCGGCTCGGCTCATGCCGCGGGAAAACAAGCTCCGGATGCTCAGCCGCCGGCAGCGCATAGACCTTGCGCGCGCCAAGCGTGACGGCCACCTTCATCTCCTTGCCGTCGCGCAATATATAAAAGTTCATCGTGTCGCCCGGTTTCTTTTCGCTCAGCAGGTCAACGAATGCGCGCTGCGGCGTGAAGTTCTCCCCCTCGGGAGTGAAAATCTTTTTCGCGCCGTCCTTGTTGTCCCCGCCGATAACAATGTCGCCCGCCTTTATCCCGGCTTTCTCAGCGGCCTCGCCCGTTATCACGTTGGTCACCTTTATGCCCGCGCAGTTGTCCGGGCCGCCGGCCTTCTTCACGTCCTCGGACTTTGCCGCTTCCATCGAGATTCCGACGAAAGGCCGCGGCTCCGGCGGCTTGGGCGGGTCGTACTGGACGGAAAGTTCTTTCATGTGCGATTCCACTTCCGGTTTCTGCGCATCCTCCGCCGAAACGACACGGACGCCGCAGACCGCAAACGCGGCCGCGAACAGCAACAGGCATTTTACAGGCGCTTTCATTTTATGGCTCCAATTGGAAAGTTGCGTGCATTCTCTAATACGCGCGAGAGCGCGGACAAGTTGGGCATGTTACCAAAGCGCCAGCGCGGGCGCAAGCCGGTCCCCGCGCTCGCGCTTGCGGGATTGCGCGGGCGCTGGTAGAATCCGCTGTGCGGAAAAAATTCGTTACGCCAATCAAAGGGCTTTCAATGATGAAAAGGCGCAAATCACGACAGGTCTTCAAGGGCCGCGTGCCCGTCGGCGGCGGCGCGCCCGTTACCGTGCAGTCGATGACCAACACGCACACGGAGGACATCGACGCCACCGTCCGCCAGATAAATACCCTGGCGGAACTCGGCTGCCACATAATCCGCGTCGCCGTGCCCACAGAGAAGGCCGCCGACGCCATCGCGGAAATCAAAAAGCAAATCGTCATCCCGCTGGTGGCGGACATTCATTTCAGCGCGGCACTCGCGCTCCGCGCAATCAAGGCCGGGGCGGACTGCGTGCGCATCAACCCCGGCAACATGCGCTCTCTCGCCGACGTGCGCAAGGTCGTGCGCGCCGCGGACGGCGCGGGCATTTCAATGCGCATCGGCGTGAACTCCGGCTCCATCAGGCCGCGCAAGGGCCTCAGCGTGGTCAAAGGCAAATCCCTCCCCGCCCTCATGGTTGACACGGTCCTGCGCTACTGCGAGCGCATCGAGAAAATGGGCTTCGGGCGGATAATCCTTTCGCTCAAAACTTCCGACGCGGCAAGCACAATCGCGTGCTACCGCGCGGTCGCGAAACGGTGCGATTACCCGCTGCACCTCGGCGTGACGGCCGCCGGGCCGCAGTCGGAGAGCATCGTGAAATCCTCCATCGCCATCGGCTCGCTGCTCGCCGACGGCATCGGCGACACAATCCGCGTCTCCGTAACCGGCCCGCCGGAAACGGAGGTCGTCATCGGCCACCAGATACTCAGGGCGCTGGGGCTGGAGGAGCGCGGGCTGGAAATTTTCTCATGCCCCACCTGCGGGCGGTGCCAGATAAATCTTGACCGGATCGTCCACGAGGTCCGCGCAAAAACCGCGCGCGTCAGAAAAAATCTTTCCGTCGCAATAATGGGCTGCGTGGTGAACGGCCCGGGCGAAGCAGCGGAGGCGGACGTCGGCATTGCGGGCGGGAAGGGGTTTGCCTGGCTCTTCAAGCGCGGCGTGAAAATCCGGCGGCTGAGGGAGGCGCAGATTGTTCCGGCGCTGGTGGCGGAAATCGAGAAGATGTAGCGGCGGAAATCAGACATGCTGGTATGTGTATGCGAAGAGGGGCGTAATCCGGTTCCGACAACGCCGCTTAAAGTAACACATGAAAGAACAAACGCCGGACAAAGGCAAACCCTTGTCCGGCGTTTTTTTTCGGCTTCGCGCGATTACTCGCTTCACTGCTTGATTTCAAAGCAGCGCTTCTCGCCGTTCCACGCCACCTTGTCGCGGTTCTTCTCCCACCAGTCGCAGACCGCCTTTGCCTGCTCTTTTTGAGACTCCGGCGTATAGGCCGAAATCCTGCCGACCTCGGAATCAATGAGTTTATTGACATAGGGTTCAATGGCCATGCGGAACACCGCGTAGCCGCCCACCGCAAGGGACTCTTTCGTCTTCTTGACCCACTCGTCCATGCCCGCCATCGCCCACTCGGCATCGCTCTTGTCCTTGTTCGCTTCCCACCATTTTGCAAACTCGTCCGTTGCGGTTGCAGCGGGGCCGGAGGCACCCCCGTAATCAGGCGTAACACGTTCGCCGTGGAAGGTTGTAACAAGCATGGAGTTGAGGGCGTCCGTCTGCGAGATGCCCAGCGCGATGTTTCCAGTTGTAGACGGCGGCGTGCCTTTATATTCCTGCAAGGCCTCCAGCATGACGGGAATGGCCTCCCGCGTGAGCAGGTGCGGTCCGAGAACTTGCCCAACCGGGTGGCTTAACTTTGAGAGCGCCCACGCCGCCTGGACACGCACGGAAAGCGCCGAATCCCCTTTCATGAGGCCGTCAAGCAGTCCGGCAACGTCCGCATCCTTTTCGGAGAACTCGAAAAGGTCTCCCAGCGCGCGGGCGGCCATTTCGCGGACTTCGGGGTCAACGGCGTTTTTCGCGTAGTCGAGCAGCGGCTCCTTCGCCGCGCCGCGCCCAAGCAGTTCAAACGCCGTGATTACTTCTCCGCGCATCGAAACGCTGTTGTTGAAATCGTACGCCGCCTTAAGCCCCTTGACGCACTCGTCCAGCAGGGCTCTGCCCGGCTCCACGATTTTTCCCTTCTGGTACATCTGGTAAGACTGGTACCATGCACCCCCTTTCGAGTTCAAGCGCCATTGGACAAACTGGAACAGCGTGGCGTCTTCTTCGAAACGCGTTGTCGTCTTCAGAGGCAGGTGGCGCGGCTCGCCCAGCCCGCCGAGGCACGCTATCGCGGTGAGCCTGAATCCCTCCGGATATTTGCCAGTCGCGATTTCCGTGTAAAACGCGGCGGTCTCCGGCTTGCGCAGCCGCGCCATGAAAAGCATGGCGAGCGTCGCGCCCTTCTCGTCCGCGGCGTTCACGGCCTCGGTCTTGAGAAAATCAAGGGCCTTCGCGTTGAAGTCCGCGAAAACGGCCAGGGCGTAGCGACCGTCCTGAGGCCAGGCATAGAACATGGGGGTCGGCATAAACGGCCAGCCAAACATGGCCACGCGCGCCAGGGACTCCACGCCTTCATTTATATCTTTGATTACGATGTCAACCACCTCGTCGTTGACGTAAGGCGGCCACAGGTAAACAAAGGAAATGATGATGGAGTGCGCGGTTCCCTTTCCGAGGAACTGCCCTTCCGCATCACCGGCATGCTTGAGCAGGTCCAGAAGGTAGTCGCGCGTCTTCTCCGCGTCGCAGGATGCGAGCGCCTGAAGGCACATGCCGATGACGGACAACATCTGCGGATCTTTCCACGGCATTTTGCCCTGCGCCAGCACCGGGCCGCCGGACTTGCCGAGTTCCGCAAGTTTGGCGTGCAGGAATTCCGCCGCTTCGGCAGGATATGCCGCGGCAAGCGTAGACATGATTTGGCTATTTGTTCCTGACCAGGGGGAAGGATTATTGAGGATGCCTTCCACCTGCTTCTTCATCTCCTCAAAACTCCCGACGCTGAGCGGGTCAAAGCCCGCCATCAGGAGCCGCGCGTTCCTGACGGCCTCGGCCTGGTCGGGATAATCCGAGAGGACTTTTTGCCACGCGGCGCGGGCTTCGTCCGATTTTCCCAACGCGTCGAGGCACGCGCCGATGCGCGCCTGAGCCAGCGCGCAATACTTCTTGTCGTCGGCGAAGCCCTCAATCAGTTTCCGGTAGGCGTCCAGCGCGCCGTCGTAGTTTTTGCCGGACGACTCCAGAAACCAGCCGTGCTCGTACATCGTCGCCGCCGCTTTTTCCCATGCCTCCTGCGCGAAGGCCGGCGAAAGACAAACGGCGAACAAAAAAGTTCCCATTACCGCGCGCACAAAAATTCTTTTAGCGCCCATAGTACACCCTCCGATAAGGGCCGGAACGCCCCGTACCTCACCGCCGCCACATATTATAGCATACGGGGCCGGCACAAAAACGATGGAAAGTTTTTTCACTCCGACAAGTCCGACAGGTCTGAGCCTTTGATTATACTTTTTGCGCTTGCAGATATGACGCGAGTTTTTCACAGAATGATTCAATGGCCGCGGCGCGGTGGCTCACCGCGTTCTTTTCGGCCAGCGTCAACTGGGCCATCGTAAGCCCGCGGTTGGGCAGAAGGAAAATCGGGTCGTAGCCGAAGCCGTTTGTCCCGCGCGGCGCGGCCGTTATCAGCCCTTCCACCCTCCCCTCGGCCGTGAAGACGAGTCCGTCGGGCTTCGCGAAGGCGACCACGGTGACGAACCGCGCGGTCCGCTTATCCGGCGGCACATTCGCCATCTCGCGCAAAACCTTGCGGTTGTTGGCTTCATAGTCGCCGTGCACTCCGGCGTAGCGCGCGCTCATCACGCCGGGGCGGCCGCCGAGCGCGTCAACCTGCAGGCCCGAATCGTCCGCAACGACCGGCATTCCAAGCGCGCGGGCGAGCGTCATCGCCTTTTTCACGGCGTTGCCCTCGAACGTGTCGCGGTCCTCGATGATTTCCGGCGCGGCGGGAAACTCGCTCAGCGGCACTATCTCCACGCGCACGCCCAGCGAGCGGAGCGCCTCGGAGCGCGCGATTTTCTCGCGGATTTCCGCCACCTTGTGCCGGTTGTTCGTGCCCAGAACTATGCGGTATGTGCGGGACATGGTTCAACCTTTGATGACTTTGACGACGAGCGAGCGCGGGCGCGGGCCGTCGAACTCGCACAGGTAAATCGCCTGCCACGTGCCCAGCGCAAGGCGGCCCGATTCGACCGGCACGGCGACGCTTGACCCCATGAGGCTTGCCTTGATGTGCGAATCCGCGTTGCCTTCCGAGTGCTGGTAGTCGCCGCCGCGCGGGGCGAGTTCATCAAGTTTGGCGAGAATGTCGTGCTGGACGGCGGGGTCGGCGCTTTCGTTTATCATGATTCCCGCGGTGGTGTGCGGGACGGACACGCAGCACACGCCGTCCGCGACGGCCGCCTCCGCGACGGCGCGGCGCACAATGTCGGTAACGTCGATGAACTCCGCGCGCCTTCCCGTCTTTATCCTGAACGTCTGCATGAGACCTTCCAATCCACAGATTTCACAGATTACACAGATTTTTTTGGCCCGGCGAACCGCTTGTGTTCGAGGCTCGCTGCGCCGAAGTTTATCAATAGTCCCTTGGGCAGACCGCATGCCTTAAGATAGTTAATTATCTGCGACTCCTCCAGCCCCGTCAGCGCCCGCAGGGCTTTCAATTCCACCAGCACGCTCTCAAAGCAGACAAAGTCCGCGCGATAACGTGTCCGCAACTCCTCGCCTTTGTAAATGACCGGCATCTCCACTTCCGACCGGAAAGGAATTTTTCTGAGTGCAAATTCCTGCGCGAGCGCTTCCTGATAGACCGCCTCCAGAAAGCCGCTGCCCAGCGTTTTGTGAACTTCCTGCGCCGCGCCGATTATCGCGTATGTTTCCGGGTCCCCCTTATCAATCATCTTTTCCATCAGTTTATTCATACAATCTGTGCAATCTGTGTAATCTGTGGATCGTCATGGAATTTCGGACGAGATTTTTTCCATTGCGGCGGCAAGTTGCGTGTCGTCCGCGCCGGCGTACGGCTTGCCGTCGTTGTGAAGTTCAAAATCTATCCTGTTGCGGGCGACCTCGACCCATTTCTCGTCCGGGATTTCAACCAGAATGTCCGGCTTCAGCCCGCTGTAAAGCGGCGTGTTGTTCGGCGTGTAGTAGTGCGCGACGGTGAGTTTGAGCGCGCTCTTGCCATCTTCCATCGGCTCGATTGTCTGGACGGAGTCCTTGCCGTAGGTGTTCCCGCCGACGAGGATTGCGCGGCCGTGGTCGCGCAGGGCGCCGGAGACGATCTCCGAGGCGCTTGCCGTGCCCTTGTTCACCAGTATCGCAATGGGCAAACTGTTGCCGGGGAAGATGGCATCGCCCTTGTGCGCCTCATAAACGTCGTTCGTGTCCCTGGCGCGGCCTTTGGTGGAGACTATCACGCCTTCGTCGATGAAGAGGTCGGAGACCTTAACCGCCTGCGTGAGCAGCCCGCCGCCGTTGTCGCGCAAATCAATTATAAGTCCCTTCATGCCCTGGCTCTTGAGGTCTTTGAGCGCTTTCACGAGGTCGGCCGCGGTGTCCTTGCTGAAGGACTCGACGCGGACGTAGCCGATTTTCTTTTCGTCGTTCACAAACCCGACCGAGACGACGCTTTCCACCTTGAGCGTTGCGCGCTTGAGTTTTATCGTTTCGGGTTTCTGCGTGTCGTGGCGGATGACCGTGACGGAGACCTCCGTCCCGGCCGCGCCCTTGATGAGCGTCTGGACGGCGGAGGAGTCCAGCCCCTTGACGGGCTTCCCGTCAACGGCGTCAATCACGTCCCCCGCGCGGATGCCGGCCTCGAACGCGGGCGAGTTTCGCAGCGGCGCGATGACGAGGTGCCGCCCGTCCTCGAGCGTCCTGAAGACCACGCCGATGCCGACGAACTCGCCTTCGGTGTGGCTCTTGGCGCTCTCGTACTCCTCCGGGTCAAGGTAGGTGGTGTAAGGGTCGCCGGTGGCCTCCGCCATGCCCTTGAGCGCGCCGTAAAAGAGCGTGTCGGGCGCAACCTTGTTCTCGTCCACGAAGTTAGCGCGGAGAAATCCGTAGACGCGCGCGTAGGTCTCGCCCTGCTTATAGAGCGTGTCGTCGGAGCCCTTGCTGAAGGCCATCGCCATCGCAAGGACAAGCGCGATTAGCGCCGCGGGAATAAGTATGATGATGGTGCGTCGTGTGAACATCAATGCCTCCGGTCTATATCGGTTCCTTGCGCGGCGAGGTGATTCCCGCCGCGCCTGTCGCGCCCGAGTCGCGCCATTCTACCAGAAACGCGCCTTAGCCGCTATATCTTCATCGGCGGTCTTGCGGAACCGCGGCGCTCGGCGGCGTCCAGTCTTTCAACTGGTGGCCGAACTGCACCTTCACAATCGGCCGCGTGAAAAATACAACGTACAAAGCGTAAAACGACACGCTGCCAGCCCACCAAACCAGGCCTTTTTCGACGGGAAAGGTGCGTATGCCGGCGGCTTTTTCCGCGGGGATAATCCAGGCAAAGAGGAGCGCTTGTGTCGCGGCGCTCCACGCCAGCATGAATATCTGAAGGATGATCGTTCCCTTTCGCGCCCAGTCGCGCAGGCGCAGAAGCCCTATTCCAAAAACAAACGCAAAGATACTTGTGATGACGTTGAACGCGACATTCGCTTTCTCGTACGTGGCGTAGCCGAATATCAGCCGCTCGGCGTCCAACTTGAACGCAAAGAGCGCGGAGCCGAGCAATGCCACGGGCACACACCACAGGCATAGGGCGCTCATTATTATGCTGAGCGCGGCGAGGATTGTAACACCCGTGCTGCGCCGTTGCGGGACGCCGGTCTGCAGGGCGCAGGGGCGGCAGATGGGTTTCGCTTTCTTGTCCGGCTGGGCGCAGGAGCGGCAGACGGCGCGGCCGCAAATAGTGCAGTGCGCGACCGCCGGCCGCGAGGCGTGATAGGCGCATTTCGCCGGTGGCACCGAATACATTTCTTCACTCCCAAGAATTTCTCACCACAGAGAAACGGCGGGCACGGAGAAAATAAAATATACTCCTTATTCCTTTATAAAATATCGAATCTTCGCGCTCTCTGTGTTCTCCGCGGTGCAACCAGTTGGCTTTATTGCGTGATTTTGTCGAGCCCGGCGGAAAGGGCTTCCGCGGCCTGCTTGATTTTCTTGTCGGTCGTCTTCTCGCCGACGGCCGTTACAATCTCTTTCAGTTTTTCCGACTGGGTCTCGTTCCTCGCCAGCTGTCCGGCGGTGCGGGAGATATCGTTTAGAAGGATGGTGAAATAGGCGCTGTCCTCGGGGGCGAGTTTCTCTCGCACAACCGCCAGCAGCGCCTCGCCCGCGGCCTCGGCCACCTTGTGGTCCCGGTCGCGCAGCAGCCGGTTCAGTTCCAGAACCGACGATTTCGCGCCTTCGTTCCTCAGCATGGCGACGCACTGCTGCCTGATATCGGCGTTCTGGGAATGCAGCGCGTAGAACACCCAGGCGAAGGCGTCCCGGTGGCTCTGGACAAACTTGAGGTCGTCGGCGCCTACGAACGTATCGTGGACGCTCACCGGCACTTTATATTTGTCCGTGGCAACGCCGTCCCATGCCCGGAATTCTAGTTCGTAATCGCCAGCCCGCGCGAAGTCCGGCCCCCACCGGAATTTGCCCGTCTCCCTGTCGAACGCCGCGCCCGGCGGCGGGTCGGGAAGATCAAATACAACGCTGTTGCCGTCCAAATCGGTCGCTTTCAACTGGAACTCAACGAGTTTGCCTTGCCCTACATCCTGGATGGGGACGTACTCGATGACGGGCATTCTGTTATTCTGGGCTTCCTTGTCCACGACCCCGATTACAACCTCGATTGACGCCTTGTTCTCGCCGTCGTCCGCCGTGACAATCGCGAGGTGCGCCCCGGCCTGGGACTTCTGGGGCGTCCATGTTATTTCGCCGGTCCCGGCGTCTATCCGCAGGCCTTCGGGGCCGCGGTCGATTTTGAAAGTGAGCGGCTTCCCGGCGTTGCCGGGCGCGGCCTTAAGGGTGGACTTCAACTCCTCTCCCGCGTTGACCGTGAGCGGCCTTGCGAGTTTGTCAAATTTGGGCGGACTGCCCGGCGTGACCGTTACCTTCCAGAATACGCTGCCTTCCAGGATCCCGTTGTCCTGACTTAGCGCGCGGTTCGCCATGATGACGCGCGCCATCACCTCGTGCTCGCCGGCCTTGAACTTGGCGCCGGAGAACGCAAAGTCTGGTGAGCCGTTTCCCCGTGAGACGCCGTCAACGAACCACTCGATTTCCGCGCGCACAGAGGGGGTGGAGTTGGCGCGGATAGTGAATTTCTGGGTTTCGCCCTCCGAGAGGGAGACCACGTGTTCCGGCGGAGACGCGGCGTCGATGGGAGGGACAATTTCACAGATGCGGCGTATCATTTGCGCAAGGCATGCCTGGCAGAAATTCCTGCCTTTGCCGCCCATGATGCAACTGTCCGCCGGGCCGTGTTCGCGGAGTTTTCCGAAGGCGACGCCCAGTCCGCGCGCGACGGCGGCAGTGATTCCGTCGCCTCTCGCCATGAGAAGAACGCCGATATCCGGGCGGGCGTAGCCCTCGCCCGGCTTGGCCTGCGCCAGGAATATGCCGAGGTCCGCGTCCGGCGCCTCGCCCAGGCAGAAGCCGACGTGCCCGCGCACGGGCAGGAACGTCATTTCTCCTTTCGGTCCATATTGGACGATCACCTCGTCTCCCTGCCGCAACAATTCCAGCAGGGAATCCTTCCATGCGACTCCGACGAGATGGACGTTGATGAAATTCCTGTATTCGCTGAACGGGAAGGTGCGCAGCAGTTGCCCGGCGATACGGTCGGCATCATTGCTGAATGGGCCCATCTGATTTGCGCCATAGCCGTCGGAACAGATAACCACGTCTATCCTTCTGTCAATCTCGCCGGTCTTGTTGATGGTCTTGGTGAAGATGACCCGCTTCTCCATCGGGCCCGTGCTTGGCTTTTCCTCCTGTTTGCGCCGGTCAATCTCCTCGCGGCGGAGTTTCTCGCGCTCGGCGATCAACTGCGGGGCGCTCGTGGCGCTCTCCGCCGGTATCGCCCTCTCCGGAGACGCCGCGAAGACGAGAAGGATAAATGCGCCGGACAACAATTTCAGCGCGAAAGAGACGCGCTTTTTGTAACCGGTGATTTTCATGCCGCCTCCTCTTAAAAAATCCCGCCTCCGGGCCGGCGCGGTCACGCCGCGGACGGCTCGTTCCCAGCGGTTCCGCGCGCTTCAGAAAGCGCCCGCGGCTGGTTATGGTCATGCTGATTCTAGCCTTTGTCTCCCCAACGAGTCAACACATAATCTCCGCCTGAATGTCGTGGATGCGCGGCATGTTATCTTGCGATTTTGTCGAGCCCGGCGGAACGGGCTTCCGCGGCCTGCTTGATTTCCTTGTCGGCCGTCTTCTCGCCGACGGCGGCGATCTGCTTCAACGTGTCCAGGCGCGGCAAATCCACTGATCAAAACCCGCATCTCAAAAATGGGGTCAGACCCCATTTATTTTTGGAGACGCATCAACTCCCTTATCCCCTTGCGCGCCATCGCCAGCATCTTCGCCAGTTCCTCCTCCCTGAAAGGCCGGTGTTCCGCCGTGCCCTGCACCTCAATGAATTTCCCCTCGCCGGTCATCGCGACGTTCATGTCCACCTCCGCCACGGAATCCTCGTTGTAATCGAGGTCGAGCATTATCCGCCCGTCCACGATGCCCACGCTCACCGCGGCGACTTTCGTTATCAGCGGAATGGTCTTTATCATCCCGTTCTTTTTCATCCACTCGAGCGCGTCGGCGAGCGCCGCGTACGCGCCGGTAATCGCGGCGGTGCGCGTGCCGCCGTCGGCCTGGAGCACGTCGCAGTCCAGCCAGATTGTCCGCTCGCCCAGCGCGCTCATGTCAACCGCGGCGCGCATGGCGCGGCCGATGAGCCGCTGAATTTCCGTTGTGCGGCCGTCAACGCGGCCCCTCCTCTCCTCGCGCGGCTTGCGCTCGCGCGTGCTCCCGGGCAGCATGCCGTATTCCGCCGTCACCCATCCGCGCCCCTGGCCCATGAGGAACTGCGGGACCCTGTCCTCGACCGTCGCGGTGCAAAGCACGCGCGTGTCGCCTATCTCGATGAGCACCGAGCCGGGCGCGTTGGTCGTGTAGCGCCGGGTGATTTTGACCTTGCGCAGCGTGTCCGCGCGGCGACCTCCTTTGCGCGATTTCTCAGCCATGTCGTTCTCTCCTGAAATTTTTCGCGATTATACGCCGCGCGCGATGAGCCGTCCACAGTTCTTTGAACGTCGGACCTGTCAGACGCGTCGGACGGGTCGGACATGGCAACGCTTGAACGCGCGCTCCTTCTCTGATAGAATCCCTCGTCTCCCGACCGCGCCTCTCCGAGCGGAAGGCGGGGAGTGGAACGAGAAAATCATGAGGTGCGACATGCTCCACGTAGTCATAATGGCCGGCGGGCTGGGCCAGAGGCTGTGGCCCATGAGCCGCAAGAAAACGCCCAAGCAACTTCTCCCGCTAATCACGGGAAACTCGCTTTTGCAGGATACCGTCGCGCGCGTGCGCGGAAACGTCAAGCCCCCGGAAATCCTTGTCATCACAAACAAGACCCACGCGGAGGACATGCGGAAGCAGTTGCCCAACGTGCCGCCGGAGAACATCGTAGGCGAGCCTGTCGGGCGCGGCAGCGCCGCGGCGATTGCGCTGGCCGCGGTGATGATTGAAGAGAAGGACCCGCAGGGCGTCATGGTCGTCCTGTCCGCCGACCACGTCATCTCCCCCGTGGACCGCTTCTGGAAGGCTATCCAGGCCGCCGCGAAGACCGTCGAGGGCAACGAGACGCTCGCGACGCTCGGCATTGTCCCGGAATATCCCGGCACGGGCTTCGGATACATCCATCGCGGGGAGCTGGCCGCCGAGCATGACGGCATTGCGGTTTACAACGTCAAGCGCTTCGTGGAAAAGCCCGACATCCACACCGCCACCGGCTACTTCCGCTCCGGCGAATATTACTGGAACGCGGGCATCTTCATCTGGCACGTCGCCGCAATCATGAAGTGGTTCAAGCGCCTCATGCCCGACCTCCATCGCGCCGCGCGCGAAATTCAGAAGGCCATCAAGGTCCGCGCCAAGAACCTCGACAATGTCATCGCGGAACAGTACAACACCATCAACTCGCAGACCATCGACTACGGCATCATGGAAAAGGCCCAGAACATCAAGGTGGTCGAGGCGGCGTTCCAGTGGGACGACATCGGCTCGTGGCAGGGAATTGAAAAATGGCGCGACCGCGACGCCTCCGGCAACATCGTCACCGCCGAACACGTAGGCATCGAAACGCACAACTGCATCATCATGGGCAAGGGCCAACTCATCGCCACCATCGGACTGGACGACATCGTCATCATCCGCACCGACGACGCTATCCTTGTCTGCCATAAGGAGCGCTCGCAGGAAGTGCGCGACATCGTCAACATGATTAAGGAAAAGAAACTGGAGAAGTATCTCTGATGGCCGTCATCATCGGCATAGACTACGGGCGCAAGCGCATCGGCGTGGCGGCGAGCGACATCGGCGCGAAAATCGCCGCGCCCCTCGCCGTCATTGACGCCGCCGACCGCGCGCGCGCAATCCGCGAAATCGCCCGTATTGCCGCGGAACACGAGGCTGCGGAAATCGTCGTAGGCATGCCGCGCTCCCTCGACGGCACACTCGGCCCCATGGCGAAAGAGACGGCGGCCTTTATCGAAGAACTGCACGGAGCGCTGAAAATCCCCGTCCTCTCCTTCGACGAGCGCCTCTCCACCGCGCAGGCCGAGAAGGCGATGATAGAGGCCGACATGACCCGCGCCGACCGCAAAAAGCGCCTCGACAAGGTCGCCGCGCAAATCACGCTTCAGTCATATCTGGACAGCAGAGGCAAACAAAATGATTGACCCGCATCTCCTCGCGAAAATCATCATGAACCTCAAGGCGCACAACATTGAGGTCAGGTTTTTCGTTTCGGGCGAAGAATGCCGCGACGAAGCGCTGGCAACCATACCGCCCAAGTCCTCCGTCGGCCTCGGCGGCTCCGTTACCGTGAAGCAAATCGGCCTGCTCGACGCGCTGGCGAAGGGCGATTTCACGCTTTTCAACCAGTACGAGGAAGGCATCTCAAGGGAAGAAAATCAGCGCCGCCGCCGCGCCGGACTGACCGCGCAATACTACGTTACCGGCGTCAACGCGATAACCGAACCGGGCGAACTCTTCTTCCTCGACGGCATGGGCAACCGCGTCGCCGCGGTCTCCTATGGCCCGGAGAAAGTCATCCTTGTCGCCGGCGTCAACAAAATCTGCCGCAACGAGCGCGCCGCATGGGAGCGCATCCGCGCGAAAGCCGCCCCGCCCAACGCAAAGCGCTTCGGCGCGGACGTGCCCTGCGCGCAAAGCGGCGTCTGCGTGGACTGCGATTCCGACCGCCGAATCTGCAACATCTACGTGAAAATCCACCGCGCCATGACGCCGGGGCGCATCGCGCTGTTCCTCATCAACCAACCCCTCGGCTACTAGCATGCCCCGAGCGCAAGACAACACGCCGCGATTTGAAATCCTGCGCGACACAAGCAGCGCCGCCTTCCGCGAGGCGATGCTTGTTTACGCCGCGTCCTTTCCCGTCCACGAGCGCCGCGACGAAGGCACGATTGAGCGAAGAGTCCGCGAAGGCTTTTACCGCATGCACATCGGGCGGCTTGGCGCGCGTGTCGTGTTCCTCGCGCTTATCCACGAACTCGCAGGAATGAACTTCGCGCTTTTCGACTACATGGCGACGGAGCCGCCGCTGCGCAGCCGGGGAATCGGCGCGGCGTTTCTGCGGACGCTGAGCGAAGGACTGAGGAGAGAGGGCAAGTACCTCATCCTCGAAGTCGAAGACCCCTCGCGCGGCGAGAACAAGGCTGAGCGCGCGCGCCGGCTCAATCTATACCGCCGTGAAGGCGCGAAGGAAATGAAGGGCGTGCGCTACCTCATGCCCGTCAAGCCCGGCTACGCGCCGGAGGCGATGATCCTCATGGTCCTGCCGCAATATGACGACAGCACGATGCCCGGCCCTCTCGTGCGCGACATCATCACGCGGATATATCGCGAAGTTTACGGGCGCGACGAAAACGACCCGCTCCTCAACTCCTTCCTCAACGACATCCCCGCCATCGTGATCCTTGTTTAAGAAAAATGGCTACAAAAGGGGCCTGACCCCTTTTGTAGCCGTTTTTGTGTTCTCTGAATTGGGACGCCGCTTGACTGGCGCGGGCGATTTTTTTATGCTTCATGCGCTTCGGGGAGAGCAAAATCCGCTATCGGGGGAAAATGATATGGCTGAATTCAACGAAATCGCCACCGACAAGGGCCTCGAGGCCGTGATGGTCGAAGAGCCGCTGACTCTGCGCATCGACGGCGCGGTCTTCAACATCATGCGCACGCCCGGCTGCGAGTCGGAACTCGCCATGGGCTTCTGCCTCAGCGAAGGCATCATCGCCTCGCTCAAGGACGTCCTTTCCATCACCTACACCCATCCCGAAAGGATCGCATGACGGCCCTCAAAGACATTCCCCTGAACGAAATCATGCTCAGCGGCGAAGGCTGGGACCGCTACGTCTTCAACGTCGCGCCGCGCGTGGATGCGCTGGCGGAGAGCATCGAGCGGGTCGGAATGAACATGCCGCTGGCGGCGGTCTATTCGGACGAAGGATGCCTGCTCATCTGCGGATATGCGCGGGCGCTGGCCGCGCGGAAAACCGGGCGCGAAAGCGTGCCGTGTTTTGTCATCAAGGTCGGCGATATGACCGAGGAGCAGTTGCTCGAGTTGAGCATAGAGGACAACCGCTTCGTCCGGCCTTACCACTACCTCGACTCCGCGGGGATTCTGCGCGCCTTCAAAGAACGGTGCGGCTACGACGAGGCGCGGCTTGCGAATGAAATAGCGCCGCTTATCGGCGTGCCGCCGTCCGAGCGCGTGGTTGAGCAATATCTCTCGCTGAACGGGCTCGCCGCGCCGCTGCGCCGCCTGCTGGTGGAGAAGGGGCTAAGCCTCGCGCATGCGCTGCTTCTCGCGGAGTTCGGCGAGGAGGACGCGGAGGAAGCGGCGAGCCTGTTCCTCCGCACCGGCGCGAACGCGAACGAGGCGAAAGAGGCGGCGGAAATCCTGAAAGACCTCTGCCGCATCAGGAAATGCAAAGTGCGGGACATTCTCGGCGCGCCGGAGATTGCCGACGCCGAGAAATCGGAAGCGCGGAAGGCGCTGCGCAGAATGCGTTATCCGGCGCTGGCCGAGGCGGAGGAGGAATTCGAGCGGCTCGTCGCGAAACTGCGCCTCGACACGAACGTCGCCGTTTCGCACCCGCCGAATTTCGAGAACGACCTTTTGCGCCTCAACATCACCGCGCGCAGTCCCGAGGAACTGGACGCGGCCCTCGCAAAACTCAAGGCCGGCGTGGATTCCGGCCTCATCCGCCAAATCTTCGCCATCCCCAAAACCAGCAAAAGTAAATAAAACTGAACAAAAGGGGTCTGACCTGCTATGGTGAAAACATAAGATGGCGCGCCGGATGATTGCGGCGTTGTGGACGAGGACCCGGATGAGCAGTTCGATGTTTTGCGTCTGTGGCTGGTAGGCTTTGACCGCG